>ERZ1740062.242-NODE-242-length-38697-cov-6.961596_pt1 | contig 38697 bp, 40 predicted proteins | sample MGYA00581741_ERZ1740062 | MGnify/ENA primary metagenome ERZ1740062 (study PRJEB43018, sample SAMN04849747) | marine metagenome | isolation source: floating plastic debris | place: Pacific Ocean | collected 2008-09-01 | study: EMG produced TPA metagenomics assembly...
CTAAGCCTGACGCGCGACAGTTTCCGGTGGCATTCGCAAAGCAGTGCCGTGATCTGGGCACTGATGCAGCAAAATCTGGGTGTCTCGATCCTGACGGCACGCACGGTCGTGGATCAGCCGAATATCGAGATGGTCTGGCCGGCGTTTGAGCCAATCCCGGTGCCGGTCTGGCTGGTGACCCACACCGAGTTGAAGACCAGCCCGCGCATCCGATTGGTGTTCGACCTGCTCGCAGACCGGTTGGCGGTGTGGTGACGGAGAACTTTGCGATTATGCCTTCAGGATCGATCGCCCGGCATAGATCGCTTGGCTGCCCAGTTCCTGCTCGATCCGGATAAGCTGGTTGTACTTGGCCAGCCGGTCCGAGCGCGCGAGCGAGCCCGTCTTGATCTGCCCGCAATTGGTCGCAACGGCGAGGTCGGCGATGGTCGCATCCTCGGTTTCGCCCGAGCGATGGGACATCACTGCAGTGAAGTTGGCGGCATGGGCCATGTTTACTGCATCGAGTGTTTCGGACAGCGAGCCTATCTGATTGACCTTGACGAGGATGGAGTTGGCCGAACCCTTTTCGATCCCCTGAGCCAGCCGGACGGGGTTCGTGACGAAGAGATCGTCACCGACGAGCTGGCACTTCGAGCCGATCAGATCAGTCAGGATCTTCCAGCCTTCCCAGTCATCCTCGGCCATGCCGTCTTCAATCGAGATGATTGGATAGTCTTCGACCAGGGCCGCGAGATACTCCGCCATGTCGGCGGGCCAGAGCTTCTTGTCTTCGCCCTTCAGGTGGTATTGCTGATCTTCGAAAAATTCGGTCGAGGCGGCGTCGAGCGCGAGCATGACGTCGTCCCCAGCTGTGTACCCGGCCTTGTCAACGGCGGCCATGATGAAATCCAGCGCATCGCGGGTCGAGGCAATGTCCGGCGCAAAGCCGCCCTCGTCGCCAACATTGGTGTTGTGGCCCGCGGCTTTCAGTTCGCCGCGCAGGGTGTGGAAGATCTCGGACCCCATACGGACCGCCTCGGTGAGGCTTTCGGCACCGACCGGCATGACCATGAATTCCTGGATGTCGATCGGGTTGTCAGCGTGTTCGCCGCCATTGATAATGTTCATCATCGGCACCGGCAGCGTGCGCGCGGCCACACCACCGACATAGCGATAGAGCGGCAGCCCCGAGGCCTCGGCGGCAGCCTTCGCGACGGCGAGCGAGACGCCGAGGATCGCGTTGGCGCCAATGCGGCCCTTGTTCGGCGTGCCATCGATTTCGATCAGCGTCTCGTCGATCGCGCGCTGTTCGGTCGAGTCGGCGCCCAGCAGGGCCTCGGCAATTTCACCGTTCACCGCCTCGACCGCCTTGAGCACGCCCTTGCCCTTATAGCGATCGCCGCCATCACGCAGTTCGACCGCTTCGTGCGCGCCGGTGGAGGCGCCGGAGGGCACGGCGGCGCGGCCCATTTCGCCATCTTCCAGGATCACGTCGACCTCGACGGTCGGATTGCCACGGCTGTCCAGGATCTCGCGTCCGGTGATATCGACGATGGCGGTCATGGCGGGCTCTCCTGCGGCGCGGTTCGGGATCTGCCGCGGTGCATACTGGATCGGCTCGCTGCGGTAAATCACCCGGCGCCGCGCCCGATGTCGCGGGGTGCGTCTCGCGGGCCGCTTCTCGTCGGGAGTGTGTGGCGGGCTCGGAGAGACCAGGGCGTTGGAGGGTGCCCTTACGCTGAAGCGCGTCAGATTCCGGACTTCTCCGCCGCTTTTGCCTGATCCCACAGTGCGTCCATTTCCGTGAGCGTGGCGTCCCGAGGGCTGCGGTTCTGTGCCTTGAGGGCTGTTTCGATCGATCGAAACCGGCGTTCGAACTTCGCATTGGCGCGGCGGAGTGCGGTCTCGGGATTGACATTCAGGTGCCGTGCAAGGTTGGCCATGACGAACAGCAGGTCGCCGTATTCTTCCTCGGTCCGATCCTGATCTTCCCCGATTTCGGCAACAAGCTCGGCGGACTCTTCCTGGATTTTGCCAAGCACGTCCTGAGGATCGGTCCAGTCGAAGCCCACCTTGGCAGCGCGTTTCGTCAAGGTTGTCGCCCGGCTGAGGCCAGACAGCGTGTGCGGAACACCATCCAGGATCGAGTCCCGGACCTCGCCCTTCTCGGCCCGTTCCTGCGCTTTCAGTTCCTGCCAGTTCACATCCTCGGGCTTCGCGCGCGGCCCGCCCTGCTCAAAGCCGAACACGTGCGGGTGACGGCGCAGCATTTTGTCCGAAACGGCGCGCACCACATCCGCAAAAGCGAAGGCGCCTTCCTCCTCGGCAATGCGGGCGTGGTAGACGACCTGCAACAGCAGATCGCCGAGTTCCTCGCACAGATCGCCCAGATTGCCCCGTTCGATCGCATCGGCAACCTCGCACGCTTCTTCGATCGTATAGGGTGCAATCGTGCCATACGTCTGTTCCCGGTCCCACGGGCAGCCATCTGGCGCACGCAGGCGTTCCATGATCTCGAGCAGTCGTTCAATCCCGGCCTCACGATCATAGACCATGGCATCGGAACTGGTGCGGTCCGGGGTCTCGGTCATGCGGTGGCTCCGGGGCGGCGCTGTTCGGCGCGCAGGTTTATGGTGTTGGCAATCAGGATCAACCCGGCACCCAGCGCGACAGCGAGCGTCAGGGGTTCGAGATAGGCCAGCCATCCGACCACTGCGATAATCGGCAAACGGGCAAAATCCATCGGCGCGACGACCGAAGCCGGCGCGAGTGTCAGCGCCTTGGTAAGTGAGATATGAGCCGTGAGCCCGCAGATGCCCACCAGCACGACCCAGTGAAGGTTCTGCGCCGAGGGAAGCGTCACATCGCCGTCATAGCCGACGGCAACGGCTCCATAGATGGCCTGGGTCACACCCAGCCAGAACAGGATGCAAAATGTCGATTCGGTGCGGGACAGCGCCTTGGTCAACATGATGGAGCCGCAGAACCCGAGGGTCGACAAGGCGGCTGTCAGGTGGCCAGCATTCAGGGGAGCGTATCCGGGTTGAGCGATCACGAGGATCCCGGTGAAGCCCAAAACCGCCGCGATGACACGCCACTTGGTCAGCGCTTCGCCCAAGAACAACGGAGCCAGCAGCGCGATCCAGATCGGCGTGGTGAACTCGATGGCGAAGAGCTGAGCAAGTGGGATGAAGGCAACTGCGTAGAACCAGAGATTCTGGCCCGCGAAATGAAACAGATTGCGGACGACATGGGTGCCGAAGCGGTCGGTGCGAACCTCGTGCAGGCGTGTCGTGGCCAAGCCGAACGGCACCAGGATCGCAATAGCGATCAGCGAGCGGCATAGCATCAACTCGAAGGTGTCCAGTTCCCCGGCAACCTCGCGCCCGCCAATCGCCATCATCGAGAACGATGCAACCGCGCCCAGCATCCAGAATGCTGCACCGACGGGGGAGGACGGGCGTTCGGTTGGTGCGGTGACGGCGATGGGACCTCTCCCCGGCAAGGGCTGACGACACGCTTTTGGTGTGGCATAGCGTGATGGGTGACAGGATCAGGTGCGGCATGTTGTGCCGCCAACATGGAGCGGGACCATGATCACGAGCGTGGTGTTTGCGAAGATTGCGAAGATGATGAACGCATCCTCGCGCTGTCCCGGCCTTGAGCCGGAACCGCAAATACACTCTCAGCGGTCGCGGATCGTTGCCCGGGACATCTCGGTGTTTGTAAGCGGCGTCGCACTGATCCTTGCGGTGTTGGGTGGCGTGGCATCTGCTCAGCAGGGACCTCAATCCGGTCTGCCCGAGATGGTTGTGAGGGCCGGCGACTGCCGTCTCGTGCTGGAGAAGGCCACAACGCCCGAAGCCTCGCAGATCGGCCTGATGAATCGCCCGTCGATGGAGGCGGACCGGGGCATGGTGTTTGCGATCCCGGAAGGCCGGAAGGCTGTGTTCTGGATGAAAAACACGTTGATCCCGCTCGACATCGCGTTTCTGTCCGAGGATTGGACGGTGCTCTCGATCAAGCAGATGCAACCGCTGGATCTTACAAACGTGCCCGGACCGGACGACACCAGAATCGCAGTTGAAGTGAACGAAGGACGGTTTGCTGAGTGTGGCGTTGCCGTGGGCGATCAGATCACAGCAGTCGAGTAGCGGTGTTTCAGGTGTAGAGGTGTTTCAAATGACCAGCCTGGCGCGGTCTTCGTCGTTATAGCCCATCAGACCCAACCCCCACCATGCGGCGGCCTTGTAGAGATTATAGCCCCAGGCGGCGGTTTCGCGCAGCGTGATGGCAATACGCATTGGTATGGGCTCGTAGTGGAAGCTGCGCGCGGCCCCCAGGCCCGAGGGCTCTCGGCCCAGAAAGCGCGACAGTTCGCGCGCCCGGGCAAGATGGTAGTCGTCGGAGACGATCGCGAACGACGTCCACCCGCGTTCATCCATCATTTTGAACGAAAAACGCAGGTTTTCAAAGGTCGTTCGTGCGCGTTCTTCAAGTAGAATGCTCGAGCCATCCGCCCCGGTTTCGAGCGCGAAATCTCTCATCTTCTGGGCCGCACTGACGCCGAGACCGCGCATTACGCCGCCGGTCATGATCAAGTGCCGGGCGTTGCCCTGGGCCAGATGATAGGCCCCCATGCGCACACGCTGGCGGCTGGGAAAGTCCAGGATCAGATCTGGTTTAGTCCCGCCGCCGAGAACAATCGCGACATCGACCGGTTCCGGAATGCCTCGCGGTCCGCCATAGGTGTCCTGGATATGGGCCGAGGTCCAGAGCATCGCCGCGCCGACCGCGCAAAACACAATCACGCCGATGGCGAAAAAACCCAGGCCAACCCGGAAGAGCGACCTGATCACTCCCACTCGATGGTTCCGGGCGGTTTCGACGTCACATCATAGGTCACCCGGTTGATGCCGCGCACTTCGTTGATGATGCGACTCGCCGTTCGTCCCAAGAAATCATGGCTGAATGGATAGTAATCAGCCGTCATCCCGTCGACGGAGGTGACCGCCCGCAACGCGCAGACATAGTCATAGGTGCGCCCATCGCCCATCACGCCGACAGTGCGAACGGGCAGCAGCACGGCGAAGGCCTGCCAGATCTCGTCATAGAGGCCAGCTTTGCGGATCTCGTCGAGATAGATCGTGTCGGCCTGGCGCAGGATATCGAGTTTCTCGCGCGTGATCTCGCCGGGGCAGCGAATCGCGAGGCCCGGTCCCGGGAACGGATGGCGCCCGACGAAACTTTCGGGCAAGCCAAGCTCGCGGCCAAGCGCGCGAACCTCATCCTTGAAAAGCTCGCGGAGCGGCTCGACCAATTCCATGTTCATGCGTTCGGGCAGACCACCGACATTGTGGTGCGACTTGATTGTCACCGATGGCCCGCCTGAGAACGAGACCGATTCGATCACGTCAGGATAGAGCGTACCTTGCGCCAGGAACTTTGCTCCGCCGACCTCGTGCGCGTGCTTCTCGAACACGTCAATGAAGAGCCGACCGATTGTTTTTCGCTTTTGCTCCGGGTCGGTGACACCCTCGAGCTCACCCAGGAACAGTTCGCTGTCGTCCGCATGGATTAACGGGATGTTGTAATGATCGCGGAACAGGCCGACGACCTGTTCGGCCTCGTCCGCGCGCATCATGCCGGTGTCGACGAAGACACATGTTAGTTGATCGCCGATGGCTTCGTGGATCAGGACCGCCGCGACAGACGAATCGACACCGCCGGACAAGCCGCAGATGACCTTTTCGGACCCGACTTGCGCGCGGATCTCAGCAATCGCCTGATCCTTGTAGGCCGCCATGGTCCAGTCGCCCGACATACCAGCGATGCCGTGGGTGAAGTTCTTCAACAGTTGCGCGCCCGCGGGCGTGTGATGCACCTCGGGATGGAACATCACGCCGTAAAAGCGTCGTTCGGGGTCGGCAAGGACAGCACAGGGAGCGTTCGGTGAGGCGCCTTGGACGTGGAAGCCTGGCGGCAGTTCGGTCACCCGGTCACCATGGCTCATCCAGACCTCGGTCTCAGCGCCAGGACCGGCAATGCCGTCCAGCAGGTCCGACGGCTCGTTCATGGTCACGAATGCACGGCCGAACTCACGGTGATGACCGCCCTCTGCCTTACCGCCGAGCTGATGCACCATGACCATCTGGCCATAGCAGATCCCCAGCACCGGGCAGCCATGCGTGAAGACCGACGCGTCGGCCCGAGGCGAATCTGTATCATCGACCGATGAAGGCCCGCCGGAAAGGATGATTGCCTTGGGATCGAGCCGCCCGATCAGATCTGCATCAGCCTTCTGGAACGGATGGATCTCGCAATAGATCCCGCTCTCGCGCAGCCGGCGCGCGATCAACTGTGTCACCTGACTGCCGAAGTCGATGATCAGGCAGATCTCGTGGGACTGGGTCTGGGTCATGAAGTCTCGCATCCTGAAGGGCCCGGGCCTGTCTATAGGATGCAGCTTTGGCGCTGTCACCATGTCGGTTTCGCCGGGCGTAGGGGCGAAATTGTCGGCACAGGACAACCGTTTGGTTGCTAACCGGAGATATCCAGAGATGTCCCGTGGTGAGAAGCGCCAGAGGCGCTGGGGAGGCCGTGATGATCGAGGGCGAAAAGAACGTCGGTGCGCGCCGACGTACGCGGGGTGGTGGCGGTGCCGCACGTCGGGCCGAACGCACAGCGCCGAAGCTGGAGGCAGCCAGGTTCATCGAACGCCGGATCCCGAATTTCGAGATTCTGAACGACGAGGCGATCGAGATCATCGAGACCAATGCCGAGACCGTGCTGGAGGAGATCGGCGTCAACTTCGTCGAGAACCCACGGGCGTTGCAGCGCTGGCGGGACGCCGGAGCCGATGTTCAGGGTGAACGCGTTCACATTCCGCGCGGTCTGGCGCGACAATTGTGCGCAACAGCGCCGTCGGCTTACACGCAACATGCCCGGAACCCAGAGAGATCTGTCGAGATCGGTGGCAAGTCGCTGGTCTTCGCGCCGGTCTACGGCCCGCCCTTCGTGCGGGATCTGGAAGGCGGCAGGCGTTATGCGACCATGGCCGACTTCGAGAAGTTCGTGAAGCTCGGCTACATGTCGAAATGGCTACACCACTCCGGCGGCACGGTGTGCGAGCCCACGGACGTTGCCGTGAATAAGCGCCACCTCGACATGCTGTACGCGCATATGCGCTGGTCGGACAAACCTTACATGGGCTCGGTCACCGATCCCAAGCGCGCCGAGGATTCGGTGGCGATGTCAGAAATCCTGTTCGGCGGGCTAGACGGCCGGACCGTGATGACCTCGCTGATCAACATCAACTCGCCGCTGACTTTCGACAGCATCATGATGGGCGCGCTCGAGGTTTTTGCCGAGGCGAATCAGGCCTCGATCGTGTCCCCGTTCATTGTTGGCGGCGCCATGGCCCCGGTTTCGGTAGCCGGAACGCTGACTCAGGTGCTCGCCGAGGTTCTGGCGGGTGTTGCCTATTCACAGATCGTCCGTCCGGGCGCTCCGGTGATCTTCGGTGCATTCGTCACGTCGATCGATATGAATTCGGGCGCGCCAACCTTCGGCACTCCGGAGGCCACGAAGATTTTGCAGGGCGCGGGCCAGCTTGCACGTCGTATGAACCTGCCGTTCAGATCCGGCGGCGGGTTGTGCGGATCGAAGCTGCCGGATGCGCAGGCGGCCTACGAGACATCGAACACGTTGAACGCGGCCCTTTTGGGCGGCGTGAACTTCATGCTGCATTCCTGCGGCTGGCTGGAAGGCGGGTTGGTTTCGTCTTTCGAGAAGTTCGTGATGGACGCTGACCAGCTTGGGACACTGCATTCGCTGGCCGAAGGCATCGACATGTCCGAGAACGCACAGGCCATGGATGCAATCCGCGAGGTCGGGCCGGGCGGGCACTACCTGGGCTCGGCGCACACGCAGGCCAACTTCAAGGAAGCTTTCTGGCGGTCGAATCTGCTGGACTACAAGCCGTTCGAAACCTGGGCGGAAGAGGGCAGTCGAGACACCGCTGAACTGGCCGCCGCACGCATCGAACGGATGATGTCGGAGTATCAGGCTCCGGCGATCGATCCGGCGGTGGACGAGGCCCTGAAAGCCTTTGTTGCTGAGCGCAAGGCGGCTGAACCCGACGCATTCGCCTGATCGGCCGGGCCACCCGCGGGTGGCCCGCCTGCGAGCCGATCAGACGCAGGACGGCGGAGCAGTCTCGGCCAGCAACGCAGCGAGAACCTGCACGTGTTTGCCGGGCCGGTAGCCCGCAGACTTAGCGCGCCGTTCCAACTCACAGCGTTCCTCGGCGGCGATCAGGCGCGGCACGATCGTGTTGGCCGGCTGGCTGAGTAGGCCGGGAATAGCGCCCGGAAGGTCACGGTCACGGCGGTAGAACCTGGCACCGATCTTCGCGGTACGAACCAGAATGTTTGGGCGGCTCATGGTCAGTTTCTCCTGATTTGGGACGGCGTTTTTTGCCATCGAGGATCTCCATCGGCTTCGACCACGATTATCGGCAACTGCAGATTGCGTTGCTTTCGAAAGTTGAAGAGCGCGCGGTGGGTCCACAGGATTCACGAACCGTTAACTTACTGATTCGGAACATTTTTGAGGTTTCATCCACAGATTAATCAACTGTTCAGAGTTCCCGCATAGGAAGAATTTGTATCAAATTTGACTCGATCTGGAGCCAAGCATCGTGACGAAGACCAAGGACATCCTCGACGCCTTCACCCAGCAGACACAGGAAGCGTTTCCTTCGGACCCCTCGGGCAACACGGCCCGCGACGCAGCGTGGTATCTCGCTCATACCGAGGAGGGCGAAAGCATCCGCAGTCTCGCCCGGACATGTGGCACACACCCCTCGACGATCTCACGCGCGGTGAGAAAGATCGAAAGCGCCCGCGACGACCCGTTGTTCGATAGATTGCTCAGCACCTTTGAACGCAAGTCCGCGCACATCGAGGCGCCAGCGAATACGAACCGCAGCCCCAAGAAGATCCAGGCCGCCGAAGATCACGCCGCAGATCTGCAGAAGAACGCGCGGAAATTCCTACGCCGGCTCGCGGAGCCGGGGGCATTCTTGTTGATCGCCCAAGGAACCGAGAAGGCCGGGATTTTCTGTGCCTCGAACGAACACAATCGCCCAATCGCGATGTTGCCCGTCGCAGCAGCGGTCGAGTTCTTGCGGCAGGACTGGATCAAGCCCGTGACGCGCGGCAAGCAAAGCATGCGCTATCGCATAACCGACGTCGGGCGCAGTTTTCTGAGGCGGACACTGGCGGATGAGGCGCGGTCGCCAGAAGCGGTTGAGTCAAACCTGGATGCGTTCCGGCGCCAGCACAGGCTTGAAGGCGAGCGTTTGTTCGTCAACCCGCTGACCGGCAAGCACGAGAAGCAGCCGGTCAACTTCGGCGAAACACCGATCGGTTGGCTGGCGCGGCGCAAGGGTCCAGATGGCAAACCATTCCTTGCAGCTGTCGAGGTCGAGGCGGCCGAGAAGCTGCGTTCGGATTTCGAAGCGGCACAAATCGGCCCATCGGTCGCGCAGGATTGGCGCAAATTTCTGACACCTGGCGACAAATACTCGGGCTCTCCAGTGCCTCAGGACGCATCGGATGGTGCCATGATGGCGCGGGATCGTTTCATGGCGGCGCTTGGATCTCTCGGGCCGGGGCTGGCGGATGTCACTCTGCGGACGTGCTGTTTTCTGGAAGGGCTGGAGGCCTGTGAACGCCGAATGGGATGGTCGGCCCGGTCCGGAAAGATTGTTCTTCAACTCGCGTTGCAGCGTCTTGCGGACCACTACGGGCTTCGCGTTTTCAGGAATTGATCGGCGCGTCGATTGACGCACTGATGGCCTTCCGCGCATGGTCCGCGCATGACCACGCGGATCATCCACACTGATGCTGATGTGACCGAGGGTGCCGCCTGGCTTGCCGGGCGCGTGCCGGAGTTCGCCCGAGCGCTAGAGCAGGTCGGGCCGCTGCCCTTGCGCCGTAGATCAGGCGGATTCCCCGCAATGCTACAGGCGATTTGCGGCCAGCAGCTTTCCGTCGCCTCGGCGGCGGCGGTCTGGGGGCGGCTTTGCGATGCTGAACTGACCGAACCCGAGGCCGTGCTGTCCGCAGGGGAGCAAAGGTTGCGCGCGTGCGGATTGTCCGGCCCAAAGGTTCGCTATGCGCTGGCGCTGGCCGAGGCCGGAATCGACTATGATGCATTGGCGACGACGCCCGAAGACGAGGCGATCGCCACCCTGACTGCCGTCAAGGGAATCGGAACTTGGACGGCCGAGATCTACCTGAAGTTCGCGATCGGACGGGCTGATGTGATTGCTGCGGGCGATCTAGCCTTGCAGGAGGCTGCCCGCGATCTGTTCGGTCTGTCAGAGCGTCCGACAGAGAAAGCCTTTCGCGCTCTCGCCGCCGATTGGTCGCCCTGGCGTGCGGTTGCGGCGCGTATTCTCTGGGCCTATTACCGAGTGCAGAAGAACCGCGAAGGCATCTCGGAGTGATCCCATGACAACCCTGTCCGGCCCGCGTGCCGCTGCGAAATCCGGCACGACCAAGTCGCTCGTGATCCTGCTGCATGGCTATGGTGCCGACGGAAACGACCTGTTTGGCCTTGCCGAGCCGTTGTCGCAGCACATGCCCGACACCGCCTTTCGCGCACCGAACGCACCGCAGCGCAGCACGATGAACCCTATGGGATATCAGTGGTTCCCGATCCCGTGGCTGGACGGATCCAGCGAGGAAGCTCGCGATCAAGGGTTCAAGGAGGCCGTTGCAGCGCTGAACACCTATCTCGATACATCCATGGTCGAGGAAGGCGTCACGGCAGAGAACACGGCACTGATCGGCTTCAGCCAGGGGACGATGATGAGCCTGTACGTTGCCCCCCGCCGCAGCGAATCGTTTGCAGGTGTGGTCGGCTTTTCGGGCCGATTGATTCCAGGCGATGATCTGGCCAGCGAGGCTGTCGTAAAGCCGCCGGTTCTTCTGATCCACGGCGACATGGACGAGATGATCAACGTCTCTGAAATGTCGGCTGCAGAATCCGCGTTGCGCGAGGCCGGTTTCGATGTCACGAGCCACATCAGCCGCGGGATCGGGCATGGAATCGCGCCAGATGGTCTGTCGCTCGCGCTCGGGTTCCTGATGATGAATCTTGGATATCAGACCTGAGAGCCCCCGCTCACACCAGCCACGCGCTTCAGACATAAATCTGTAGCAGGCTTCTGTTATCCTCAGCCGAAAGAGCCGAATGCTCCATTATCTGGGGTCTTGAGGAATCGTAGCCTCCAGATATAGTGACAGCGGATCGGGGCGACGATCAACCTGACTTGCCTCGGCACGCCGGGCCCAACGGCGGACAACGAGGCAGTGTCATGGAAGCAGAATTCGCAAGCGCGTTCGTGAGGCAACCCGGGAGCCTGAGGGATAATCCGGCCCTGGTGCTGAACGCCGATTATAGACCGCTCAGTTACTTTCCACTCTCGTTGTGGCCATGGCAGGACGCGATCAAGGCGGCTTTTCTCGACCGGGTGTCGATTGTTGCCGAGTACGAGATTGAAGTCCACTCACCCTCGATTGCGATGAAGCTGCCCTCGGTGGTGGTTCTGCGGGATTATGTACGGCCGGCCCGCTATCCGGCATTTACCCGGTTCAACCTGTTCCTCAGGGATGAGTTCAGTTGCCAGTATTGCGGGACGAATGGCGAGATGACCTTCGACCATGTCATTCCGCGCTCACGCGGGGGCAGGACGACGTGGGAGAATGTCGTCGCCGCCTGCGGGCGCTGCAACCTGCGCAAGGGTAACCTGACAGTCCGGCAGGCGGGCATGTCGCTGAACCGCTTGCCTCAACGGCCGACCACATCGGATCTGCAGAACCGTGGACGGAAATTTCCGCCGAACCACCTGCACGAAAGCTGGATGGACTTCCTGTACTGGGACGCCGAACTGGAGGCGTAGCTGACAAACGGCGCGCCCGAGGTCATAGTTCCGGAAATCAGACAGGACCGGGACAATGGATCACACTCTCTCTGCCAGCGTCGAGACCTGCCACTGGGGCTGGTTCTCTGCTGATTTAAGGCCGCATGTGATCGTTGCGCCGGGCGAGCGTGTCACGATCGAGACTGTTTCGGGCGGACCCGACATCCTTCCGATCGGTGCATTCCACGTTCCGCCGGAAGTGGCGGAAATACACGAGCATTCAGAGAGGATGCTCCCGGGGCACATCCTCACCGGGCCCGTTGCGATCAGCGGCGCGGAGCCGGGAGACCTGCTGGAAGTTCGAATTCACGAGGTGATGCTGCGGCAGGACTGGGGATGGAACTTCATTCGACCTCTGTCAGGGACGCTACCCGACGACTTCACGGAACCATACCTCACCAACATACCGCTGGATTGCGAGTTGATGACCGGGCGGCTGCCCTGGGGCGGACGGATTCCATTGAAGCCCTTTTTCGGAGTGATGGGCGTCGCACCACCGCCAAGTTGGGGAAAGTGCACGTCCATCGTCCCACGGCAGTTCGGAGGTAATCTCGACAACAAGGAACTGGTCGCGGGAACAACCCTTTATCTTCCTGTTTTCGTACCGGGTGCGCTGTTCTCCTGTGGAGACGGCCACGGCGCACAAGGGGACGGCGAGGTCAACGTTACGGCAATCGAGACCGCGCTGACCGGTGTGTTTGAGTTTCATCTGCACAAGGGCGCAGGAGAGGGCTGGCCCCGGGCCGAGACGCCGACCCATCTGATCACCATGCACATGCATCCGGATCTGGACCGATGCGCGGAAGAGGCACTGCGCCGGATGATTGCACTAATTGTTACCACAGCGGGACTGAGCCGCGAGGACGCTTACACGCTTTGCTCGCTCGCCGCGGATCTGCGCATCACGCAGACCGTGAACGGCAACAAGGGCGTCCATTGTGTGCTGGAAAAAGCGTTGCTCTCCCCTGCCTGACCGCACGGATGGGACAGCGCGAAAGCCGTTGTCCCGCCCAGCGGCGCACGCTAGGGTCCGCGCCAAAGGGAGATCGGCATGCAGTGCTTCTTCGTGAACTTCAAATGTCACCTGGGCCGAGCCTATGACGTCGCGAATGCGCTTGCGGATACCGAACTCGCGTCAGAGATTTACTCAACGTCCGGCGAATGGGACTTGATGGCCAAGTTCTACGTTGGCGAAGACATCGACATTGGGCGGTTCGTAAACGCGAACCTGCACCAGATCGACGGGATCGAGCGTACGCTCACCACCCTGACCTTCAAGGCATTCTGAGAACGGGCACGCGCCATGTACGGCACACCAATCCATTGCGAGATCGGCTATTGCCTAGTCGATCCTGAAGCGGGTTTTGCATTCACGCCGCCGCGCACGGTTTTGTCCACACGCAAGGCGCCCCTGGGCACGCGCGCGGTCCAAAATTGTCCGGCAGTGAATGGTCTGGAGCGGCAGTTGGTCGAAATCCCCTCTCCCATCGGATTGCGGCTGACGTTGCAAATCGAGAACGGTGAGTTGAACCTGCAGGTCAATCCGAAGGGCACAATTCCGGATCAGGAAGCGCTGAGCCGCGTTCTGTCGGTGGCACCCCAAGACCGGTGGCGCGATCCGAAGAAACCAATCGTGCGTTTGACGATTCCGTGGTTCTTTGTCACCGATGAACGCTGCATGGTGTCTCTCATGCCACCGTTTCTGGCGTCAGAGATGCGCCGTTGGCCCGGCACCATGGTCACAGGACGTTATCCCGTCACCGACTGGCCGCAAAACCTGACGTGGTCGCTGGAATGGGACGATTTCGACGCCGAACTGGTCCTGCGCCAAGGCGATCCGTTGGCCTATGCCAGCTTCGAGTTCGGCGATCCGAACAAGCGGCCCAAACTGGTCGAAGCCGACCTGACCGATGATCTTAAGGAGTTCCGCGCAGGTATGGATGGCATTCATCACCTGACCGACCGAATCGAAGAGGTCTGGGCGAATGCGCGAAGCCGACGCCCTGCCCGCCTCATGGTACCGACATCGGAGACCGATCGGTGAGCACACGACGCGAGGTCTTGCTGGGGTGGCGAAACTCGTCGCCTCAAGCGGCACTGGCGTTCTTTCCACCGCAGCCGATCGGTGAGAGCGACGCGGTCGGGCTCCTTCCACCCGATGCCGGTGGCGAAAGCTTTGCGGATCGAACCTTTGTCCTGCGTTGCCCATGGAATCTGCGGATGAAGCCGGGCCGGAACGCTCAGGGTGAGGTATCGTTTCAGCGGGCGAACCAGCGCGGAGCGCTCTCGGCGCGGGCGTTCGCTGGTCTGGGTGCGCCGTTTCCGCCGACTTCGTGGCGTGTCCACGAGAACCCGGTCTTCCAGTTGAGCCTGAACCTGTTCTTGATTTCCGACGAGCCGTGTTCCGTTCAGCTTATGCCGCCGTTCCTGTCTCCACGGTTCCGTGCGTGGCCAGGTACGCTGATTTGCGGACGCTTTCCGATTACGGACTGGCCGCGTCCTTTGAACGCGGCCCTGGAGTGGCAGGGCTCTGACGCCGAATGGGTGTTGAAGCGCGGTGAGCCGATCGCATATGCGCAGATGATCTATCAAGATCCCGATGCGGTACCGAAACTGATCGAAGCCAGGATGACCCGCGGCCTGAAGAGACACACCCGGAAGATCGACAACGTGGCACAGTTCGCGCGGAACGTCGGCCCGATGTTCGAGAACGCTGCCGAGGCGCGGCCCGAGCGCTTAATGGTGCCCAAGGACCTCGCGGACCCCTGACCTGAACCCGTCAGCTTGAGCGCTGCCGCGGTTGATCGTTCAACCAATACAGCATGTTGTCCGCGAACACCGGATTGCTGGTTATCTCGACGTGTTCTCCCGGGAGAAGTAGAACCGTCCGATACTTGATCGGGCGCGCGAGCCCACGACCGTCATTGCCTCCCTGACGCTCATCAGAGAGGGCGCTGGCCCGAAGCACGACGCTGTCGCCTTCCTCCTGAATCAACGGATCTAATGCACCGCTTTCCGGATCGACCACGACGCCCGCTGGCGTGTCCAACCCGGTCCCGACAACCAGGAACAAATCCGTGGCCGGCGCTCTCACACGGCGGTCCATCGCCCGGTGGAAGTGCTCGGCCCGCTTGAGGACCCGTTCGAGATAGGCAAACGCGATGTCCTTGCGACGCGCCGGGCTCTGCACCTCGGGCATCAGCATGGTCAGCAGCGGTTCCTGCAACGGATCCATCAGTCCCCAGCGTTTCTTGGCCCAGGTCTCCGCGTTGAAGAGACCTTTCAAAACCTCGCCGTCCTCACTGTTGAGCCGGACACGGCCATGCCGGTCGCGTGGCATGAGCTGATAGGTCGACACATGGGTCCCAAGCAGTGCGGGCGGATACTCAGGCTGAAGCGGTCCAAGTTGCCGCCCTTGCGTCAAGCTCGTGACAGCACCGATCGACCCAAGGTTCGGCGGTGCCACAAAGATCGCACAAGCCGCACGCCGCGATCCGGCCCAGTTGAGTTCCGGCAGGCTTCCGTCCTCGGGCAAGTCCTGCGCCCCGTACATCAGCCAGTAGCGCAGAACGAGTGATCCCATCGAATGCGCGACAAAGTCGAAACGCATCTTCTCGGCCGGGATCGCACTCCCATACCGTTCGGTGCGCACCCGTTCGATCTGCTTCGCCTTGCGTTCGATGAAGTCATCCAGATCGCGCGCGGCCTCGACGATATCGCGTCGCCAATCGAAGGGAAATTCCAGCGAACCGGGATTGTTTCCACTGCGCGCGCGTTCTTCCTCGACCGTTCGACTGAATTCGTAGCCGCCCGCATTCAGCGCTTCGACAAGCCCGTCATAGATCGTCTCCTCAACCGTCGTGCCGAGGATACGCGCGTTTGCCCGGCGCAGCACGCCTGCCGTGCGAACACCATCAGTGAGATTTTTCAACTGCTGGGTGCCATCGCCGAGCGGTAGCGCAAGCAAGCGCGCCGAGTCGGGGATGTCGGGGTCGAGCGAAAGCCGGTTGGGCCCCCCCCAGAGGAACGGACCTTCTCGGCCTACGCGCAGTCGCGAGCCCAGGGTTCCCGGAATCGTAACGATGGGCCGGTGCGTCGCCGGATCCAAATGCGCAGAGTAGCGTTCAAGATCGCTGAATTCCGGGAGTCTTGGGACGACGCCGCACCCTCCAACAGCGAGGGATGCGGTCAAGAAAGCGCGTCTGTCCATTCCTGATTTAGCGTCGCGTCAAATGTCGCGATGAACTTTCTCGCGGCGCTCATGCATTTCCTGAGCCTCCAGCGACAGGGTTGCAATCGGTCGCGCATCGAGCCGCTTGAGCGAGATCGGCTCACCAGTCACTTCGCAATAGCCGTACGTATCTTCGTCGATCCGGCGCAGAGCCGCATCGATCTTCGCGATCAATTTGCGCTGACGGTCGCGCGTGCGAAGCTCAAGCGCGCGGTCCGTTTCAGCCGAAGCGCGGTCGGCAAGATCTGGGATATTTGTCGTATCTTCCTGCAGCGTCTGCACGGTGTCGCGACTGGCGTCCAGGATCGAGTTCTTCCACTCGTGCAGCTTCCGCCGGAAGTATTCCTTGTGCGCGTCGCACATAAATTGTTCGTCCTCGGAAGGGACATATTCGGCCGTTACAGTCGTCTCGACATTCATCTTCGTGCCCCGCTTGCAACGCGCATCGTCGATGTCGCACCCAATCCCGTGGCGGTTCTATAGTCGGCACATGACAGGTTGTCACGCCCAAAACATTCACGTTTTTTGCACCAGATGGGATTGTGACCCGCAATTCGACTCAATCGAAGGAAATCCCGCAAACCCGCTGGCACAGCTTGGTATTTCTGGCCTCGGTCTACTTCAGCGACGTGGATATTCCGTTAGGGAGGGAATTTTTGATCTTCCCGCGGCGCGCCCTTACACGCTGGCTCTGATTGAGCTATGTGGAGCCGGACGATCGGTGGGATCGCACGAAACATCTTGGATTGAGGCAGTCTCATGCGCTTCGAAGGTACGAGAGATTACGTCGCAACCGAAGACCTGATGGTCGCGGTCAATGCGGCGATTACGTTGGAACGTCCATTGCTTGTGAAGGGTGAGCCGGGAACGGGTAAGACAGAGCTTGCGCGGCAGGTGTCCTCGTCACTGGGACTGCGCCTGATCGAGTGGCACATCAAGTCCACCACGCGCGCGCAGCAAGGCCTTTACGAATATGATGCCGTCTCCCGTCTGCGAGACAGCCAGCTGGGCGAAGAGAAGGTCAAGGATGTTCGCAACTACATCAAACCGGGCAAGCTCTGGGAGGCATTTGCCTCTGACGAGCGTCTGGTGCTGCTGATCGACGAGATCGACAAAGCCGACATCGAATTCCCGAACGATCTATTGCAAGAACTCGATCGTATGGAATTCCACGTCTACGAAACCGGAGAGACGATCAAGGCCAAGCAACGCCCGATCGTCATCATCACATCGAACAACGAGAAGGAGTTGCCCGACGCCTTCTTGCGCCGCTGCTTCTTCCACTTCATCACGTTCCCGGACACAGACACGATGATGGAGATCATCGACGTTCACTTTCCGGACATCAAAAAGAAGCTGGTGAAGACGGCATTGACGCAGTTCTACGAGATCCGCGAAACGCCAGGGTTGAAGAAAAAGCCATCAACATCCGAGGTACTGGACTGGTTGAAACTTCTGGTCGCAGACGACGTGGATCCGGCGACCCTGCGTGCTGATCCGAAGACCGCCATTCCGCCGCTGCATGGTGCACTGCTCAAGAACGAGCAAGACGTCCATCTGTTCGAACGCCTTGCGTTCCTGTCGCGACGGCAAAGCTGATGTAGGATGGGCGCCTCGCCCATCCCCTCTATGACTCAGGCCGCGTCAGGTTCTCCAACTGCGCCATGCCGATCGCATGGTAACCGCCATCGACGAACAGCACTTCGCCCGTCGTCGACGCGCCCATGTCAGACAAAAGATAGACCGCGGTTCCGCCAACATGCTCCAGCGCCGCATTCGCGCGCATGGGCGCATTGTCCTGGGTTGCCTTGTAGACGCGGCGCGCACCTCCGACAGCCGATCCGGCGAGCGTTCGCATCGGTCCGGGCGAGATCGCATTGACGCGGATACCATCGGGACCGAGATCATTCGCGAGGTAGCGAACCGAGGCCTCGAGCGCCGCCTTCGCCACGCCCATCACATTGTAGTTCGGCATCACCCGCTGGGCGCCAAGATAGGTCATAGTGACCAGCGCACCGCCTTCCGGCATCAACGGCGCCGAACGACGGGCAACATCAACGAACGAAAAACACGAGATGTCCATCGACCTCAGGAAGTTTGCACGCGTCGTATCGGCAAACCGGCCCTGAAGTTCGTTTTTGTCGGAAAACGCAATGGCGTGGACGACGAAGTCCAGCGAGCCCCAACGTTCGGCCAACGCACCGAAGGCAGCGTCCATGCTGGCCTCGTCCGTAACGTCGGCATCCATGACGATATCAGAGCCAACGGACTCGGCGAGTGGCTTCACCCGCTTTTCGAACGCTTCGCCCTGAAAAGTGAACGCGAGTTCAGCACCTTGCGCCGCCAGCGCTTGAGCACACCCCCAGGCAATCGAATGGTTGTTCGCGACCCCCATGATCAGGCCGCGCTTGCCCTGCATCAGACCCATGGTGCTCACCCGTGATACCTGCTCATGGCCAGCGTGGCGTTCGTTCCACCAAAGCCGAAGCTGTTGGACAGCACCGTATCGAGCCCTGCGTTGTCGACGCGAGATGTGGCGATCTCATTGGCATCAAGCGCGGGGTCGAGATCCTTCACATTGGCCGAGGCAGCGATGAAATCACCTTCCAGCATCAGCAACGAATAGATCGCCTCCTGCACACCGGTCGCGCCGAGCGAATGCCCAGTCAGGGACTTTGTCGATGAGATTGGCGGCGTGCCGTCCGGGAAGACACGGCGCAGGGCTTCAACCTCGACGACATCTCCAGCCGGCGTCGACGTCCCATGCGCATTCACGTAGCTCACATTGCGTTCACCCAGGGTAGAGACCGCCAGGCGCATTGATCGTTCACCGCCTTCGCCTGAGGGCGCCACCATATCGTGGCCATCCGACGTCGCACCGTATCCGGTCATTTCGGCATAGATCTTTGCGCCTCTCGCCTTGGCGTGCTCAAGCTCTTCGAGGACCACGACGCCGCCGCCGCCAGCGATTACGAAACCATCCCGGCTGGCATCGAAAGCGCGTGAGGCAGTCTGCGGAGTATCATTGTACTTGGAAGACATCGCGCCCATGGCATCGAACAGGCAGGACAGAGTCCAGTCGAGCTCTTCGCCACCGCCTGCGAAGACGATGTCTTGCTTGCCCCACTGGATCTGCTCCAATGCATTGCCGATGCAATGCGCGCTCGTCGAGCAGGCCGAGGTGATCGAGTAGTTGATCCCCTTGATCTTGAAGGGCGTGGCAATGCAGGCCGAATTGGTCGACGACATGCAACGGGTGACCATGAAAGGTCCCATGCGTTTCGGGGCACCCTTCTCAACGACAATGTTGTGCGCATTGAAAAGGTTCTTGGTCGACGGACCGCCCGAGCCCATCACAATGCCCGTACGCTCGTTGGAGACGTCGTCGGCTTCCAAGCCGCTGTCGGAGATCGCCTGTTCCATCGCAAGGAAGTTGTAAGCGGCGCCGTCGCCCATGAAACGAAGCTGGCGCTTATCAATCGCCTCGGTCAGGTCGATCTGCGGTGCGCCATGAACTTGGCAGCGAAAGCCGTGCTCGGCGTAGTCTTCGGCGAAGACGATGCCGGAGCGGCCCTCGCGCAGACTTGCTGTGACTTCCTGCGCATTGTTGCCAATGGAGGATACAATCCCGATCCCGGTGACGACGACTCGGCGCATGGGCGGGCTCCTTCTGCCTGTGATTTTCCGGACTTAAGCCGGCGCTGCGTCCATGAAAAGGCCGACGCGCATGTCTTTGGTGGTGTAGATAAGTTCGCCGTCGACCTCGAGCTGACCATCCGCGATGCCCATCTTGAGCTTGCGATCAATGACGCGCTTCAGGTTGACCGTGTAGCGGACGATCTTGGCTGCCGGTGTGACCATGCCGGAGAACTTCACTTCACCAACGCCCAGCGCACGCCCCCTGCCCGGCATACCGAGCCACCCGAGGAAGAACCCCGTCAGCTGCCAAAGAGCATCGAGGCCAAGGCATCCCGGCATGACCGGGTCGCCGGGGAAGTGACACTTGAAGAACCAGCTGTCCTCCCTGACTTCGAATTCCGCGACGACTTGCCCTTTGCCGTCCGGGCCGCCATCAGCGGTAATCGACGTGATCCGGTCGACCATCAGCATGGGCGGTTCAGGCAATTGCGCATTGCCAGGGCCAAACAATTCTCCACGCGCACAGCGCAGCAGATCGTCAAGTTCATAAGTGTTCGGCCTTCCGACCATGCTGTGCGTCTCCGGACTTTCGCTCCCAATTTGGGCGTTCCCTAGCACCGGGGTCGGGCCGGGACAAGAACCGCTGCGCATGTGTGCGGCGCTTCGGGCTTTGAAACTGAGAATTTTCTGCTGTATATGCGTGGTTGGTGTGCTGCGATGCAGCGGAATTCAAAGCGAACGGGGCGCGAGTGACCGTGTCGGCGGATAGCGAAACGACATCTTCGGAGCGCGCGAGCTTATGGCTCGCCGGAGCCGGGCTGAGGCCGACGCGGCAACGTTTGGCTTTGGCCGAACTTCTCGTGGGCGACGGTCACGACCGTCACGTCACGGCGGAGGGATTGTTTGAAGCCGCGAGTTCTGCCGACGTCTCGGTATCGCTTGCGACGATCTATAACACGCTGAGATCGTTCACTGCAGCAGGGCTTTTGGCCGAGATCACGGTCGATGGTACGCGCAGCTACTTCGACACCCGGACAGATGAACATGCGCATTTCTTCTGGGAAGACACTGGCAACCTGACGGACGCACCGAGAGATGCAGTTGCATTCTCACGGGTGCCGGAAGCCCCCGAGGATGCCGAGATTGCCAGAATAGATGTCGTTATTCGGGTACGACGAAAGTCAGCAAGCACCAGCGACGCATAGGGTTCGTGCCCGCCCGGGCACACGGTTCAACGTCACGACAGCTCAAGCCATGATCTCGTTGCGGATTGCGTCCGTCAGGCTGCGATCCGCCAGGTCCGGGACACGTGCATTGTCAAGAAGATGCGGTCTGTTCATGTTGCTCAACGCCTCGTGAACTTCGCGCTCGTGCAAGACGGCATAGACACCGGGACGCCCGGCAAACTTGTCGACAGTTGAGAGTTGGTGATCGTTGCGCTGCTCCTCGAGCGACGCACGACGAGGCAGGATCAGGATCGGTTTGCCCGCCATAAGCGCTGAGATGATCGTGCCCATGCCCGCATGCGCGATGACATGCGTTGCTGCGGCGAAGCGGTCCGCAAACTCGTCTGGCTCGAGAAATTCGGTCCAATCGAAGTTCTTCGGCGTATAGCTTGCCTGACTGACATCACCTATCTGGCCGAACATTTCGATCTTTGTCCGGCCCGCGGCCCCGACCCAATCATCGACGGCACGCACCAGGCGGTCAAACGGCAGTTGTGTCCCGACGGTCAGAAAAAACTTCATATGATGGCTCCTCGGAAGCGCGGACCTCGCCCGGACGTCGCATCAGGGACCGCGAGGTGCTGCCACTGTGTCAACCAAAGGCCCGCGTATGGTCCGGCCTTGCGTCCTGACAGTGACATCTCCTGACCATTTGCGATGCTGTCGATCCATACGGTGCGCGCGCCGATCAGACGGCCGATACGCACGGCGAAGTATCCGGGTGCAGCACCAGTCGTGATGATCGCATCGGGCCTGAGACGCAGAACGATCAGCGCGACGTGAAGCGCCTGCAGGACCAGCCGGAGCTTCGTGGTCATATTCGCATCCGGCACCGTCATAAAACCGGCATCCGGTTCGGCCTCGACGACTTCCCGGCGGTAACCCGGATTTGTGCAGACATATGTTGTCCGGCATCCTGTCCAAGCCGCGCGCATCCGGCGCAGTTGGACCCAGTGCCCGCCCTGAGAGGCGATGGCAAGGACCGTGCGTGGGCGAGATTCGCTTAAAGGTTGCATGGGGCGATTTCGCCTCATCGTGGTTAGCGAATCCTGAATGGCGGTGGATTTTTCTGCGCCCCGCTCAGGAGAAAGTTCCGTGCAGGAACCAACCGGGCCGTTGGGCAGCAGGCGTGTGGAACAGCCAGAACCGCGGTCCCTCGCGGGTTTCCACCTGCCAATAGTCACGTGGGCCCGAACGCCAGTCAGGGTCGTCCCACCACCACTCCGGTGCAAGGCGTTCAGCACCACTTGCGGAGGAGAGTTGGTAGGAACTGCCCAGAACCTGAAAGCTGGCAGGTGGGCGTTGAGAAGCAAACAAAGCTTCAGTCAAAACGTTCACCGGCTGAGGTGCCATCATTGAAATCGGCCTGATCCTCGGATGCGCGTGGCCCTGTGCGCTCCAGTCCGCCGAGGCGCTATAGGCTGCGGGCGCCGTCAGGAAAGCCCGTTCGGGTATGTGGCTTTCGGCAGGTACCGCGCGTGTGACGTTCTCAAAACCGACGCGATTGCCAATCAGGGAAATCAGATCAGTCAGTTTCTGTTCGGCAGTGGCCCGGTGTGCTTGGGTCATCTGCGCCGGTTTGAGCACTTCGGTCACCACAGCCTCAAGCCTGAGTGCATCGATGCCGAACCCGGATTGGATCTCGCTGACCTTGCGTTCGAACAGATCACGCAGTCGCATTGGATCGCGCCCTGGACGGGCCAGAGAGATCTCGGCGCACTGATCCGCGCCGTCGACCCGCCGCACCGTCAGCCGCAACGTGCGGGCGCCATGCTGATGCAGCTCAAGCTTCTGGCAGAGCCGCTCCAGCAAACGCTCGAGCCCGGCCATGACGTCAGAGACTAGGCCAACCGGCTCGGCCAGCGTCATCCGCACGGAAAACCGTGGCGCGCTACGGTTGGGCGAGATCGGCTCGGGCTCCGCCCCCAGCGCCTGATCAAGACGCCGCATACATTCGATGCCGAACCGGCGTGCCAACGCACCGCGCGGCATTCGTGTGAGCGGCTCGATCGTCGTCAGACCGACCTGCCCCAGGCGCTCCACCGTCTCCGCGTCGATCCGCAACGCCGCCACAGGCAAGTCGGCGATCGCCGATCGAAGCCTGCCCTCGGGCGCAATACCTCCAACTGAGAACTGTGCCAGCGCCCAAGCCGCCCCTTTGGCGTCCGCGATCGCTGCCCGCGCAGTCAAACCAAGCCCGGCGAGTTCCGAGATGATTGCTGCCAGCATCGCCTCTTCGCCGCCGAACAGATGCGCACATCCGGTTGCATCGATCACAAGCGCATCGGCCTCGTCGAGGCCCGTAAGTGGAGAGAACCGCTCGGCCCAGCGCGCCAAGGCGCAGACAAACCCCTGGAGCCGCTGAGGTCGCAACATGGCCGTGCGCAGATCGGGGCAGATCGCACGAGCATCGGTCAAACCCATCCCCGCAGAGAGGCCCTTGGCAGAGGCCTGCGCATTGACCCCGGCCAGACGCTGCGTGCCCTTGGAATGTTCGATCACGGCATACGGATCAGACAAGCCGGTCTGACCGTCGAGCCGAAGATGATGCTCTGCCGCCAGGTAGGGCAAGCAGATCGAGATAACGCGCCGCCGCATTGGCTACCCCTGATCAGAGATTGTTCTTATTTTGTTCTCATTCTCTGATGTGTCAAGCAGGTGGCTTTCGTCCGGATCTCAGGGGCGAATGATCTCCCAAGCCTGATCTGCGGTGTCGACAAAGCGGAAAAGCTCGAGATCTTGCGGCGAGATCGTTCCAGCGTCCGCAAGCGCTTCCCAGTTGACGATCCCGCGCCAGAATTCCTCGCCGAACAACAGGACCGGCACCCGTTCCATCCGCTCGGTCTGGATCAACGTCAGGGTCTCGAACAACTCGTCCAGTGTGCCATAGCCCCCAGGAAACACCGCAACGGCCCGTGCACGCATCAGGAAATGCATCTTGCGCAGCGCGAAGTAATGGAAGTTGAAGCACAGTTCCGGTGTGACATAGGTATTCGGAGCCTGTTCATGCGGAAGCACGATGTTCAGGCCGATCGACTTCGCGCCGACCTCTCCCGCGCCGCGATTGCCTGCCTCCATGACGCCGGGACCGCCACCGGTGACAACGACGAAATCGCGCCCATCCGTCGCCAGCGACTGCTGACCAGACAACTGGGCAAACTTGCGGGCTTCCTCGTAATAGCGTGACAGGTCAGCCAACGTCTTCGTGCGTGCCTGATCGCGATGCACCGGATCCGGGATGCGGGCTCCGCCGAACAGAACGACGGTCGACTCGATCCCCGCCTCGGCCATCATCAGTTCGGGTTTCAGCAGTTCGAGCTGAAACCGGACCGAACGCATGTCCTCGCGCCGCAGGAAGTCGAGATCCTCGAACGCCAGACGATATGCAGGTGCCATCGTCTGGTCCGTTTCGGGAACGCGATGCGCCTTTTCGACGTCCTGATCAGCAGACGGAAAGATCGACACGCGATGGTCGGACATGAGCAGGCTCCCCTTTTGCGCGGTACGCGTGCGCACGATTGCGCGGCACGGCGGTTCTGTCTATAGGCACCGCAACAATAGATCCCGACACGACAGGAGCACCCCCATGAGCCACGCCGATCTCGAGGCCGCAGTCGAAGCCGCCTGGGACGCCCGCGACACCATCAGTGCCGGGACCACCGGTGCAGCGCGCGAGGCGGTCGAAGAAGCTCTGCTGGCCATGGACAGCGGGTCGCTTCGCGTGGCCGAGCGGCAAGATGACGGCACCTGGCATGTCAACCAATGGGCCAAGAAAGCGGTTTTGCTGTCGTTTCGCCTGAACGATATGGCGCCGATCGAGGGTGGACCGGGCAACGCGACCTGGTGGGACAAGGTGCCTTCGAAATTCGACGGCTGGGGCGAGAACCAATGGTCCACCGCAGGCTTCCGTGCGGTTCCGAACTGCATCGTCCGCAGATCGGCATTCATCGCGCCGGGCGTCGTGTTGATGCCGTCCTTCGTCAACCTTGGCGCCTATGTCGACTCGGGCACAATGGTCGACACCTGGGCGACCGTCGGCTCCTGTGCTCAGATCGGAAAGAATGTCCACATATCAGGCGGGGCTGGAATCGGTGGCGTGCTGGAGCCCCTTCAGGCCGGTCCTGTGATTGTCGAGGACAATTGCTTCATCGGCGCGCGCTCCGAAGTGGTCGAGGGCGTGGTTGTGCGCGAAGGTTCGGTCCTGTCGATGGGTGTCTTCATCGGCGCATCGACCAAAATCGTCGATCGCGTAACCGGCGCTGTGCATGTCGGCGAAATCCCACCCTACTCGGTTGTCGTGCCCGGAAGTCTTCCGGGCAAGCCACTGCCGAACGGCGAACCTGGCCCGAGCCTGTACTGCGCGGTGATCATCAAGACAGTGGACGAGCGCACGCGCTCCAAGACGTCGATCAACGATCTATTGCGGGATTGACGCATGAGCAGCCCGGGGTGCTGCCCGGGCCACTTCTGACGGCTGTGTCGCCTAGAAAGCGACGTGCTCCATCTCCTCGACAACAGGTGGTTCGCGCAGCATCTCAACGAGAGCATCAATCTCGCCCCGACCCGTGCGCCATGCGAAATAGGCCTGCTGGCTCTCGATCTTGTCCCAGAGCTCCCAAATGCGGACGGACTTGTCCGCTGGATCCGCAGAACACGAGATGAGTTCGGCACCCTCGTATTTTGCGGTGTCCGGCAGGATGGCCTTCATTGTGCTGACAAGCGTATCGTAAGTCTCGTCCTTCGCCTTGAGCGTTAATTGTACGACCACGGACATGGTTTCCTCCTTTATTTGTTTGCGAGGACTGTAGTTAACCGCAGCCATCAAAGCCATGGCCGAACGCCTTGGTGCGTGAGAATCTTCGAGACCGATCAGGGCAGCGGGATGAACTCGTCCTTGTCGTCGGGCGGAAGTTGAAAGCGTCCGTCTTCCCAGTCACCTTGCCGCCAGGACTCCTTGGCCGCGTCGATCTTCTCCTGTGACGAGGCGACGAAGTTCCACCAGATGTAACGCGGGCCGTTCAACGTCTCACCACCCAGCACCATCAGGCGCGCGCCCGTCAGTGCCTTGACCGTGATCTTGTCACCCGGACGGAAGACCATCATCTGGCCCGATTCGAAGGTGTCCGATCCGATCGCGACCTGCCCTTCGGTCACGTAGATGCCGCGATCCTCGTGATCATCCGGCAGCGGGAACGCCGTCCCAGCCTCGAGAACGACATCGGCGTAGAACATGTCGGAGAACGTCTGGACCGGTGCTTTCTCGCCGTACGCACTTCCCAGGATCAGACGGACATGCTTGCCCTCTCCTTCGATCACGGGCAATTGCGCCTCGGGCACATGCTCGAACAGCGGCGCTGTCTCTTCGGCGGCATCGGGCAAGGCGACCCAAGTCTGGATACCGAAGAACGGCATCGGATCGATCTGCGTCGCGTCATCTGTGCGCTCGGAATGCGTGATGCCGTTCCCGGCCACCATCCAGTTCACGGCACCCGGCTCGATCCACTGGTCGGTCCCAAGAGAGTCGCGGTGATGCATCCGGCCACGGTAGAGGTAACTGATCGTCGCGAGGCCGATATGGGGGTGCGGGCGCACGTCCAAACCACGCGTCGGCAGAAATTCAGCCGGGCCCATCTGATCGAAGAAAATGAATGGACCGAGCATCTGACGCTTCGGTGCAGGCAAAGCGCGCCGGACTTCGAACCCGCCCAGATCTCGAGCGCGTGGAATGATCAATGTGTCGACTAGATCGACTTCATCACCGGTCGGGCAGTGCGGATCGAGTGCGGGATTCCAGCTCATGGCAACCTCCAAGTCAGTTCGATTACGAACTTAGTTCATCCTGGTGGGGTGAGAAGCCGTCGAACGCGAAAAGACCTTGCCGTCAGCGGCAAGAATCGACCCGTGATCAAGCGCTGGCAGCGCGGCGGATCGCGCCTTCGAGGATTCGTCCCGGCAGGGAAAACGCGACGATAGCACCCTGCCCCGTTCCCGCATTCATGGCGGTCAATGATCCGCCCCGCGAGCGAATGAGCCTGCGTATGCCGAGAAGCCCAAACCCGCTTTCAGGTTTGAAGTCGCCGCCGCCCAGGAACGTCAGGGTTGAGCCACTGAAACCAGCGCCACTGTCGCGAATCTGGACATTGACCATGCCCTCCACGCCAGTCGCGGCCTCGATCCGCAGTTCGACCCGCGCCGACCCTTCGGCAACACCGGATCCTTCGCCCCTCGGACGGGCGTGATTCAGGGCATTGTCGATCAGGATGAGCAAGATGATCTGTGTCGCGTTCCGATCGCCGCTGAGCCATGTCTCCTGTACCTGGCAAACACATTGCTGGAGCGGGTCCAGCATAGTGAGAATGTCAAAGCACAACTCCCTCAGATCGAAATCGATCACCTGTTGGCGCGTCGAGGTCGCTTGCGCATGCGAAAGCACATCCGAGATCAGCTCCATAGCCTTCGCGCCGACGTCTTCGAGCAGGTCGATCAAATCGAGCTTGCCGTCGCCAAGATCCTCGAAGTCCTCTCTCAACAGATCCGCTATTGCGTGTATCTGCGTGATCGGCGACCGCAGATCATGGGCTGCGAGGCTGACGAAATCCTCCATCTCGCGTGTCATCGAGTCGAGATCAGCCTCGATCTCGCGCACGATGTCACCACCGGTGACGTCTTGCGAGCTGCCGATGAAGTGTGTCACCTGACCACTCGCGTCACGATAGGGTTCTAGAGTCGTGCAAATTCTTTGGTGTTTGGACGCGATCGGCAGAGAAAGCTCGTAGCTTCGCGGCATGCCGGACCGAAAAGCCTCGGCATGATGTTGGAAGGCGACCTCGCCGAGACGCCCGGAGTACAATTCGCGCGCTGTCTTTCCGATCACATCCTCGGCGCTCAGACCGATCATATTGGACGCGAACTTGTTGAACCACACATAGCGCGGGACACCGGCGTCATCCAGCGAGAGCACAAACACTGGGTGCGCGACGTGATCGTAGAGATGCCAGTCAGCGTCGGGCAAAGCGAGCTCCCACGATGAAGTCCATCATGGCATGGTTATACGCAATCCATGAAGAAACTCCTGCAACGCGCTATCCGCGCGGCGGAATAACCTCGTAGCCCACTTCTTCCGGTTCATCATCCTGCATTTCCGGCGGGAACCCAGGAGCCGTGATGTCGAGACCGGTGGCATCCTCGAGGCGCCGGATGATATTTGGGCTCAGTTCGCGCGGGCCGTACCGCGCAATACCGTTCTGAAATATTTCGATCATCTTCGGGTTCAGTTCCAGCGGCACGCCGGCGCGGTCTGCGACAGCCTGGAACAGGCCGATATCCTTCGCGACCAGATCCATCGTGAACGAGATGTCGCGCGAGCCGTTCAGGATCACCTGGCTTTCGGTTTCGTGCACGAAGGAATTGCCCGATGAGATCCGGATCGCCTCGAATGCCGTGTTCAAGTCCATCCCGGCGGCTTTCGAGACGACAAGGGCTTCCGCACAGCTGATCAGGTTTGCTGTCGCGAGGTAGTTCGTGACCACTTTCAAGACCGATGCAGAGCCTAACGGGCCTGTGTGCAGGATGCGTCGGCCCATCGTTGTCAGGATCGGCAGCATCCGCTCGAACGTCGCGCGCTCGCACCCGGCAAAGATCGAGATGTTGCCCGTCGCCGCGCGATGGCATCCACCAGATACCGGACAATCGACCGGTTCTCCGCCCGCAGCCAGGACTTTCCCGCCCAGGCGCCGGACTTCGCTTTCGTCCGTCGTGGACATCTCCGCCCAGATCGTACCTGGCGTGAGCCCGGCGAGAATGCCGTCCTCGGCTTCCAGGACCGCAGCCGAGATTGCCGGTGAAGGCAGGCACGTGATGATCAGATCACAGTCGCGCGCCATTTCGGCGGGGCTCGCACCCCAGAGGGCTCCGCCATCCAGAAAGCCTTCGGCTGACGCCTCGTCCAGATCGCGCACCGTCAGATCATGTCCGTTGCGCAACAGCGACCCGGCCAGCTTGGCGCCGACATTGCCGAGGCCGATAAAACCGATCTTCATGCGGCTTTCTCCGCAGCGCGCGGCAGGTTCAACATCGCCTCCGCGAACTGCTCGAGCATGTCATTGGACACGTGGCATGCAGCATTCTGCGCCATGCCGATGTTGTAGTCGTTCTTCATGTGCGTCGCCAGTTCATGGACATGTACCGACGCGCAAACGCTTGGAAGCTCATGGCCGATCCCGCAAGCGCGCATCAGCTTCGAGAAGGCCTCGGGCAGCGATGCGGCGTATCCTGAACTGCCCAGCGCCGCCGCAGCGCGTGCGTAGTTGTCGCGTCCCTCCGGGCGGGAGACGAGTTCGGGAAGCGTGACCTCCAACGCGAGCGCCGTTGCCAAGCCATGGTGTACCGGCGCCAGAGAGCCGAGTGCGTGCGAGATGTTGTGCCCCATATGCGTGTTGCAGTTGTGGAGCGCGAGCCCAGCGAGGGTCGAGGCCCATAGCACCTTGCCCCGCACATCGATATCAGCGCCATCGGCGACTGCCTTGGGGAGGAATTCGGACAACAGTTCCAGTGCCTGGAGTCCGAACACCTGTGCCACGGCATTCGAGTTGCGTGACGTTGTCGCCTCCAGCGCATGGGCAACCGCGTCCATCCCGGTCCACGCGGTGATGTGAGGCGGAAGCGAGGCCGTCAGTTCCGGATCGAGCACTGCATGGGAGAACATAAGTTCTTCACCCCAGTACCAGTATTTGTTGCCCTCGGCGCTTGAGACAATTGAGGTCCGTGTCACTTCGGACCCGGTTCCCGCAGTGGTCGGAATTGCAATAGCCGGGATGCGGTCCGACGGATACCCGTTGGCACAAAGCGCATAGTGCCGTGCCGGGCGCTCGGCCCTTGCGATTGCCGCGACCAGCTTGGCCGCATCCATGGCAGCGCCACCGCCCAGGCCGACAATCACGCCAGCGCCCACTGCTCGCGCGCGTTCTGCCAATGCATCGACCATCGCGTCCTTGGGTTCGCCTGCAACGTCGGCTGCGATCTCTAAGGTCAGCCCGGATTCAGCCAGCGCCAACTCCAACCGTGACGTAACGCCAAGCTCCGCCAACACCTTATCGGCAACGACAAGCACGGGGCCTCCGCCCAAATCCTTGGCAATTCCAGCCACATCAATCAACCGCCCGGCACCAAAGCTCATCGGCGGCACACGGCCCGCATCAAATGAATTCATACTTCCCTCGCGCATTTATTCGGCGCGGCACGTGGCACGCTAAAACGCCAAAGTCGCGTCCAAATACGACGCGAACGAACTAACGTGACGTAAAATAGCTAGAAATCCGTCGGCGCACCACCTTCAGCCTTGCGGCGTTCAACGAAAGCCGAAAGCTCTTCGGCGATCGCTGGATCCATCGCGGGCGCTTCGAACTCGGCAAGGATTTGTTTCCAGATCTTGTTCGCACGCTCGGGTGTTTGCTGTGCGCCTGCATTCTCCCAAGATTGGTAGTTGTCCCAGTTCGACAGGAACGGCTTGTAGAACGCTGTCTCGTAACGCTCCATCGTGTGCTGAGCGCCGAGAAAATGCCTTTGAGCCTCGGGCATCGCGTCGACTTCTGCGATGGCATCCACGGCGAGGTCATCTTCGGTCACCGAGACCGGCTGCATATAGCGCGCCATCTGCTGCAGTGTCTCGCAATCCATCACGAACTTCTCGTAGGACGCACAAAGGCCACCCTCCAGCCATCCTGCCGAATGGTAGACGATGTTCGTCCGAGACGACACGCAGGCCCAGAGGGAGAAGGCCGACTCCCAGGCCGCTTGCGAATCGGGGGCATTGGCGGCGCAGGCGTTCGAGGATCGTAGCGGCAGGTTGTAGCGGCGCGCCATCTGTCCGGACATCTGCGTCGCCCGCATGTATTCCGGGGTGCCGAAGGCGGGCGCGCCAGACTTCATGTCGACGTTCGATGTGAACGACCCCATCACCACGGGACACCCCGGTTTGACATGTTGCAAAAGGGCAAGTGCCGCCAGTGCTTCCGCCGTTTGTTGCGCAATGGCACCTGCGAGGGTCACGGGTGCCATGGCACCGGACAGCGTGAACGGCGTCACCGTTACCATCTGACCGCGTTCGGCCAGACGCATGGCGCCATCCAGCATCGGCCAGTCGTGCTTCAGCGGTGAGGTTGAATTGATGTTCGTGTACATCCGCGGAGTCGCCTCGAACTCCTCGTGAGTCAGACCGCCGCCGATGCGGATCATCTCCATCGTGTCTTCGACCCGTTCGACACCCAGCGAGTAGGTGTGGATCACCTTGTCGGTCAGCAGCAGCTTGTCGTGAATGCAGTCGAGGTGCCGGATCGAGGGGTGAATGTCGACCGGCTCGACCGGATAACCACCCACCATATGGATGCAGTTGAAGTACTGCGACAGCTTGATGAGCTCTTGGAAGCTTTGCCGGTCACCCGGGCGGCGCCCCCGATCGAGGTCCGAACACGAGGGCGGCGATGACACGTTCACATAAAGCTGGTGGTTTCCGCCGACCGTTACCTGGCGTCCCGGATTGCGCGGTGTCAGGGTGAACTCTGCCGGCGCCTTGGCGACGAGTTCCAAAACCATATCGCGGTCCATACGGACACGCTCTTCGCCATCAGTCACATCGGCGCCTGCCTCTTTCAGGCGCTGACGCGCCCCTTCGTGCAGGAAGTCGATCCCGATCTCTTCGAGGATCCGCATGGCAGCGTTGTGGACCGTCTCTACGCCCTCTTCCGTCAGAGGTTCCGTCGGCTTGTCCGAGATCTGGGGGATGTGCCAGTCGACCTGATCGATCGCCGCACCGCTGCGCCTGATATTGCCGGACCTGCCGCCGCCGCGCCGACGCCGGGGAGATGCCTCGTTCATATCGCGCGCTCCTCTTGATCACACCTCAACACTGCAGCGAACGCGCGCAACTATTCCCACCCCGAAGCGTCACCGAATGTCGCAAAAATGTCGTGGGTCACGCTTTGCGCGCAGCGACGGCGTGTACGGACAGCAGTTCCGGGAGGGATGCGATCGAGTCGATGACATGATCTGCATAGGGCAACAGATCTTCCCGCTGGGCCGGTCCCGTAAGCACGCCAATGGCGAGAGCCGCGTTCGACGATGCCTTCACGCCAAGATCGTGCGTGCTGTCGCCGATCATCGCGCATTCTGCAGGCCGCAACCCTGTCGCATGGCAGAAGGCGTGCATCATTCCAGGGCCCGGCTTCAAACCGTGCCCGCTATCGTATCCGGCAATGAAGTCGAACAGATCGAGTGCGTTGTATCGGCTCAGCTGATCGATGGTCGCACCTTCCGAGTCGTGGGTCGCAACACCAAGCAAATATCCGGACGCTCTCAAGCCCTCTAGAAAACCGGCGAGATCAGGAACGGCTGCAACGAGATTTCCTGCCGCGACCGCTTTCTCCACGACGGAGTTTGCCAATGCCTCGATCCTGGCGGTTCCAAGATCGGTGCGTGTCCGCGCCCAGATCGCCGAGAACTCGTCCACCGAACTCGCAACGATCGGGGAGCCCGGTACGAACGTCCGATCGGCGCGCTCGTATCCGACCTCGCGCGCCATGACATCTGCCTCGGCGTCCGATCTCGAAACAGCCGCCAGAGTTTCTTCGACAACGGCCGCCCAACTGGCTGTGAAGTCAAATAACGTACCATCCTTGTCGAACAGCAGACCGCGCAGCGGCGAATCTGGCATGCCTTTCTCCTTCGCGTCGAAGCCGCGTTCAATCTGGCGCCAACGGCGCGTCAAACAAAGGCATAATGTGTCGAGCGTTTCCCGACATAGGACATCATTACAATCTATAGTTGCAGAAGCCGCTGCATCTTCGCTCTAACCTTGAAACGCCTACGGGATATCGCGCTTTGGCATGAAAGAACTTGCTTGTTCAGCGGCTTGCAGACTATGTTGCACCCGCAGGTTACTGTGAGATCGGGGTAAATATGGACGATACAACCGCACGCGCAGCGTGGTCGGCGCCGGTATTGAAAAGTGTAAATATTGCGACGACCGCTGGAAAGGCTGCAACATTCTCACAGGAGATCCCGGATTTCGGGAGCCTCGGAACTGTGGGACCGTCATAACATCAGACCCGGGGCCGCGCTGGATCGGCTTCGGTGAAGTAGAAACTTTAGATTATTTCAGATACGATCACCGCGTCCTTAAGCGGAATGACAATGCCAGAACTGACACTTGATACGGTGGTCGGACGTGGGTCTGAACACGTTGAGACGCGTGTGGGCACCCAGACGATGATGATGAGCGTCGACCAGGGCAAGTATTACTCGGTCGACGCGTCGGCAAATCGGGTGTGGGAACTCCTCGACCAGCCCAGAGCAGTTCGAGCACTCGTCGATCAACTCTTGCACGAATACGATGTCGACCGGGACACATGCCAAGCACAGGTTCTGTCGTTTGTCCGGGACCTGCTCGACAACGGCCTGGTCGTGGAGCACTGACGTGCTCGCCAGAACAGGTGCGTGGAGGTTTCTCAAAGCACCGCTCTCCCGTAAACTTCTATCATTGGAAGCGGCATTCGAACTCGCGAGTGCTCGATTGAGCACATTTAGGTCGGCCCGTCATTTCACGCGCCTGATGGGACAACTCGAAGGCCGGCCAATCCAAGCTCAGCCCTGCCACCAAGAGAGAGCCGCGTTGATCGGACAGGTGGTGGCCGCGACCGCCAGAGTGATGCCCTTTCGGGCTGTGTGTCTGCAACAGGTCTTGGCGGTGCGCCGAATGCTGAGCCGCAGGCACATTCCGTCCACAGTCATTCTTGGCGTACTGCCGGAGCGGACGGGTTCGGCCAACGTGGCAGAAACCAGTTCTGAACAAGTCTACGAAGACGAAATGACGGCACATGCCTGGATCAAGACCGGCGACCGGGTCGTCAATGGCCAGGCACCAAACCTCGACTCCTATGTCGTTCTGGGTGTTTTTTCGTGAACCATCGCCAAGTTTCGCGATGGCCGCTGATCCTGCGCCTTGCATGTGCCCTGCTTGCAAAGGATGAACCCCAGATCAAAAATCTCTCTGGGGAAATGCGCCAATCTGACTGGAACGCATTCTTCACGCTGGTGCTTGATCGGCACCGGATCGCGCCAAACATCGCAGAATCTCTGGTTCTCGCAAACCCGCCCGGAGACATCCGCGAGAAATTCGATCAAGCGATCCAGCGAAACGCGATGGATGTGCTTCGTTACGTATCCGAGACACGCAGGATCGATGTGGCATTGCGAGATATCGGGATCAAGCCGACCTATCTCAAAGGCTGGTTGCTTGCCGAGCAGTTGTTCGGGGCTCCATCGGCGCGTCAGGCCAAGGATCTCGATCTCCTGATACCCGGCGACGCGCGATCTCGTGCCATGGAGGTTCTGCAGGGTCTTGGTTATGTCCCGGACGAGCGACATCCAGATCGCTATCTCGACGCGTCAACGGACGCGGTCGCCAAGGAATTGAACAACCTCTCCTTGCTCCATCAAGAGATGGGTCTTTCGGTCGAGATGCACTGGCGCAGCCACCAGTTTTCAGGCTGGCCGGACGTTCTAGCAAATCCAAACGAACACCAGATCTTCGCATCGAGCGCAGGCAAGTACTTGGTGCCGGGCGATCAGGCGAACTTGATCTACCTGGCGGTTCACGGATCGCTCCATCGATGGAGCCGTCTGAAGTGGTTGCACGACATCGCCGAGATTGCTGGGCGGCGAGACCCGGATCTGCTGGCACAGGATTTGGAAGAGGCGAGGCGCCTTGGCGTCGGGCGCGCCTTGGCGTTGGCGTTGGATCTTTCGCACTATGTGCTCGGAGCCCCGATGGACTGGAAGCCCGTGGCTTCACCCTGGCTTGTCGCGAGATGTCTCGAGGAGATTGCCTCGGACTCCGCAGTTCCGACCAGCCTCGGACAACGCATGAAGTTCTACGCAATGACACTGGTGCTTGCCCAGGGATGGCGGCAAAAGGCGGGCGTCCTGCGCTATCGTGTTTGGGGCAAACCCAGAATTCTTCTGGCCAGCCTTGGGAAGCCCGCGTGATCACGCGCGCTTTGCTGCGTCGCGCGCGGGACAGGATCTGGTATCTCGGCACCGAGGGATTCCCGTGGCACCTGCCAGATCGCAGGAGCCCCCAAGCGTCACAAAAGATCAAGCGTCTTGGAAGACGGCTTATCTGGAAGACCTGGTCACTCCCGATCAGACCCCTTGCGGGGCTGGCGGCGATCTTTCTCTGGCCAATCCGCAGCGGTACCGAGGCCAGGCGCCTGATCCTTGCCTCGAATGCCGAGGCGCTCCCGATAAACCCGTTCTGGCGTCTCTGGTACGTCGCACTCCGTCACAATGCTGCGCCCGCAGAATGCGCTGCGTTTGGTGTACAACGCATGTCGATCTCGGGTTTTGATCAATGGCTTTACACGCGTGAAGCATCGTTGGTCTCGGCCCATTTGTCATCGCGAAGCGTCTCGGATCTTTGTGGTGATAAAGTCCGGCTTGCAGAGTTCTGTCTCGAAAACGAGCGTATGCTTGTTGTATCGCCATTGGCAGTCTTCTCGTCAGGGACGACCCTGAAACCGTTTGACGCTGGAATGCCTCCGCCGAGCGATCTTGTCGCAAAACCGATCCGTGCCTCGCAAGGAAGCGGCTGCGTGCTGTGGAGACACACCGACGGAGGCTACGCCACAGCAGACATGCAGACTGCGGTTTGTTCAAAACAACTCCCCGAAACATTGCGGGTCCGATCAAAAAGCGATCGGCGCACTCTGATCGTTCAAAAGATGATCCCGACGCATACGGCGTTGTCATGCCTGGTGGAGAACGGACCGCCGGTCGCACGGATCGTCACGGGGCGCTGGCCGGACGGGACAGTTGAGGTGATCGAAGCAATGCTTCAGAAGCCGCGCGCGGGTCAGTGGATGACGCATAGCGGCCCGTTCCGCTTGATCGATCCGGACACCGGGTGCCTTGTGCCACGGAAACCTGGACCGCACATCTTTCCTGATCTGACGGACGACCCGGTCTTCGATGATCTTGCCATACCCGATTGGCAGGCGTGTCAGGATGGTCTGATATCTCTGCACCGACAGATTCCGGATCAGGCCCCGCTGATTGGTTGGGACATCGTCTTCTCGCCAGAGGGTCCGGTGATCCTTGAGGCGAACACGACCTTGGCGCCGTATTTCTTTCAGTTGGCACGGCAGGCGCCCGCAGGTGATGGGCGCTGGTGCGCACTGCTGAGCAGTTATCTGCCATGACAGCGCTGATCGCGGGGATTCTACGTCTGGATGGAGCGCACGCGAACGAACGCACAGTCCGCGAAATGCTGGAGGCGATGGCGCCGAGTAGCCTTCCGACCACAACTGCGGTCTGTTCAAGCGGCCCATTTGCAGCCGGTGTCATAAGGATCGGCGCGGCCTACGCAGCCTATGACAGATCCTCGGCACACTCAGGCGATGGCGCTGCAATCGCTGCGGACATGGTTCTCTATGGGGACCGGACGCCGACCCTTTCGGACTTGTCGGCGCTGATTTCGCGCGACGGGCTCAGGGCAGTCGCGGACTTGCAGGGCGATTTTGCGATTGCGCACTGGACGGGATCAGAGCTGTTGTTGATCCGCGATCATCTGGGAGTACGACCCTTACAATACGTCATCAAACCGGGCCAGTTTTGTGCGTTCGCGTCGCTTCCGCGAGCCCTGCTGCAAACCGGACTGGCCGATCGTGTTCTGGATGCGGAAGTCCTCCGAGCCTTTCCAGTCTCGGTTTGCGCCCCGGGCGAGCGAACGTACTTTCAGCAGATCCGCAGCGTGCTCGCGGGCCATGCGTTGCGCGTTACGAAAGCGGGCATTTCGCGAACGCAACGCTACTGGCGCCTGCCGCTTGGTCGTCTGATGTCCGCCCGTACCAACCCGGACGAGATCGCCGAGGAACTGCGGCACTTGCTCGATCAGGCCGTTCGCAGGCGCTTACCGATCAAGGGTCCTGTTGCAGGTCATGTCAGCGCGGGGCTCGATTCCTCCTCGATTGCGGTTCTGGCCGCGCGGGCGATGGCGTCGAGGGGCCACGCATTCATTGGCGTCGGATATCACGAGCTTGCCGATCCATCCGGCGTGAAAGCACTCGATGAACTTGACCGGGCCGCGTGCCTAGAGGACGCGGAACCAAACCTGTCCATCCACGGCGTGCCCGCCGCCGCGCCCATCGAACAACTCGCGACCCTTGATCCGGACACGCTTCTGACATTCGGCCCTGAAGACCCGGAGGAACAGGCGCTTTCAATCGCTGTCCGCCACGGCGCACAGGTCATGTTGTCGGGCTGGGGCGGTGACGAGGTCGTGACCTGGCGCTCGCACGGGAACCTTGCCGAGCTGTTCTGGTCAGGCCAGTGGGACGCATTGATCAGCGCACTGCGGACACGGTCACGGCGCAGCGGTGCCAGTGTGCTTTCCATCGTCCGCTCGGCGATCCTGAGCGAGAGCCTTCCCCTGCCATTACGAGACTTGATACGATCCCGCCACAACCAAGAGACCGCGAGCTGGCTGACCGACATTCAAGCGATGGTCCCGCCCGCCAGCAGAGAGGCGATGCAGCATCTGCCAGGGCGCCCAACCCTTGCGGACAGCCGGCGCGAGCGTCGCGGCTGGCTAGAGCATTGGTACCTGCCGGAGAGACTTGAGACCTTCGTGCAGCGCGGCGCACGGCACGGCGTACAGTATGCTTTCCCGATGCTGGACCTGGATCTGCTGCGTTTCGCGGTGACGATCCCTGCTGTCCTGCTAAAGGACTGTAATGGAAACCGGGCGATCTTCCGCCGCGCCATGAAGGGCATCCTGCCCGATGAACTGAGGCTGAACACGATCAAGATGAGCCCCCTGCCACACGAGACGCTGAGGCAATCGCGGGCAAAGGCCGATATCGTCAATGGCTTGCACGCAATGCGCCAGAATGCGCTGGTCCAACGCTTCGTGGACATCGACGGGGTCGCGGCGTATGTCCAGCAAATCCGGGAACCCGACGAGATCCTCGCGTGGATCGAGGAACACACCGCGCGTGGGGAACAGGTGACGACTTACGAGCTTTACCATCTGCATGTCCTGAGGCTGGCGTGGTACCTGCATCTTCACGGAACCGAAGCGGAATGAATGCGGAGTTCTGGTATCGCGCATTCGGTCTGGTGATCTGCTCGGACATTGAAATGCCCGAGTTCCATCCTGGTGAACCCGGCCCCGCAGATGCCAGGATCGAGATCAGCGATGATCCGCGTCGCATGCGGGAAACTCTGGCACCGGATCTGCCCACATCCGGAGATTTCTTGCGCGCGCTTGACGGTGGGGCGCTGCTGAGTATCGAGCGCGTGGGCGATTTCTTCATCGAGACAACTGGCCGGATCGCCGTCGCCCCGCGACCAGATGTCGAGACCGGCCTTTTGCGGCTCTACATCGCCGGATCGGCTATGGGCACGTTGTTCTATCTTCGGCGTCAGCTCGTTTTGCACGCCGCCACGCTTCTGCGGCCCGGCGGTATGAGCGCCATCGTCGGGCCAAGCGGAGCAGGCAAATCAACACTCGCCGCACATCTCGCGCGAGCGGGTTACGCGATCCTTACGGACGATACGCTTCCCTTGTCAGA
>ERZ1740062.243-NODE-243-length-38589-cov-7.205066_pt1 | contig 38589 bp, 33 predicted proteins | sample MGYA00581741_ERZ1740062 | MGnify/ENA primary metagenome ERZ1740062 (study PRJEB43018, sample SAMN04849747) | marine metagenome | isolation source: floating plastic debris | place: Pacific Ocean | collected 2008-09-01 | study: EMG produced TPA metagenomics assembly...
GAGATGCAGCAGGTCGTCGATACGCTGCTCGTCATCCCGAACCAGAACCTGTTCCAGGTCGCCTCGGAACGCACGACGTTTGTCGAGGCGTTCCAGATGGCCGATGACGTTCTTTATCAGGGCGTTCAGGGCGTGACCGACCTGATGGTACGCCCCGGCATGATCAACCTCGACTTCGCCGATGTCCGCTCGGTGATGGAGGAGATGGGCAAGGCGATGATGGGCACGGGCGAGGCCGAAGGCGAGACCCGCGCCATCGACGCCGCCGAAAAGGCCATCGCGAACCCGCTGTTGGACGAGGTCAGCCTGAAGGGTGCCAAGGGCGTCCTGATCAACATCACCGGCGGCTACGATCTGACACTGTTCGAAATGGACGAAGCTGCGAACCGGATCAAGGAAGAGGTCGACGCGGATGCCATGATCAAGTTCGGCTCGGCCATCGATCCGGGCCTGGAAGGCAAGATGCGCGTCTCGGTCGTCGCGACGGGCATCGACGCCGAACATGTTATGGCGCGCACACCATCGGATGCCCCGGCCCGCCGGAAGCCGGTCGAGACCGACCCTGGCATTCTCGCGGCGATCCGTGGCCAGCGTCGTCCGGAAGAGGCGGAACCGGCACAGGCAGAAGTCGCGGCGGATACGAGCTCGGACTCTGAAACAGAGACCGAGATCGATCAGGAACCCGAGGTCGCGGCCAAGATCGAAGAAACAGCACCGCCCGCTGAAGAACCGGTGGTCGCTCAGGCGCGTGAGATGCCGGAAGTCGAACGCTTCGCTGACCCGGTGCGCGCTGAAGAACCGGCCGCCGCCGCACCAGAGCCGCGCTCGCGCGATGCACGCTATGCAACGGCCCCGTCGCCCGCCGATATCCGTGCGCGGGCCGAGGAAGTGCGGCAGCGTGCCCTGGCCGCCCGCGCGCGCAAGGAGCAAGAGCGTCAGCAAGTCCCTCACGACGAGGAACCGGCGCTGTTCCAGCTCGACGAAGGAGCGTTCGAAGCCCGTCCTCTGTCACGGCCCGAACGTCTCGCCGATGCGCCGGAACCCGCCGCTGCTCAGGCGCGAGGCTCGGACGCCAAACCGGAAAGCGAAAGCCCGGGCCGCAGCGGGCTGTTCACGATCAACAAGTTGATCCACCGGGTCGCTGGGCAAAGCAGCCCCGACGACAGTGCGACAGAGGCACCCGCAGCACGGACCGAACCCTCGGCACCGCGCATTGATGACGGCGCGGGCGAGATCCCGGCCTTCCTCAGGCGGCAGGCGAATTGATCGTCTGCATTTGAAGAGAACGAGCGTCGCCGCGAAAGCTGAAATGAGCTTTTGCGGCGACGTTTATGCGGCGAGTTTTTTCGAGGGACCGGTCGTCAGCGCCGGTAACAAAAGGCGCAACTCGCATCCGGCACCGGGCGTGGTGCTGAGCGTCACGGCACCACCTGACTGACGCGCAAACCCCTCGATCATCGGCAGACCAAGACCCGCTGAGCGTTCCTGCGATCGTGTCGTGAAGAACGGCTGAAACGACTGCGCCAGCACATCGTGCGTCATGCCGGCACCTGTGTCCGTGATGGACAGAAGCACGTACCGGCCAGGCGCCGTCCGGGCAACGCTGAGCTCATAGTCGGTGCTCGAAAGCTCGACATTCGCCGACAGCATCCTCACGTGGCCTGGACCGTTCAATGCGGCCAGCGCGTTCGCAAGAGCCTCGGCACACGCCTGGCACAGAAGCTTCGGGTCGGCTTCGACCGCCCAAAGATCGGGACACAGAACTGTGTCGACAGTCACATCCGGGGGGATCGATTTTCCGGCGTCCCGCAGCGTTCCGGTGACGATCTTGTTCACGTCGCATCGCTCGGGGCGCAAATACGTCTGGCGGCTGAACGCCAAAAGCCGGTCCGTCACCGCATTGCCCTGCGCCACGGCCGCGTCGATCTCGGTCATGCAGGTCTCGACTTCGCCGCGTTGCAACGCAAGCCGCGCGAGCTCCGCATTGCCCTGCACGACCTGAAGCAGATTGTTGAATATGTGCGCGACCCCGCCGCAGATGTCCTGAGCGTCCGGCGAGCAACGATCGTCGACGATCGTCGGCCCGGCGCTGTCCCGCGGCTCGGTGTCCCTGGAGTCCGTGATATCGAACCAAAACCCTACGATGCCACCGTCATCGGTCCGGCGTTCGCGCACCAGGAAACGGCGCCCGTCGCAAAGACGCCGCTCTGCGGTTGTTCCGGTCTCTCGCGCGCGCAGACGTTCCGTCACCCAGGCGGTCGGATCGTCTCCAACACCTTCGATCTGTCCCCGCACGACCAGTTCAGCGAGCAGGTCCGGGAAATAGGCGCCTGCCCGGATCATCGGCGCGATCTTGAAATTGATGCGCTCGTAAGCCTTGTTCCACGCGCGCAAGTGATCCCGCGCATCGTAATAGGCAAACCCGATGTCGAGCTGATCCATAGCAAACGTCAAAATGCCTGCCTTGGCGTGTGCAAGTGGATCCGAGTAGGTCATCGTCCATCCAGCAGTAAACACTTTAATAACAGTGAGCAGAGTCGCTTAACAAAGTGTTAACTCCGGCCCGCAGCGGCGCTCCTGTGCCGGATCGGACCGGTGCTTGTGTTGCAAAGCGACATAATCAGTGATTTGAGGATTAAGGATGCCGTCTGTACCTATGAGTGTGTTGAGTTGGGTATGCGCGGGAAACCTCGCGCTCTGAGGTAACAATAATACTGAAGCCGCGGCAGAGATCGTGGCCGGAACAGAGGCGACATGCGCAGAACCTTGAAAACAACCGCCGAATTCAACGGCGTTGGCCTGCACGGCGGTCAACCGGTCTGGATGTCGGTCGCACCTGCGCCAGCAGGGACGGGCATCACGTTCATCCGGATCGATGTGCCGGTGGAACATCAAACTATCCCGGCGCACCACGATCTGGTGACCGATACGCAGCTTTGCACCCGGTTGACGAACGAACACGGCGTTTCTGTCGGCACGGTCGAACATCTGATGGCTGCGATCGCCGGATGCGGCATACATGATGCGATCATCGCGCTCGATGGCCCGGAAGTCCCGATCATGGATGGGTCGTCCGCGCCGTTCGTGGAAGGCATCGTCAAGGCTGGACTGTCGACGACGCGTGACGGTGTCGTGGGGATCAAGATCCTGCGCACCGTTGAAGTTCGCGACGGCGACAAGATGGCCCGGCTGGAACCGTCCGATGTTTTCGAAATGCGGTTTGACATCGAGTTTGCCGACCGAGCCATCGGTGCACAAAGCGGTGACTGCAAGCTGGTCAATGGCGCGTTCGCGAGCGAACTCAGCGATTGCCGCACCTTCGGCCATCTCAGCGAAGTCGAATACCTGCGCTCGATCGGTCTGGCGCGGGGCGGCAGTCTGCAGAACGCGATCGTGGTGGACCGCGGGCGTGTGCTGAATCCGGAAGGCCTGCGCCGTCCGGACGAGTTCGTGCGGCACAAGATGCTGGATGCGATCGGTGATCTCGCGCTTGCGGGTGCCCCGATCATTGGCCGGTATGTCGGCGTCAAGGCCGGGCACGGCATGACGAACCGCCTGCTGCATGCGTTGTTCGCGTCTCCGGATGCCTGGACCTATGCGCCGGTCCAACCCGGCCTTGGCCTCGATGCCATGTCCGCTGCTCTGCCCCGGACAGGCGAGGTCACAGCACTGGCCGGTTGATACGGTTGGCAGCAACAAGCCTGTTGCCAACCAGCCATACCCGCCGGGCACTGGCTCGTGATCCCCGATGCGGCCCATTCCTCTTTTCCTTTCATAACCTCCACACTATGGTGCGGCGGACACCGGGTCCAACCGGGCAGGAGCAACGATACGGGGTGCCGCAATATGGCTAATCGGCTTGCGATCAGAATGGGTGCGCTGGCTCTGTCAGCCATGCTTTTGACCGGATGCGAAACGGTCGGATCGCTGTTTGGGGACGACGAGGTTCCGATCGAAAACCGGTCGGCCCGCGAAATCTTCGACGCCGCCGATGCAGCGCTCGCCGCAGGAGAGCCCGAGGTTGCCGCAAGCACCTTCGACGAGGTCGAGCGTCTGTTCCCGTTCTCGCAGCTCGCCAAGCGCGCGACGATCATGTCGGCCTACGCGCATTACGAAGCTGGCAACATGCCCGCGACGCGCAGTTCGGCGCAGCGCTATCTCGATCTCTATCCGACCGATGACGACGCCGCCTACGCGCAGTACCTCATTTCGCTGAGCCACTACGACAACATCGTCGATGTCGGCCGCGATCAGGCAACAACCACCCGCGCGCTCGAGGAACTGACCGAGGTCGTGCGCCGCTACCCGAACACCGACTACGCGCGCGACGCGCAGCTCAAGCTGGATCTGACCAACAATCACCTCGCGGGCAAGGAGATGGAGGTCGGGCGCTACTATCTCAAGCGCGGTCACTACATGGCGGCCGTCAACCGGTTCCGCATCGTGCTGGAGCGATATCAGACCACCGCGCAGACGCCCGAAGCGCTGCACCGTCTGGTCGAGGCCTATCTCTCGATGGGTCTGAACCGCGAGGCACAGACCGCCGCGGCAGTCCTGGGCGAGAACTTCGTCGGGTCCGACTGGTATGCGGCGTCCTATTCTCTGTTGACCGACCGGGATTTGCGCCCGGCCACCCGAGACGACAGTTGGTACGACACGCTCTATCGCCGGATCATTCAGGGCAAGTGGCTCTGAACAGCGGGCACGGCCTCGCAGATGCTGCGTAGCCTGTCGATCCGCAACATCGTTCTGATCGAAGCGCTGGACCTGTCGTTCGGGCCGGGCCTGAACGTGATGACCGGAGAGACCGGCGCGGGCAAGTCGATCCTGATGGACGCGCTTGGCTACGCGCTGGGCATGAAAGTCCGCCGCGACCTCCTGCGTGCCGGTGCAAGCGAAGGCTCTGTTGCCGCCGAGTTCGAGGTTGCGCGCGATCATCCCGTGAACACGGTGCTGGACGGTGCGGGTTTGGACCCTGTGGACGGTGAACTGATCCTGCGCCGGACCGCGTCTGCCGATGGCCGCGCGCGCGCCTTCGCGAATGACCAGCGGATCAGCAGCAAGATCCTCTCAGAAATCGGCGATCTCCTGATCGAGGTTCACGGTCAGCACGACGATCGCGGTCTGCTCAATCCGCGCGGGCATCGCGGATTGCTCGATGCGTTCGCCGGGCTCGAGACGGCAACGGACGAGGTCCGGCGGCTCTGGAACGCCTGGCAGGCGCTGCGGCGCGAACTGGATCAGGCGCAGCTCGCCCTGGAACAATCGGCGATCGATGCGGATTACCTGCGTCACAGCGTGGACGAACTCGAAACGCTGGCCCCGCAGCCGGGCGAGGAAGCTGAACTTGACGCGGAACGCCGGCTGATCCGTCAGGCGGCGGATCTGGTGTCCGAGATCGGCAAGGCGCAGACTGGGTTGGGCTTCGAGGGCGCCGAGGGCGCACTGTCCGACGCGCTTTCGCGGCTCAGCCATGCGGCCCAAAGGGCCGAAGGACGTCTCGAACCTGCGATCTCGGCCATCGACCGGACGATGGCGGAACTGTCCGAGGCGCAGGCGCAAGTCAGTGATGTGCTGGACGCCCTGACATTCGATCCGGGCCGTCTCGAGGATGTCGAGGAACGGCTCTTTGCCATCCGTGGCCTGGCGCGCAAACACGACGTCGCGCCGGACGATCTGAGCGAGCATGCGCGGGCGATGGCCGCACGCTTGGAGACGATTGATGGCGGCGAGGTCCGGCTACAGGACCTGCGCGGGCGGGTCGAAACCGCGGTTGTATCCTACCGCACCGCTGCCGAGGCTCTGACCCAAGCGCGCCGTGCGGCCGCGAAAGAACTCGATGCCGCCGTGACGGCAGAGCTTCCGCCGCTGCGCATGGAAGCCGCACGCTTCGTGACCGATATCGCTGCGGCCGAGGATGGGCCGGAAGGCGCCGATGCCGTGCGCTTCACGGCGCAGACGAACCCGGGATCTCCGGCAGGGCCGATTGACCGGATCGCCTCGGGCGGTGAACTCAGCCGATTTCTGCTGGCGCTGAAAGTGCAGCTTGCTGCCTTGGAAACCGGCCAGGTGATGATCTTCGACGAGATTGACCGGGGTGTTGGCGGCGCTACGGCAAATGCTGTCGGGCGGCGGCTGTCGCGGCTGGCGGACACCGGGCAGGTGCTGGTTGTGACGCATGCACCGCAGGTGGCCGCAAAGGGCGATGCGCATTTCCTGATCGCAAAGTCCACGCCCGACGGGCAAACCCGGACCGATGTGACCGAGCTGGACGATGCCGCACGGACGGACGAGATCGCACGCATGCTGTCGGGTGACCGGATCACGGAAGAGGCCCGTTCCGCCGCGCGCGCGTTGATCGACGATCGCTGAAATCAGTCGGCGGTCCTCTTTTTGCACCTGCGAAACCGCTTGTCCGTTTAGCGAATCTTCAGAGATTTCACTCAATTCTTACTCTGTGAGTTGGGTATTGCGGGGGTGGGCGTGTCTGCGGTTAATCGAGCAGTTGCACATGCGGTGTCGGAAGTGGGCTCTGATGACCATCCCGCGACGGTGATTTCACAGGGCGTCCCGGACGCTTTTTCCGTGCCATCGGTGTCGATCCCGCCGGGCACGGTGCTGAACGGCATCTACATCGTGGATGAGCGCATCGCCCGTGGCGGCATGGGCGAGGTCTATGCCGGGCGCAACGTGCAGACCGGCTACAAGGTCGCGATCAAGATGATCCTGCCCGAACACGCCGAGGACGAGCTGATCATCGGCTTGTTCCGTCGCGAAGCCGATGTGCTGCACGACATCCATCACGAAGCGATCGTGCGCTACTTCCTGTTCTCGGTCGATCCGGTACTCGGCCGGTCCTATCTGGTGATGGAATACGCCGAAGGACCCTCGCTGGCTGATCACCTCAAGAAACATGGGGCCATGTCGCGTGAGGACCTGGACACCCTGCGGTGCCGGATCGCCGATGGCCTGCACGCGGCCCACAAGCAGGGCGTCTTCCACCGCGACATCTCACCGGACAACATCATCCTGATCGACGGTCAGGTCGAGAAGGCGAAGATCATCGACTTCGGTATCGCCAAGTCGTCGGACTCCAAAGACACGCTGATCGGATCCAGCCTCGCCGGAAAGATGAACTATATCTCGCCCGAGCAGCTCGGTCTGAACGGCGGTGTGGTCAGCGCAAAGTCCGACATTTATTCGCTGGGCCTGGTGCTGGCGCAGGCGTCCACGGGGCAGCCCCTGTCGATGACCGGCAGCCAGGTCGACATCATCGACAAGCGGCGCGATGTCCCGGATCTAGCCACTGTGCCCGGGCATGTTCGCAGCCTGATCCAGGCGATGCTCGCCCCGGTGCCCGAGGGCCGGCCCGACGACATGGCAATGGTTGCCGACTGGGACGGCAAGACGTTCACGGGCCGCAGGCGCCCGGTCCGGTCCTCGGGCCGGGGCCGGTGGCTGCAGGGTGCGGCGATCGCGGTCTCGGTGCTGATTGCCTGTGGCCTGTTGATCCATGAGGTGGCCGAGGACTATTTCGGGATCGGCCCGAACGTCGCTGTGGCCGCGGCGCCGCGCATCGTTCTGGAACCTGTGCAGGAAGAAGTCGTCGCCCCGGCGGCCAAGGTCGGTGAGCCGTATGACTGGTCCACCGCCTCGTTCGCCTATAGCGGCGCGCCCGAGAAACTTCTGATCCGTTCCATCGGGCGGGTTCCGCCGGGGTTGATCTTCTCGCGCGATGCCGAGGGGGTCAGCAAGATTGCGGGCACGCCGACGGAAAGCGGCAGCTTCAGCTTTCTGATCGATGCCGAAAGCCCTTCGGGACTGGTTGCCGAACAGGTCGTGATCCTGAACGTCGATATGCCCTGAGATCGTCAAGGTGCCTGCTTGATCGAGGTCAATGCGGCACTGCACAAAGCGTGAGAGGGTCCAGGCATCAGCAAGGAGCCCGATCATGCACCTGACCGACGATGAGAAAAAGAAGATCCGTGCAAGCTATGCGCTGATCAAGCCAGAGGCTGATCGGGTATCGGAGCTGTTCTACCCTGATCTCTTCAACCGAGCACCGAAGCTGCGCAAACTGTTCCCCGATGATATGCGCGAGCAGGGTATGCGCTTCATGGCGGCAATCGCCTTCATCATCGAAAATCTGGATGACGAGGCCGAACTGAACCGGCGTCTCGATCTGCTTGCAGATGGACACGCGCCGTTCAAGCTTCTGCCGATGGACTATCGTGAGATGCAGGAAGCGCTGATCGACTCGATCGCCGAGGCCCTGAAATCCAAGTTCACCGATGATGTTCAACTGGCTTGGCGGAGTGCGTTTGACCAGATCTGCAACGAGATGATCAAGCGCAGTGGCACCGAACTGGCAACCTGACGCGCTGGCAAGGGTGCCGCCAAGGATGCGGTAAAGCGTGCCAAGACGCGTGCGGTAACGCGGATGCATTCAGATCTCGCCTGAAGACCGCGCAGCCCAAAGCGCTGCCGCGCACGGATGCGGGGCAGGGCGGTCGGTTCTCGTGCGGGGTGACGCCCAGAGCGGATCGAGACGCTTATTCGAAACTGAAGGCACATCTGCGCAGAGCACCGGCACGAACATTCGATACCGCTTTCAGAACAATCGGTGAGATATGCGATCTGTTCGATGCCAGCGAATGCAGTAACTTCTATGAGGCATCAGGATATGCCTCAGGTTAAAACCGAAACGCTTTAGGGATTAAGAACGCCACACAAGCTCAACGGGGCGATCACGCGGTCCAGCCTTCTTCCATGATGACGGAGTCCAGGCTATCCTCGGTCGCCCAGCCACGCGCCGCCAGCTCGGGGCTTTCGAACAACTCATCGACATAGCCCACGCAAAGATAGGCGATGATCGCCACGTGGTCGGGAAGGTTCAGGATCTTGCGCAGATCGGCATCCTTGAAGATGCTGACCCAGCCGACACCGACACCTTCGGCCCGTGCGGCAAGCCATAGATTCTGCACAGCGCAGACCGACGAATAAAGATCCATGTCGGGGTTGTGCGTCCGCCCCAGAACAACTTTCCCGCCACGCTCCCGGTCGCAGGTCACGCAGATGTTCAGAGGTGCCTTCTCGATGCCTTCCAGCTTCAGCGCAGTATAGTCCGAGCGTTTTTCCTCCGCGAACATCGCCGCAGCCTCGGCATTCGCTTTGCCAAACGCGTCCTTGACCCGCGCGCGCTGTGCTGGATCGCGGATCAGGATGAAGTTCCACGGTTGCGACAGCCCGACGGAAGGCGCGGCATGGGCAGCTTGCAGGATCCGGCGCAGGGTCGCGGCGTCCACCGGGTCAGGCAGAAACTCGTTCCGCACATCGCGGCGGTGCGCGATGACATCGTAAAGCGCCTGACGCTCAGTAGGCGTGAACACGCGGGCGGCGCGCGGGGCGCACGGGGACGGATCGGGCACAACAGGCCTCCTGACATCTTGCGGTGCCGCTTCGCCGTCCATGCGAAGCCTGCGATGTCGTCAGGCCGGTCTTCTGGCTTCGGTTCGTCCGAGCGCCGGCGCCTTCCCGGATCGCTCCAGTGGCGTTTGCCTGCTCGTCCCCGTTACAGCGGCGGGCCCGCGCCGGTTCTGCCCCGGCTTCCCGATTCTCCCTCGTTTGGAGGGCACCTGACACGGCGATCTAGGCAGATCGGGCGGTGGTGTTCAAGGGGGATTTGGCCCGACGGGATGCCACTCATCGCGTGCCCGATTGCCGATGGTGGCCGGGCGGTTAGGATGACGGCGCGCACGCCAACAGAAGCGAGACTGCCCGTGACCTTTGCCTGCCTCGGCCCGGATCCGAACCCGACGCCGCCCAAGTTCAAGATGCCGCCGGGCGCGACAGACTGCCATTCGCACGTGATCGGCCTGCCGCCAGACTACCCGTTCGTGCCGGAGCGTTCCTACACCCCGCCGGAAGCGTCGCTCGAGATGTACCGCGCCATGCACCTTGCCCTCGGCATCGAGCGCGCGGTCATCGTGACGCCCTCGGTCCACGGGACGGACAACCGCATCACGGTCGAAGCCATCGCAGGATACGGTCCGAACGCGCGCGGGATTGCCGTTGTCGATGCCGACGTGAGTGATGCTGCGTTGGAATCGCTGAATGCGGGCGGCATTCGCGGGATCCGGTTGAACGTGCTGTTCGGCGGCGGGGTCGGGTTGGATGCGTTTGCCCCGCTGGCTGGTCGTGTGAAGGCCTTGGGCTGGCATATCCAGTTGCTGATCAATGTCGGGCACGACCTTCTCGGCATAGAAGACCAGATCCGCAGCCTCGGCGTGCCAGTCGTTATCGATCACATGGGATATCTGCCGGTCTCCGAAAGCTTGGATCATCCCGGCTTCCAGGCCCTGCTGCGGCTGGTCCGGGACGGGATCTGTTGGATAAAGCTGTCGGGAAACTATCGGATTTCGGAGGCGTATCCTGACTATCGCGATGCGATCCCGACAGCGTTGGCGCTGATCGAGGCGCGGCACGAGAACATGGTCTGGGGCACCGACTGGCCCCATGTGTCGCTGGCGAAGAACATGCCGGATACCGGACTGTTGCTGTCCGCGTTGGAAGACTATGCACCCGACGCCGGTTTGCGCCACGCGATCCTGGTCGACAACCCGGCGCGTCTGTACGGCTTTCCGCCAGCAGCGTGAACACGCACGAACTCGTCTCTAAGCGCATGGATCGGACCCAAGTCCCGCACCGTCCCGGGCGAAGACCCGGGACTGCCCGCTCACTGTCCGTGTCGGTCCTTGAGTGAGCTGAACGGCCGCCTCAGTTGCCTGGCAACAGCTTGCCCGGGTTCAGAATGCCGTTCGGATCGAAGCTCTGCTTGATCGCGCCCATCAGGCCCCAGGCATCCGCGCCGTGCTCGCGTTCCATGAACTTCTTCTTGCCGAAACCGACACCATGCTCGCCCGAGATCGTGCCGCCCATCGCAAGTGTCCGTTCGGTCAGGCGGTCGGTCATGCGCTGCGCTTCGGCCACATCCTCCGGATCATCGGGGTCGAGCACCAGCGTGCCGTGGAAGTTGCCATCGCCGACATGCCCGACAACGCAATAGAACAGGTGGCTGGAGGCAGCATCCTCGGCGGTCTCGTCGATGCAATCGGCCAAACGCGAGATCGGCACGCAGGCATCGGTCGCCAACAGTCTTTTCCCGGGATGCTGCTGACCGACCGAATAGGCGAAGTTGTGCCGCGCAGTCCAGAGCTTGGTGCGGTCCTCGGCCTTGGTGGTCCATTCAAAGCCCGATCCGTCATGCTCCGAGGCCAGTTCCGCCACAGTTTCAGCTTGTTCGGCCACGCCTGCGTCCGAGCCATGGAACTCCATGAACAGCGTCGGTTGCTCGGACATCTCATAACCGTTTGCAGTGTTGACGGCCTGGATCGCCGGCACGTCGAGAAATTCGATCCGGGCGATCGGAATGCCCATCTGGATGGTCTGGATCGCAGTGTTCACGGCATCGCGCGCTGTCGGGAACGCGCAGATCGCGGCCGACGTCGCTTCGGGCACGCCGTGCAGGCGCAACGTGATCTCGGTGATGATGCCAAGCGTCCCTTCCGAGCCGACGAACAGCTTGGTCAGGTCGTAGCCCGCCGACGACTTCTTCGCCCGTGTCCCGGTCCGGATGACGCGGCCATCGGCCAGGACCACCTCCAGCGCCAGCACCGATTCGCGCATCGTCCCATAGCGCACGGCACAGGTGCCCGAGGCACGCGTCCCCGCCATGCCGCCGATGGTGGCATCGGCACCCGGATCGATCGGAAAGAAAAGTCCGGTGTCGCGCAACTCCTCGTTCAGGCGTTTTCGGGTGATGCCGGGCTGGACGGTGACGTCCATGTCCTCCGGGTGAACCGACAGCACCGCGTTCATCTCGCTCAGATCCAGCGTGATCCCGCCCTGAACGGGTATCACGTGACCCTCCAGCGAGGTGCCAGCCCCCCAGGCGATGATCGGACAGCCGTGCGCGTTGCAGGTGCGCGCGATCAGACTGACTTCGTCGGTCGAGTGCGGCCAGATCACGGCATCCGGCGGCGAGGGCTTGTGCCAGGCCTCGTCCTTGCCGTGCTGCTCGAGGATCGCGGCAGCCCGGCTGAGCCGTTTGCCAAACTGCGGTTCGAGTTCTGTGATGGCGCTCTCTATGCTCATGATCACCCCTCCCAATCCCACGCGATAACAGCACTTGGGCTTTTGTCGGGGACCATAGCCGAGTTAGGGTAGGGCGCAAGCAGACAGGGTGTATGATCATGAGTGAATTCGAGACAAAGCCGATCCGCACGCAAACGCGTGAAGTTCCGACCGAGTGGATCGATTACAACGGGCACATGAACGTCGCTTACTACCTGATGGCGATCGATCAGGCGCTGGACGAGGCGTTCGACGCGGTGGGTGTCGGCATCGATCTGGTGCAGAAGTTCGGCATGGGTCCGATGGCGCTGGTGAATACGATCCACTACCTCGACGAATTGTTCGCCGGTCAGCATTACTATTGCGAGGCGCAATTGCTGGATGCCGATCACAAGCGGATGCACATGTTCGTCACGATGCACCATGTCGAGAAGGGCACGATCGCCGCGACCTACGAGACGCTGTCGATGAATGTGGACCTGACAGCACGGCGGTCGGCAAACTATCCGGAGGTTGTGGCGTCGCGGATTCAGGGTCTGCTCGAGGCGCACAAAGGGTTGCCATGGCCCGACCAGGTTGGCGCTGGAATCGGCATTCGTCGCAAGGCAGCGGAGTAGTCACACCCGCCTCACGCGGCGTTGATCCCACGCGCCGTGCACCCGTCGTGAGGTGCCATTCTGCGGGAGCATCCGATGGCTGACTGAACCGTGATCGTGCAGCGCGGTAAATGTCTCAATTTTCAACAGAATTTCCGCGTCTCGCACCTTGCGCATGGTGGCCAGTCTGCCTACGCTCGCATGATACGGGATTTGCTTGGCTTGCACGCATGGCGCACTCATCGCCAAACCGGTTGCTGGCGCGGTTTCGCAGGGCGCGGGACCGGATCTCTAAGACTGACGCTTTCAGCGGAGCAAGCCAGTTGGCCCTCTGGCCGGTTGCAGTCGTCGTCGGTGTCGTCACCGGATATGCGGTTCTGGGCTTTCGAATGGCGATCGCGGCACTCGAGACGCTGTTCTACGGAACCGACTCGGCCACTCTGCACAGTCACGCGGCGACCCTGGACTGGTGGCATGTGCTGCTGGTTCCGATCATCGGCGGTCTGATCGTCGGACAGATCCTGACGCGCCTGTCGCCGACCAAACGCGCACGCGGCATCGACGATGTGATCCACGCGGCGGCGATGAATTCAGGGCGCATCAGCAAATCCCAGGGGGGCGCTTCGGCGCTGGCCGCACTTGTCACCCTGTCGACCGGAGGCTCGACGGGCCGCGAGGGTCCGGCGGTCCACATCGGCGCTGTCATCGCGACCTGGGTTTCGGATCGGCTGCGCGCCTCGCCCGTCACAGCGCGGGACATCCTGGGGTGTGCTGCGGCCGCGGCCGTCTCGGCGTCGTTCAACGCGCCGATCGCCGGGGCGCTGTTCGCGCTCGAGGTCATCCTGCGCCACTATGCACTGCACTCGTTCGGCCCGATCGTCGTCGCCTCGGTGGCCGCGGCGATTGTCAGCCGGATCCATCTGGGCGATTTCAGCACGTTCGATCTGCCGGCGCAGTCGCTCGCGTTCTACTGGGAAATGCCCGCCTTCATGATCCTGGGCATCGTGTGCGGCTTTGTCGGTGTGATCATGATGCGCGTGCTGTTCTTCGCCGAAAAGATCGCCGATCGTGTCCAGTCGGCGACCCGCCTGCCGGACAGCCTGCGCCCGGCTGTGGCGGGCATCTTCCTGGGCCTGATCGCGATCCAGTTCCCGCACATCATCGGCGTCGGGTACGAGACGACGTTTCTGGCTCTCACGTCAGAGACGCCGTTTCTGGTCGCTGTTCTTTTCGCCATGGTCAAAGTGGCGGCGGTTGCGATCACCTTCGCGGGCCGCATGGGCGGGGGTGTCTTCTCTCCGGCGGTGATGGTCGGCGCCCTCACTGGTGCCGCGTTCGGAGATGTCGCGACGGCGATCTTCCCGCTGGTATCGGGGGTCGAGGCGATCTATGCGCTCGCCGGCATGGGGGCTGTTGCCGCCGCCGTGCTGGGGGCGCCGATCTCTTCGACGCTGATCGTCTTCGAACTGACCGGGGATTTCCAGACCTCGATCGCCGTGATGGTGTCGGTCTCGCTGGCCTCGGTCATCTCCGACCGGTTCCTGATGCGCAGCTTCTTCCTGACGCAACTCGAAAACCGCGGTCTGCATCTTTCTGACGGACCACAGGGCTACCTTGCCGCGACCATGGAGGTCAGTCACCTGATGCGTCATCGCGGCGCCGAGAATTGCGCGCCCGACAGCGGCTGCCAGGAACTGGTCGCGCAGGGCGCTGTTCTGCGGCCCGACGAGACGCTGGAACGTGCGCTGCCGATGTTCGAACGGCTGTCCGGGACCTACCTGCCGGTCGTCGAGCCCGATCGCGGCGATGGCCAGACGCCCGAGTTGCTGGGCGCGCTGTTCCATGTCGATGCCTTGCGGGCCTACAACCGCGCGCTCGAGGAAGAACTCCGCGAAGAGCACGCCTGACAGACGGTGCGTTCAGAGCCGGTCGGCACCATTCTTGACGATCTCGCGTGTCGAGCCCGCAACGGAGCCAACGCAGTCGCGGACATTCGCCAACAGCACGCGCGTCTCGGTGTCCAGACGCTGTCCGTTCATAAGCAAATACTGCTCGATCGTGTACTCGACATTCTCAAGCGGGAGCTGCACACCAGCGATCGCCGTGGCGACCGGGTCATCGAAAAACTGTTTCATATCACTCATGCCTTCTGCCTCGGATCCGGTCGCTCTTAAAGACGTCCGTTTACCCTTCCTTCATTCTCGATCTAGAGGATTAACAATGCGTGAACGCAAGATGTTGTTGTAGGACCTATTTTTGGTTGAGTTCGTTATCATCACAATCCGTTGCACCACGGGGCACCTTGCAAAGCCATTTCATCTGTCCGGTGGGTTACGCAGGGTCAGCAACGCAGCGCACACACAGGGCACCGCGCCTAGGCACCGAAGTTGCCAGAAACGCGGTGGACCGGTGATGCGTCCGAGTGGTTAATGGTGCCTAAAACCAAGGCTGTTCTGACGGCGATGTCAGAATTTTCAGGCTCTGTTCTGTCCGTGTTCACGGCCCCGTTTGTGACGCCGTAGGGTCAATTCACACTTTCGGGGGAGAAGCCGGGATAAGTGCTCCGCGATTCGTGCGCAAACACCGTCCCGATTCGCCAGAAGATGAGCCTCGAGCCGTGCCCGGATCACTCCTCGTCGTCGTTCGAATGGTGACCTTTGCCCGAAATGTTGTCGATCATCATCGCCCGGGCCTGCATCATCGCGCGACTTTGCATCATGGCGCGTGACTGCATCATCGCGCGGCTTTGCATCATGGCCCGCGATTGCATCATCGCACGGCTCTGCATCATGGCCCGAGACTGCATCATCGCGCGGCTTTGCATCATGGCCCGCGATTGCATCATCGCGCGGCTCTGCATCATGGCGCGAGACTGCATCATGGCGCGAGACTGCATCATCGCACGGGATTGCATCATGGCGCGACTTTCGACCATGTCGCCCATCCCGCCCATGCCCGGATCCGCACCGCCCGGCATTCCAGCGCCGTCCATGTCCTCGTCGAGAACATCGAAGCCGTCCATCTCGGTCGGGACATGGTAGAGCCGCCCGTCCGCACCGCGCAGCGTATAGCCGGTGTCGGAGTCCAGATCCTCCATCAGGCCAACAGCGGCGCCGATCACCGTCGGCATCAACGAAACCTCGATCGTCTTGTCCGTCATGTCGAGATCCCAGCGCAGGAACTCGCCCGGAGGAAACGCCTTCAGGGCGTCCTTCGAGGTTTCGGGATTGGCGTCGGCGTTGCTGACTGTCCCGTCATCTCCACGCTTGGCCGCGATGATGTCCGTGCCTTCGGGTCCGAGGAAAATCTGAACAGGGACGTCGAGCTTGTTGACCTCGCCATCGACCTTGTAACCATGGACTTCGATCATATGCGCAGTCTTATCGCCCTCTGGGAACAAGTCGGGCATTTCTTCCAATGCGCTCTCAAACAGGGCCAGTTTCGTTGTCTTACCGTACAGCGCAATCTTGTTACTTGGCAGCAACTTCGCTTCGGTTGTCATTTCTTGTCCCCCGTTACGCGCGGTTGAAGTAAAGCAGATCCCCCTCCGGGACCGCTGAAGTCTATCCCAGTTAAACCCATGGCGCCACCACGGGTTTCCAGTCTTTGCGCGGTTCGATCCCACGCCATTTGAAGATGCGCTTGATCCGCTTCTGATGCTGGTCGCCCGTCAGTTCCCAATCGACTTGCAGGAAGGTCTCGGCGAAATGCGCATAGGAAAACGCGTTCTCGTCCAGCCGCGCCCAGGTGTGCGCCAGACGCACGCCCATCATGTCGCGCGCCTCGGCCAGGGCGCTTCGGAACCCGATGTGTTGCACCAAATAGGCGTCGATCAGGGGCGTGTGGTCGAACGTGTCCAGCACACCGTCAATCGCTGCCTTGCGCATCGCCTTGACATGCGACGCCGGCACCAGGCCCAGATCGGCCAGTTCCATCGTGTACCAGCCTGCCATGATGTCGAAGACGGCACCGGTCAGCGGTTGCGCGACCTTGTGCAAATCCTTGCCGCTCGCCTTGGTGTGCGGCGTCTCCAGGCTGATCACATCCGCCATTTTCAAGCCGTTTGACGCTCGGCGGATCTGGCGCGTGTCGGACAATTCTCCGATCCGGCTCATCACGTTCTCGGCGTAGACGTTGCCCTTGGTTACCCACAGGACGTGATCCAGGAACGACTCGAAGTGCAGGGCCGAGATCATCGCCACACAATCCGACGCACTTTCATGGAAACCGCGATAGGCGGTGTTCATGCGGTGCGGCTTTGGCATTCCCACCAGCGAGAACAGGATCCCGTGCCCGGCCTCGTGTGCCAGCACATCGAAATTCAGCGCATAAGGGCATTGTTTGCCATGGTCGTCTTTGCCTTCGCCGAATTCCATGAAGCCCAACCCGAAATGCGCGTTGTCCCAGCGAACGTGCGGGATCATCTCGAGCTGCGGGAACACGTCCTTGAAGTGCCAGTCGATCGGTTCGCCCAGGTAAAGCTCCCAGACATCCAGAACCCGGCGGACAATGCCCCACATATTTGTGCAGTTGAAGCCGGGGTCCGACTGTTCGATCCAGTCGAAATGCCCCTCGTCATCCGGCCAGACCGGATCGGCGCACCGGCCCATGAACGGCGGCAGATCCTTGGCGCCATATTCCTTCTTCTCGATCGGCAGGATCGCGACCATACGCGCGTCTTCGGGTCCAGGACCAAGCGTTCCGGCGGGCGAGGACACCCAGATTGTTTCAGGCTCCGAAAACCCCTTCAGCACGGGCGACTGCACGTAGACTCGAAAACGTGTTCCGGTGTCTCGGTACAGATCGTCGAGGGACAGACTCATTTCGATAATTTCTCAACTATCTTTGGGAATTCTGTGTCCCAGAGCACGGTTTCTTCAAATCGGAATGGAGGAACGTCTGCCACCAGTTCTCGGCGCGCAGTCTGACAAAGAAGTCCCTCGGCGTCGAGGCGTTTCTGCGGCACGCGACCGGTCTTGAGCCAGTCCTCGAGCGCTCTTCGCGTGGCATCGGGCAGAGCATTCGCATCCGCCAAAATCCGCCCCCAGGTCCGATACTTGTAGAACAGCGCCTTTGCGGCCGCGGCAAGCTCATGCATCGCGATGTCCTGCAAAATCCCGTCTTGCTGAGCCTGGTCCAGCGTCGCACGCACATCCACCATTGCCTCGGTCGCGGCGTATCCGGTCTCCGCCGGGCCATGCAGCACGGCGACCTCGTCATCATCCTCGAACGGATCCGGAAACGGATCGAATCGGCCCTTTGAATAGGCATCATAGATCCTGCCGACACCGATCATGCCGAACTGGTCGAGTTCCGCCGCCCGCAACGCACCCATGCTTGCAGCCCCCGCAACCGTGCGGCCATGGCTCAGCGCCCAGAGGATCTCCTTGTGCCAGACCGAGGGCACCTGCTCGAAGTAGCCGTCGATGATCAGTATCGTCTCCGGATCATGCGCCTCGATGGCGCGCACGACATCGCCGCGCCGTGCGGGCGGAAGATAGACCGCGTCAAGATGCTGGCGCGCTGCGTTCAGCCCCAGGCTTGGACCCAGGAACACGACGGTGTTCATACGGTGCTCACGATGTCTGCTCGTTCAGGATCGCCGTGGCCCGCGGGCCTGGGACGTATTCGCTGGACGGCCCTTCGAACGCGGCCTCCAACCCGGGCACGACCACACGGGACACCGCGAAGGGCAGGGCCGGTTTGCCAAGGTCAACGGTCAGAGCCTCCTCGATGCCGACCTGTCTCAACGCCGACAGAACGACATCGATGTCTGCGGCGAAGTTCTCGGTTTCACGCGACGGGATTTCGCCGAAATCGCGCTCTGGTGACAACCCGTCCAGAACGCGTCGCGTCATGTCGCGCCGCTTTGCAATCGCGTCGTCCGTATAGTCGGGATCGGTGATGTCCTCGCGCGCACCGGCGATGAAGGTCCCGCGCGCCTGCGCAGCCTCGGTCAGCGCGCGCACCAATGCAACTTCGGGTGACAGGTGCGCTCCTCCTCCGATCTCGTCGGCGCCTGTCTCACCCGTCCGATCATGGATGAGTGCGACGAAGACCGGGATACTGGTGTCCGAACTCACGTCCCAGACAGCCACATCGATCTCGGCGGCCTCGAACAGATCCAGCAACGTGCGCGGCGCACCGGTCACCGTCTCGGGTCGCACGGCCGTAGCGCTGCTCCAGGCATCGGCACCAAGCTTCCACAGCGTGATCGCATCGCGTTCGATCACCTCGAAGAGACCGTGTAACACTGCCTCCTCGCGCGTGTTGCCCGAGGCCAATCCGTTCGTTGTCGCCGCGAATGCGCCGGAATGCGCCGGTTCGGGCCGGGCATAGTTCGCGTGCACCAGCTCGAACGGCAGCCATTTTCGCGCGCCACTGATCAGGTCCTCGGCTTCGGTCCACAGGAACGGCAGCATGGGATCGAACCCGTCCGGATTGGCGAGCGGCAGGCGCGTGATGTCGGCAAGCGCGTGGGTATAGGCAAGCTCGTCAATCGACGCGAATTTCAGCGGGGCATCGATGCTCTCGGCGCACCAGGTCTCGTACGCTTCCATCACGGCCGAGACCCGCGCTGCCTCGACCGACAGGCCCTTGCCCTGAAACACCGACAGGGATCGCGAGTTCGGTCGACACGCCGTGAAGACCGGGATGCCGATGCGGTCGAGCCCCGTGATGTTGGCAACCCGCGCAATCCCAAAGACCGGCAAGAGTGGCTTCAGCCGCGCCCAGGTCTCCGAAGGCGGGCAGGATCGCCGGCCACCGTCACGCCAGGACTTGGTCAGACCCATGTGCACTCGTCACGGAGTTTCGGCAAGCAAGCGGCGCGCCTCGTCCAGATCATGGCCCGCGGCATTTGCATCAAAACGTCTAAGCACGGCGACCAGATCCGCCCGCCGGCGCTCGGCGTCTCCACCGGCCAAGCCCCAACGCAGTCCGGTCATCGCCGCGCGCAATTCCAGCGCCAGTGCGCCTTGTGCCTTTGCAAGCTGGCGGGCCTCGTTCAGACGCGTACGCACGAAATCCGCCACAGGCTCCGGCCGGGCCAGTTCGACCTCGACCTCGTTCCGGGCAATCTCGGCGCCCCAGTAGTTGACACCTTCGTCGTCGATCACGGCGCGACCGTCGTAGAGCGCATTCAGCGCCTCGTCCAATCGACTCATCCGGCGCATCGCCTGGCTGCGAATGCATTGATAGACCGGGAAGTCTTCCGGCGTGCCGACTTCCTGCATCACGCGAAAGCCTTCGTCGACCTGCGCGAGCCCATCTTCGATATCGCCCTGGGCGATCTGTGCCCAACCTTGAAAAATCTCGGCCTTGGCGCGGTAGTCTTCCAGGTCGCGTTCGGTCGCCAGACCGTGCAGCCGTGTCGCCAAGCGCGCCACTGTCACCGGATCGCGCCGGTAGTGGTGCAGCATGATCGCGATGTCCAACGCATGCAGAAGACTGCCCAGATGGCCAAGCCGCTCGGCATGCGCCAGTGCTGAGTCGCAGTGGATCGTCGCCGCATCGCCCGCCCCCTGCAGCCAGCTTGCCAGACCGATCTCACCCAGCGCACAAACCTTGCAATCGTGTCCGCCATAAAGCGTACCATGCCCCTCGAACCCGCCATCCTGGTACATCACCAGCCCTTCGCGGGCGGTTTCGATCGACTGGGTCAGCTCCCCCATCTGGAAGGCGTTCGCCCAGACGCAGTGCTTGGCCTGCAGCTTGAACTCGGCGCCGTCCATCCGGTTCGAGACGGCTTGCAGACGCTTGGCGCGCTCGGCCATGGTCGCGAAGCTGTCCGAAACCCGCCACCAGCCCCAGTATGCTGGGAAGTGATGCTCGGATTCCGGCGTCGCCTCGGCCAAGCCAATGGCAATGTCATATGCACTGCGGGTTTCACGCGCGCCGGGACCACGGGCGGAGAGAAGCGCGCCTGCAAGCAGCACCTGAACATTAAGACGTTTCTCCTGAAGGTCCGGACCATCCGCATCGCGCTGACCGATCTCCACAAGAAGATCGGCGGCTTTCTGGAAGTGCGCTGCGGCTTCGTGGCTGGCAGACGTCCGGTTGGCGCCAAGCCCTGCCTGCATGTAGGCGTCGACTGCCTCGGACAGCCGCCCGCAAGCCTCCATGTGATAGCCAATGTTCTCGGGGCGTGTCGCCGACAGGCGTTTCGGATTCTTCTCGAGCCAGCGCAGGTATCGCTCGTGCCATGTCAAACGCGCGCGGCGGACGATGCTTTCATAGGCGGCACTCTGATAGAGCGCATGGCGGAACGACAGGCGCCCTCCGCGCGCGACAGACAGGATCCCGGCGATCGAAAGTGCCGTGACGGCGGCATCGATCGTGTCCGGCGCGACGCCAGAGACCTCGAGCAGGGCAGCCCTGTCAAAGTCGCGCCCGAGCACGGCGCAGATCTGCGCAAAGAGTTTCGCGTCGCCCAGCATGTCCAGGCGCGACGTGATCAGATCCAGCAGAGAGGGCGGCGTCAGAGCCTGCCCAGACACGCTGGCGCTTCGGAACATGTTGCGCTCGCGCGCGATCTGACCGCTTTCGATCAGGGATTTGGTGAGTTCCTCGACGTAGAGCGGCAATCCATTGGTCGCGTCGATGATCTGCCGGATGACGGCGGCTTCGACGGGACCGCCGGCGACCTGCTCGACCAGGGCCGAGGCAGACTTCGACGACAGACCACCCAGCGTGATCTCCGTCTGGCGTGGATCGCTCCAGTCGGCCTCGAACTCAGGTCGCGCAAGCACCAGCAGGAAGATCCGAGCACTCTCATCGGCAGAGATACGATCCATCAGCTCGAGCGTTGAGTGGTCGATCCAATGAGCATCCTCGATGACGACCACGAGCGGAGAAGGAAGGCGGTCGACCAATGCCGTGGCAGCGGCGAAAACTGCCTGACGCCCGGCGGTACCGTCCTCGATCGTGCCGTCCAGCAGACTCTTCAAGACATTGACATGAATCGCGTCGCCCATGCTCTCCTGATCGAACCAACCGGCGATACGTTGGACGAGCTCGTCACTGTGACCATTGCCATCCGTGCGCACCCAGCGCTCTAGCGTCTCGCGCAGGCTGGCAAAAGGCGTATGGCGTCCGGCTATGCTGCCCGCGAACTCCAGGATCTGCGCGCGCGGGATGCAGGCATCCTTCAGGAAGCAGGACGCCAGCACGGATTTCCCGGCTCCGGCCTCGGCAGAGATCACCAGCCGGGCGCTTCCCTGTACCTCGACACGCTCCCACGCAGACATCAGGGTGGCGACTTCGCCCTCGCGCCCTACCGGCATTCGGGCGACGTCGGGCAGCACCGAGGTCGCCGGCTTGCGGCCCAGCACGTGGAAGATCTCGACTGGCTCGGGAATCCCCTTGAGGTCCTTCAACCCGATCGACTGCATGCGGAAGGTCGATGCAATCAGGGCCTTGGTCTCGGCGCTCACGGCCACACCATTCGACGGTGCAAAACCTTCGATCCGTGCTGTCATGTTCGGGACGACCCCGGTCACCGAATGATGCTCCTGGCGAACACCTGCCCCCATGGTGCCGATCAGAACGCGGCCTGTGTGCAGAGCAAGACGCACTGCGAACTCTACGCCGTGCTTCTCCATGACCGGTTCGCCGAGCGCCTGCGCCTTCCGGCAGATCTCGATCGCGGCATCTGCCGCTCGGATCGCTGCGTCCTCATGAGCGCGCGGATAGCCAAAATAGGCCATGATTCCATCGCCCAGATACTGCGCGATCATCCCGCCACGGCTTTCGATCGCGTCAGCGCAGATCGCTTGATAATCGCGCAGCAACTCGCGCAGATCCTCCGAGTGCAAACGTGATGATAGCGAGGTCGATCCCGCCACGTCACAAAACATCACAGTGATCTGGCGGTGTTCGCCACCTTCCTCGCGCTTCAGGGCATCGTGTTCGGTCTGGCGGGCGCCGCAAAACGGGCAGAACCGTGCCTTTGCCGGCACGGCCTCGTTGCATGTCCCGCACGTCGGAGAGGCCGCGCTCGGCTCCACCTGGACCCCCTTGTTCTCCGGTCTCCGGCACTACCCCAGCGCCTTGCCGAACAAGGACTTTTAGCGAATCGCCGGGCTCCCGCAAGCCCGCTCGCGCTACCGTCAGCGCCTTCGCAACCAGAACGAGAGGTTCGGATCAGCGCCGTTCCTGTCGCGCGTAAGTCTCTTGCCATTCTGGATGCCACCGGGACAGGGGTGGCCGATCCTCGACAATATCGCCCGCGGCCCACGCGATCCGGGCGTGATCCATCTTCTCGGTCACCTCGCCATCGGGACAAATCACGTAAAAGCTGTGTCGTTCCAACGCATCCAGCATGTAGCCCACGACCTGATCGGGCATCCACGCGCCGGGTTTCGGATCGTTCAGCCCCGTGGTGGTCCAGCCGGGCACCAGCAGATGCGCCGATACCTGGCAGGCCGGGTCCTGCCGCAGTTCGTGTTGCAGACACTCCGTATAGGTTTTCACAGCCGATTTCGCCATGTTGTAGACGGGGTGACCGGGCGGGTTGGTGATGCCCTGCTTCGAGCCGGCGTTGATGATCAGCCCGGGGTCGCCCTGATCTTTCATCGACGGCAGGAAAGCCCGCACGCCGTTCACAACGCCCATCACATTGATGTCGATTGCGCGCCGCCAGTCGGCCAGCGGTGCATCCAATCCCCGTCCGATCCGGGTCACGGCATTGTTCACGAGCACAGAGGGTGCACCGCCGAACGTCCGGGCAATGCGATCGCGGGCATGCTCCAGCGCCTCGATCTCGGCGACATCGCACAGGATGCCATCGGTATCGCCGCCGATTTCGGTCCGCGCTTCGTTGAGATGCTCGGCGTCGATGTCGAGCAACGCGACCTTCATCCCCTCTTGCACGAAGCGCCGGGCGAACGCGCGCCCGATGCCAAGTGCCGCCCCCGTTACGACCCCGATCTTGCCCGGCGCGATTGCCTGATGTCCCATTGCGTCCTCCGCTCGTGGATTGTTTCGGACCACGATATGCGGAGGACAGGATCCGTCAGACGGTTTTTTTGTGCAGAGCGTCCGTCCAGCGGCCGGATCGGCAGTCAGACAGGGCGATTGCGGTCAATTCGAACCGGTCGGCGTCTCGGTTTTTGGGGTTTTCGTCCGCGATTCGTTCGTCTCGGACCCGATCGAGAACAGACGCTCGAACAGGCTTGGCGCGTTGTCCTGCTCGCGATCGGCGCTGGCTTTGCGGAACTGTTCCTTCAACTCGGCTTGGCGTTCGAAGTTGTCCTGGCCGCCCTTTGCATGCGCGAGCGAGCTGTTGAGCGCGACCAGCGAAATCGAGAAAGCAGTCAGGGCGGCGGGGAGGATCAGAATGCGGGACATCGGGTGGCTCCTGGGTCCGGGTTGCGATGACGAAGAGGTGGTGCGCAGCCGATCACGGTTCACCCAACGCGTCTTCACCATGCCGTCACGGTGTGTGACCGGCGCTTGCAACAGGCAGCACTCTGGTCTCAACTCGCGCAAAAGGAGCCTGCCCCATGTTGTCCGCCGATCTCTTCTACTCGTTCCGCAGCCCATACTCGTACCTGGGCGCCGCGCGTTATCGCCAGTTGACGCGTGACTGGGATCTGCAGGTCCGCCTGCGCCCGGTCTATCCGATCGCGATCCGAAACCCGGCGTTCTTCGAGCAGGTCAATCCGCTCTGGGTGCCATATCTGTTGAAGGACGTCGTGCGCACGGCCGAATTCAACGGCATACCGTTTCAGTGGCCAAAGCCTGATCCCGTGGTGATGGACCGCGAAACGCGGGAAATCTCATCGAACCAGCCGTACATCCGGCGGCTGACCTATCTGGGGCTCGAGGCCGCGCGGCGCGGCAAGGGCCTCGACTTCGCATGCGCGGTCGGACACGCGCTCTGGGGCGAGGGGGTTGTCGATTGGCACCTTCCAGAGAACTTCGCCCCGATCGTGGCGCGCGCAGGTCTGGACCTGTCCGAATTGGAGGCAGCGAACGCCGGGCAGGAAGACGCGCTCGAGGCCCAGCTTGCCGCGAACCAGGCCGAGCAGGAACGGGCGGGCCACTGGGGCACGCCCTGTCTGGTGTTCGACGGCGAGCCGTTCTTCGGTCAGGACCGGATCGACATGGCGATCTGGCGGATGCAGCAACAGGGTCTTCAGGCTGCCTAACGGGCCATGCTCGCCCTGTCCCAATCGGCGTAATCGGGTGAGCCTTCGACCCGGATGTCCCCGTCATAACCATACTCGACCATGTGCACCGTCACCGACGGTCCGTCCGAGATGATGACAGAGTACGCCTCCGGCAGGTCCGAGGCTGACAGCAAATCCGTCTCGGCGAAGTTCGCCCATCCCGCATGGTTCGTGCCGCGCGGCGCGCTGACCGGAATGCCGTGGAAGCTGCCGGACAGTGGCAAATGGCAATGGCCGAAGAAGATGTGCCGGATCTTGGCGCGGTGCGGCGCGATCGTCGCGCCCAACCGTGCCGAATCCAGCAACATGATACGGTCGGTCGGGCCGATATGCGTCGGGATCATGTTGTGGTGCAGGAACAACCAGACCGGTCCCGCCGCCTCGGCCAGCCGTGCCGACAGCCAGCCTGCCCGCGCATCGCAAAAGAAACCGGCATGGCTGTTCGGTCCCCAGGTATCCAGCAGGATTGCGGTGCCATCGCTCAGCGGCACGGCCTGCTGAACGAACCCGTTCGGGTCGGAAAGCTCCGGAAAGACCGACAACACCGTCTTGCGATCATCGTGGTTGCCGATGCACAGGTGCACGGGAACCGGCAGATCGCAAATCCGGTCCTTCAGCCGCGCATAATCCTCGCGATCACCCCAGTCCGACAGATCGCCCGTGATGATGATCGCCTCGGCATCCGGGTGGTTGTCCAGCGCATGGGTCAACGCCCTCTCGAAGTTCGCGTTCGGATCGCGGCCGCCGATGGAAGCACCCGGCGTGGTCAGATGAATGTCTGTGAGTTGGATCAGTTTCATTGCGCTCCCCCCTCGGGTCGCAGGGTGCGGCGGACCGCACCCCGTTATTATCGTTCGTAACCTTGGGAGAGCGATCAGCTGTCCGGCAGCAAGTCCTTGACCTCGTCAGTCAGCTCTTCCTGCAATTCCTTCATGTCCTCGAACTCGCCCGTGACGATGCCCTCGATCCCGTCATAGATGACCTGCGTGATCGCCAGGCCGTTGTCGCCGGGATAGGCCTGCCAATCGCGCAACAGCGGTAGCTGACGCACGGCGGTCGCCTTGGCCGGGTTCTCGGCATAGAAATCCGACAGGATGATTTCGTTGGCGGCCTTGTTCGGCGGCATGTAGCCGGTCGTCCGCGCCACATCGGCGGCACCTTCGCCCGAGGTGATGAACTTCAGCCACTTCCAGGCAGCGTCCAACTCGGCCGGATCTTCCGAGGTCGAGACCAGCATCGCGGCATTGCCGCCCGCCGGTAGTCCCATGGGCCCCGCATCGACCAGGCCCGGATACTCGTTGGTCGTCAGCTTGAAGTCGCCCTTGGCACGCTCGACCGCCCCGACGGCCGAGGTTGACCAGTACATCATGCCGATCTCACCGGCCGAGAACGACGCCAGCGCGCCTTTCCATTCCAGGTTCTGCATGTCGCAGCCGCGGAAGATGCCCTTCATGGTCTCGAGCGAGGTCAACGCTTCGTCCGAGTCGATCACGACCGAGGCCTTCTCGACGATGGCTTTGTCCTGGCTCCACATCAGCGCCTGCAGGAACCAGTTGCCGGTGATGTTCCAACCCCAGAACATCGGGTTCTTGACGCCCGCCGCGCGCAGCCTGCCGCAGACCTCGACGACCTCGTCCCAGGTTTTCGGAAGCTGATCTTCCGAGGTGATCCCGGCCTTCGCCATCAGGTCCATGTTGTAGTAACCGACCGGCAACGAGATCGAGAACGGCAGGCCGTGGACGTTGCCGTCAGAGGTCGACAGCCCCAGCATGGCCTCGTGGTACCCGTCCTTGGCAAAGTCGGCTTCCTTGGCGATGAACGGCTCCAGCGACTTGGCGATGCCCTTCTCGACCAGAGGCTGCTGGCGGTTCAGGCCCTGCATCGTGACGTCCGGCAGCGTCCCGGCCACGGCCTCGCGCAGGATGGTGTTGGTGCCGTCCTCGTAGCTTTCATAGGCGGCACGCATCTTGATCTCGATGCCCGGGTTCTCGGCATAGAACTTGGGCAGGATCTTCTCATAGGTCACGTCAAAGAGGTGGCTGTACGGATAGGCGAATTCGACGACGATCTTGTCCTCGGCAAATGCCGGAGCCGTCAGGCCCGCCAGCACCGCGACGGTGGTCAGCATGCGTTTCATGGGATACTCCTCTCCCCTGTCAGGTGGCGGGTGCGGGGTCCGAGACGCCAATCCAGTTCCCCGTCTCCGCCGGTTTCAACCCGCATCGCGCGGGTGCTCTGGCGGTAGGGTGCGCAGTGCGCACCCTACGATCCTTCATTTCATGCCGGTCAGTGTGATCCCTTCGATGAACCGGCGCTGGGCCAGCAGGAAGGCAACGATCAGCGGGGTCACGATCACGGTGGCCGTCGCCATCATCGGCCCGAAGAACGAGCCATCGGCATCCCCCTTGAACTCGCGCAGGCCCAGCGGCGGCGTGAACAGATCGCGGGTGCCAGTCACCACGATCCGCGGCCAGAAATAATCGTTCCAGTGCGCCACCACGCTGAAGATCGCAAAGGCCAGCAACGCCGGGATCGCGGTCGGCAGCATCACCTTCCAGATGATCCCGAACTCGGTCATCCCATCCATCCGCGCCGCATCGATCAGATCGTCCGGCACGGTCATGAAGAACTGGCGCATCAGAAAGATCCCGAAGACCGAGATCGTCCATGGAATGATCAGCGCGGCGTATGTGTTGGTCAGCCCAAGCTGCGACAAACCCAGATACAGCGGCAGCGCGATGGCGTGGACCGGGATCAGCAGGCAGAACAGCACCATCGTGAAGACGAAATCGCGGCCCTTCCAGCGCAGTTTCGCCAACGCATAAGCGCACGGGAGTGCCACCAGAACCTGGATGACGAAGATCGATGCCGTGACGATCACGCCGTTCAGCAGATACCGCAGCAGCGGTGCTTCCTGGAACGCCATCGAGTAGTTGAAGACCACCGGGCGCGTCGAACACGCCGCCTCGATCTCTGCCATCATGGCGGTCTTGATCTCGCGGTCGGTCTTGCCGGGGAACTGTGGACGGGCCGCTTCGATCATGGCTCGGTCGGGCTCGGCCCGCTTCACGCAACGCTCGTTGACCATCATGTCCTGGCTGCCGAAGAACCCGCCGACATTGCGCTCGATCTCGTTCGGCGCTTTCAGCGAGTAGCTGAGCATCACGTAGAACGGCAGGATCACGATCACCGCGCCCAGGATCAGGACAGCGTGCTTCAGCGCCTCAGTCCAGGACCAGGACAACGTCGATGCCCGCATCCCCGTCCGCGCGATCTGCGCAGTCTGCACGGCATCGGTCATAGAATGCCCTTTCTTCCGGGCGCGGAGCCGTCTGCCAACGCTTGTCCGGTACATCCAGCCAGCGCCCGACCTTCCCCCTGGAGGCCGCATTGTCCGCAACCCCGGCGATGATGATGTTTCGGGTTTTGGCGTCTGGACCGAGCGCCGCTAAGCCCCCACCCAGACTGATCGTCGCCCTTCGGCCCGTCGATCGACGCCCACCCGATCATGAGTAATGCACCTTGCGTTCGACCAGCCAGCGCTGGGTCAGCGTCAGCATCAGCACGAAGGCGAGGAAGATCATCGTGATCGCCGAGCCCATGCCGATCAGGTTCTGCTGGATGCCCTTCTCGAAGATCGCGAACATCATCACATAGACCGACTTCGACGGTCCTCCGCCCTGCGGATAGAACGCCTCGACCGTATCGAAAACCTGGAACGACCGGATGCAGGTGATCGTCACCACGAAGACGGTGGTCGGGCCGAGCATCGGCCAGGTCACCAGCCGAAAACGTTCCCACCCGGACCGCGCCCCGTCCATTTCGGCTGCGTGATAAAGTTCGCGTGGAACGCTGGTCAGACCCGCCAGATACAGCACCATGTTGAAGCCAAAGCCCTGCCAGACGCCGATGAACGCAACGGTCCAGATCGCGTATTGCTTGTCGCCAAGCCACAACGGGAACGTGCGCTCGCATCCGTCGCGAAAGAACGCGAACGTCTCCAACCACGTCCCGCAGCCCCGCGCCAGCGTCTGATTGATCAAGCCCACCGTCGGGTGCAGCGTGAATTCCCAGACAATCGCCATGGCCAGCAAGGCGGCCATCACCGGCAGGAAATAAATCGTCTTGTAGACGTCGCCGAACCGCCGCAGCGAGTTGATCAGCAGCGCCGCACCCAGCCCCAACGCGACCGACAAAGGCACAACGACCAGCACATAGGTAAAGGTCGCGACGAACATTTTCTGGAACGATGATCGGCTGAAGATCCGATCGTAGTTCTTGTCGCCGACCCAGCGGAAGCTGTCATTGCCTAGCGAATAATCCGTGAAGGACAATGTCGCGGCCACCCCGATCGGCAGGATCAGGATCACGATCATCAGAATGATCGCCGGCGCGACGAACCAGATATGCGCGCGCGATTGGCGCATCAGGCAACCGCCTTTGCCAGCTGTCGCTCATCCAGAAAGCGCAGTCGCGCGCCGTCCTTGCCGAATGCCAGCGCCTTGCCCGGCTGCGGCGTCGCATGAATTGTCTGACCGATGTCAATCGATCCCGCCTGCAAAGGATCGGCCCGCACGACAATCCGATGCGCCCCCAGATCGACATGCAGAAAGATGTCGGATCCCATGTTCTCGCGGTGCACGACCGTGCCGGACAGGATCGCGGGGCCCGCTTCGGACACCAGTTCCAGATGCTCGGGTCGCAAGCCGATCCGAACGGCACCTTGCGCCGCGCCCGAAAGACGCCGGTTCAGCGTGGTTTCATAAAGATGCACGCGCCCCTCGAAATCGCAGGCCGCATCCAGAACGTTGATCTTTGGCGAGCCGACGAACTGAGCGACCCTCAGATCGATCGGATCTTCATAAACGGTCGATGGCGCATCGAGTTGCAGGATCTCACCGCCCATCATGACCGCCATGCGGTCCGACATCGTCAACGCTTCGGCCTGATCATGGGTGACATAGATGAATGTCGCGCCCAGATCGCGGTGCAACTCGGCCAGTTCGGCCCGCATATGCACGCGCAAGGCTGCGTCCAGGTTCGAAAGCGGCTCGTCCATCAGAAACGCCACCGGCTGGCGCACCATCGCCCGGCCCAGTGCCGCGCGCTGGCGCTGCCCGCCGGAAAGCTGCCCGGGCTTGCGCGCGAGCAATTGCTCGATCTGCAGCACCTGCGCAGTCTCGGAGATCTGCGTCGCAATCGCCTTGATCTTGTTGCCCGCAATCATCCGCCCGACGATCGGAAACCGCTCGAGAAACGAGAGCGACCGCAGGCGCAGCGGCACTGCCATGTTCTGTCCGACCGTCAGATGCGGATAAAGCGCGTATGACTGGAACACCATCGCCAGGTTGCGATCCGCTGGACGCACGGTGTTGACCAGGCGGTCTCCGATGTGGACATCGCCACCGGTCTGGCTCTCAAGCCCTGCAATGATCCTCAGCAATGTGGACTTGCCGCAGCCCGAAGGACCGACCAGCGTCAGGAACTCGCCACTGCGGATGTCCAGATCGATCCCGCGCAGGACCGGCGTCTCGCCAAACGACTTGGTGATCCCAGATAGGCTGATTCCCGCCATGACGTCCCCGAATCGCCTCTGCGCCGACGCCATCACGATTAACAAACGCCGTTATCGTTATAATGACGTCATATTAGTGTGGCTAATGGCCAGGTGAGCCGCATCGCTTCTTGGTTGTGGAACCGTCATGAAACCCAGCCCGTATCACATCGCCGCCTTCACGCAGGTCGCGCGGGCCCGCTCATTCTCACGCGCGGCCGAGGCGATGGGCCTGACGCAATCCGCCGTCACCCAGCACGTCGCCAAGCTGGAAAAGACCATGGGCGCGCAGCTATTCGTCCGGCGGCGGGACGGGTTGGAACTCACCTCGGCGGGGCGTGGCCTGTTCGACATCTCGGACCGGATGCTGGCGCTGGAACAGCAGATCGCGGAGAAAGTCGCGGCCTATGGCGATCTCTCCGCCGGGTCGCTCCGGATCATCGCGAACGCCCCGCGCCCAGCAATGCCGATCCTTTCCGAGTACTCGCGCCTCTACCCGGAGGTGCAGATCTTCTTCAGCCTCGTTCCCTGGTCCGTGGCGATGGAAACCGTTCTCGCGCGCGACGCCGACATCGCCATCGTCACCGAACCGGATCCCGTCCCCGGCGCCATGGTGCTCGAGCTCGAGCGCACCTGCTACAGGGCACGCATGCGACAGGAACACCCGTTGGCATCTCGGCCCGAGGTCACGCTCGGCGATCTCTCCCAGGAACTGCTCGTCCTGCCCGAGGACGGCTCGCTCACCCAGCGGCTCGTGCGCCAGAAGATGGCCGAGCATGGGCAGGAAATGCGCCGCGTCATCCAAACTGCAACCTTCCCGCTGGTGCGCGAGGCGCTGCTGCATGGCATCGGCATCGGCGTTCTGCTGGAGAACAGCATGTTCCCGTCACGCCAGCTCGTCTCGGTGCCGATCCGTGAGATGCCCGAAAGCTATGGCCACTGCCTGGTCACGCCATCGGACAAGTCCGACCTGCGTGCGGTGCAAAGCTTCACGGACATCGCCCGCCAGCTTTATACCGACCCGGTCATACGCCGGACCTGATGGACGGATCGCGGAGTGTTCAACGTGCCGACGACATCCAGCGCGGACACGTTCCAACCGCACGCTTGCGCCGCGTGACGCTCAAACGCCGGTGAAACCGACCCAGGCCGCCCCGATCCCGATCCCGACGAGCATCGCTGCGACGGGGCTTTTTGTCGCCAGCATCGTGGCAACCCCGAAGGCCACGGCTGCCGCGGTGCGGAAACCGCCCGTCACCAGCGAAGAGGCCACGATTGCCACCAGGACCGACACCGACATCTTCTCAAGGAACAGCTCGATCTTCGGTGTGATCCGCACGTATCGCATGATCGCGAAGCCCGCATAGCGCAGCGCGAACAGCGTCGCTGCCATCATGGCAACGGCCAGCCAGGCCAACGGCTCACTCATCAACGGTCCAGACCCCCACCACGCCACCCGCGAGGGCTGCCAAGATGATGTTCCAGCCTGTCGGAACGAACGGTTGCGATGCGACGGCGACAAAGGCCGCGACGACTGCGAACACCCACCGCGTGTCCGAGAGCAGGCCCGGGACAACCAGCGCTGCAAAGTAGACCGGCATCAGAACGTCGATACCATAGGTGCGCGGGTCTCCCAGTTGCGTGCCGGCAATCGCACCAACCGCAGTTCCCAAGACCCAGGTCGACCAGGTTATCGCACCGGCGCCAACCAGCACGCCAACGTCGTTTTCGTTCTGTTTCAGTGCCGTATGCGCATAGGCAAAGTTGGGGTCGGACAGGAATGCGGCGCCCAGTATGCGGCGCTTTGCGTCAAGCTGATTGACCCAGGGCGACAGGGCCGCCCCCATAATGACATGCCGCGCGCTGACCGCCAGAGTCACCAGGAACAGCGCGACCAGCGATATGTCCGGTCCCCAGAAATCAACCGCCGTGAACTGTGCGGCGGCGCTATAGACTAGGATGCTCGACGCGATGGCGTGTGCGCTCGACATCCCACTCTCGATGGCCGCAACCCCATAGGCCATGCCCAAAGGGGTCATGAAGACGGCCAGCGGTGCAAGCCGCCGCGCACCCCGCACAACTCCGGACAGCGTCATGCAGACGGAAGCTGTGGTCATGTCTGTCACCTTTCTGTCCGGCCAACTCAATTCTGGCAGAGGAGATCTTTCTGGCCGCAGCGTCGCGTGTCCTGATCGTTTGCCGCCAAGCGTCAGAGAAATCGTTTCAGGGAAGTGGCACCACCATCGCGTGAAGGCGCGGTGTCGATGATCGCAGGTGCCACGTCGCCGACCAGTCGAACCGTCCCGTCATCGCCGCCGACCTCTTGGATCCCTCTACGCTCAACCGGTGCGATGAGGCTTCTGTCACAGGCTGGACAGCGCCGCATCGACAGCGTTCAGCACTGTCGCCGCCTCGTGCTCGGAAACCACCAGCGGTGGCGACAGGATCACGTTCGCACCCGATGCCCGGACCATCGCACCATTCTCATAGACAAGCCCCTGCACCTTCAGCCCAACATCGGGCGTGACCGGCGTCTTGGCCGCGCGGTCCGAGACCATCTCGAACGCCGTCATCAGCCCGTGCCCGCCGCGCACGTCGCCGATGATCTCGTGCTTGTCCTGCAGGGCCTTCAGCCCGTTGAACAGTTGTGTTCCGCGCGCCGCGGCGTTCTCGACGACGTTCAGACGCCTGGTCTCGGCCAGGCACGCCAGTGCTGCCGCTGCGCCGACCGGGTGCGCCGAGTACGTGTACCCATGGCCGATCGACCCCTCGGCGCCCGCGCTCTCGAACACCTCGGCGACGGCTTCCGAAATCATCGCCGCACCGAACGGGAAGTAGCCGTTCGTGATCGCTTTCGCGGTGCACATCATGTCGGGGGCCACGCCCCAATGCCGCGATCCGCACCAGTCGCCGCTGCGCCCGAACCCTGTGATCACCTCGTCCGCAATCATCAGGATGCCGTGTCTCGAGCAGATCTCGCGCATCCCGGGCATCAGGCTCTCATGCGGCACATGCACACCGCCCGCGCCGAGGATCGGTTCCATGATGAAGGCGGCGATGGTGCCAGCGCCCTGAAACGCAATTTCGTCTTCGGCGACTTGAAGAATGTGCTGCGCCAGTGCCGCCGGATCGGTGATCCCGTGCGGATCGCGATAGGGATAGGGCGCGGGCAGGTGGTGACACCCGGTCAGCAGCGGCTCGTAGCTCGTCCGAAACCGGTTGTTCCCATTGACCGAGGCACCGCCGAAATGCGTGCCGTGATAGCCCTTCTTCAGGCTCAGGAACTTGGTGCGTCCCGGCGCGCCCTTGATCTTGTGGTATTGCCGCGCCAGCCGCAAAGCTGTCTCGACCGAGTCCGATCCGCCGGAGGTGAAGAACGCCCGGCCCATCCCCTCGGTCGCGAACCACTGGCGCAGTTCCCACGACAGCTCGATCGCCGCATCGTTCGACGTGCCCGCAAAGGCCGAATAATAGGGCAGCGTCTTCAATTGCTCCCGGATCGCCGCTTTGATCGGGTCGCAGGAATAGCCCAGGTTCACGTTCCAAAGCCCCCCGACCCCATCAATGGTGCGATGGCCGTCGATGTCGGTGATGTGGCAGCCCTCGGCCCCGGTAATGATGACCGGCACATCCTTCTGCAGCTTTCCGGGATGCCCCATCGGGTGCCACATATGCCGCGCGTTGTTCTCTTTGAGAAAGTTGTCGTCCTTCATGGTGCGGCCTTTCCGGGGGGAGCGATGGGATCGCGCTAAAGTTTGACAGCAAGCCGGGAAGGCGACAATCGTTTTCGGCCCGCCAGACATGCGTGTCCTGACAGGGGTGTATTGACCATGTTTCAACGGTGAGGCGGCGGAGGCTCCATGACCGACAAGACCATCCTGATCGTCGGGACGTGGGACACCAAGGACGCCGAGCTTAGCTACATGGCCAGCTGCATTGCGGGGCAGGGCGGGGGCGTCCTGACGATGGATGTCAGTGTTCTGGGGGAACCCTCCGCGCCGTGCGATGTCTCCAAGTATCAGGTGGCTCAGGCGGCGGACAGTTCGATCCAGGCCGCGAGCGACTCCGGTGAAGAGAATACAGCCATGCAGATCATGGCGCTGGGGGCGTCCCGGCTGACCGCAGACCTCCACCAACAGGGGCGCATCGACGGTGTCGTCATCCTGGGCGGGACCATGGGCACCGACCTTGCGTTGGATGTCTGCCAGGCACTGCCGTTGGGCGTGCCGAAATACGTTGTCTCGACGGTCTCGTTCTCGCCGTTGATTCCACCGGACCGTCTGTCCTCGGACATCCAGATGATCCTCTGGGCAGGCGGCCTCTACGGCCTGAACTCGGTCTGCAAGGCATCGCTGTCCCAGGCGGCGGGTGCTGTCCTGGGCGCTGCCCGCGCTGTTGAGCGGCCCGCCATCGATCGGCCCGTAGTTGGCATGACCTCGCTTGGGTCGTCGTGCCTTTCCTACATGAAGCACCTCAAACCCGCGCTCGAGGACCGAGGGTTCGAGGTTGCGATCTTCCACGCCACCGGAATGGGCGGCATGGCCTTCGAGAACATCGCGGCAAAGGGCGGCTTTGCGTGCGTGATGGACTTCGCGCTGCCCGAGCTTGGCAACCTGATGGCGGGGTCGGTGGTTCATGCGGGTCCTGACCGGATGCTCGGCGCGGGACGTGCCGGCACCCCGCAGATGATCGCGCCGGGCTGTCTTGACCTGATCGACTTCGCGGGCTGGCAGGAGATCCCAGACCGATATCAGGATCGTCCGTTCCATGCCCACAACCGGCTGATCAAATCGTCGGGTCTGAACGCCGAGGAACGTCGCGAAACCGCGCGCGAGATCGCCCGCCGCATCGCCCCGTCAAAGACCCCCGTGCAGGTGTTCCTGCCGCTCGGTGGCATCGAGGAATGGGACAAGCCGGGAGAGCCCGCGCACGACCCAGCCGCGCAGGCCGCGTTCTTCGAAGAAATGCGCAAGGCAATCCCCGCCAATCGGTTGATTCAGGTCTCGGCGCACATCAACGACGAGGCGTTCGCCAGGTCGGTGCTGACGCTTTTCGACCGGTGGTGTGCAGATGGCCTGGTCGCGCCCGGCGTCGCCGCCTGACAGGGGTGTATTGACCTTTTGTTCACCAATGCCCGGGCGCGTTCTCAACCGCTCTCATATCCGGTTAATTGAAAATTACATGACGAAAATCACGAGCCACGTCACGCGGGATTTCACCCCCGTGTTCCGCATCTGTCCGGCGCGCCGAACGCGCCGAGAGATGCTAATCCAGGATCACCGCTGTCGCCTCGATCTCGACCTTGGCACGGTCTTCTAGAAGACCTGAAATCACGAACAGTGACATGGCCGGAAAGTGCCGCCCCAGCACATCGCGATAGACGGCGCCCAGCTCCTGTTGCCGGGCAACGTACTCCGACTTGTCGATCAGGAACCAGGTCAGGCGGACGATGTGTTCAGGCTTGCCGCCTGCTGCCTCGACCACGTCCACGATGTTGCGCAGAGCCTGCGCCACCTGGCCAATAAAGTCATCGGTTTCAAAGACTTGGTCGGCCGTCCAGCCGATCTGGCCACCGACATACAACGTCCGGCCGGTCGCCAGAACACCGTTCGCGTAGCCCTTCGCGGGCTTCCAGCCTTCTGGATGAATGACCTTATGCATGCGCGCCCTCCTTCAGTCGGAACCGCTGGATCTTGCCAGTCTGCGTCTTCGGCAGAGCCTTTGTGAAGACGACCCGGCGGGGATACTTGTACGGCGCGATGGTCGCCCTGACGTGGTCCTGCAACAGCTTGACCAGCACTTCGTGCGGAGCGATCCCGTCGCGCAGCACAACATGTGCCTCCACGATCTCTCCGCGCTCAAGATCTGGGGCGCCCACGACCGCGCATTCCGCCACATCCGGATGGCCCAGCAATGCCGCCTCGATCTCGGGACCGGCGATGTTGTAACCGGCCGAGACGATCATGTCGTCGTTGCGCGCAGCGAAATGGAAGGTCCCGGCCTCATCCTGCCAGAACGCGTCACCGGTCAGGTTCCAGCCGTCTTGGACATAACCAGCCTGGCGGTCGTCGGCCAGATAGCGGCATCCGGTCGGCCCGCGCACCGCCAGTCGTCCGACGGTCCCGCGTGGCAGCTCGGTCATCGTATCGTCCACAATTCTGGCCTCATAACCCGCCACCGGCCGCCCGGTGCAGGCGGGCGCATGATCGTCGAAACGGTTCGTCAGAAAGATGTGCAGCATCTCGGTCGCGCCGATACCATCCAGCATCGGCTTTCCGGTCTTGCGCATCCAGTCCTCGTAAACCGGCGCTGGCAGCGTCTCACCAGCCGATACGGCCGCGCGCAGCGAGGACAGATCCGCGCCCTCCTCCATCGCGGCCAGCATGGCGCGATAGGCGGTCGGGGCGGTGAAGCACACGGTTGCCCGATGGGTCTGAATGATCTCGACCATATTGGGTGGACTTGCCTGCTCCAGCAGACATGCGGTCGCGCCGAAGCGCAGCGGGAACACCCCTAAAAAGCAGAGCCCAAACGTAAAAGCCAGAGGTGGCGCCCCGCCAAACACATCGTCCGGCGTGACGCCAAGCACCTCTCGCGCATAGCCGTCTGCGATGATCATCAGGTCGCGATGGAAGTGCATCGTCGCCTTGGGCGAGCCCGTCGTGCCCGACGTAAACCCGAGCAACGCGACATCGTCCTGGCCCGTCGGAACCGCTTCGAACGTGACAGGTTTGCCGAGTGCCAGCCGGTCCAGTTCGGCATCATGGTTGGCGGTGCCGTCAAAACCGATCACCTTGTCCAGGAACCGGCTGTCCTTGGCGCAGGCGACCAACTCGTCCATCAGCCGCGTGTCGCACAGCGCCATCGAAATTTCGGCCTTTTCAACGATCTTCGCCAATTCGCCCGCGCGCAGCATCGGCATCGTGTTGACCACGACGGCTCCGGCTTTGGTCGCGGCCAACCAGCACGCAACCATCGCCGGGTTGTTGGCGCTGCGGATCAGGACCCGGTTGCCGGGCACCACGCCATAATCCTCGACCAGGGTCCGGGCGATGCGGTTGGTCCAGTCGGTCAATTCCTTATAGGTGCGCTGGCGTCCATTGCCGATCAGCGCGATACGGTCGCCATGTCCTGAAGCGACCTGCTTGTCTGTAAGCTCGACTGCCGCGTTCAGGTGATCGGGATAGTCGAACCCGTCCAGAAGGAAATCGGGCCACTGGTCCTTCGGCGGCAGGTTGTCCCGGGCGAATGGGTCGACATGAGCAGAGGGGCCAAGCTCCACGGTCAAAGCTCCGTTCTGACGCGCCAGAGGTCGGGGAACAGCTCGACCTCGAGCATCTTCTTCAGATACCCGACGCCCGAGGATCCGCCTGTTCCGCGTTTCAACCCGATGACCCGTTCGACGGTCGTCACGTGGTTGAACCGCCAGCGTCGAAAATAGTCTTCCAGATCGACCAGTTTCTCGCCAAGGTCATAAAGGCTCCAGTGCGCTGTCGGATCCCGGTAAACGGTCGCCCATAGCGCAATGAGGTCTGGATCCGCCTGATGCGGTCGGGCGCGATCGCGTTCGACATGCGCCAAGGGCAGCTTGTGGCCGCGCCGCGCCGCGCAGTCTAGCGCCGCATCGTAGAGCGACGGTGCCGTAAGCTCGGCGGACAGTTGCGCATGGTCTTCCGCGCGATCACGATGCATCCGGACTTTGGAAAGGTCACGATTGCCCAGCAGAAACTCGATCAGCCGGTATTGCACGGATTGGAAGCCCGAACTCTGCCCCAACGCTTCGCGAAAGCTCGTGTAGTCGGACGGCGTCATGGTCCGCAGAACGTCCCACGCGCCGTTCAATTGCTCGAATATCCGGGCACAGCGGGTGATGCCTTTGAACGCCTTGGTAAGCCGGTCGTCACCGATGGCCGCACGAGCCGCACCCAATTCGTGCAGGATCAGCTTCATCCAAAGCTCCGAGGTTTGATGCTGGATGATAAACAGCATCTCGTCCGGCGCGTCGGACAGTGGGGCCTGAGCGTCGAGGACGCGATCCAGTCTAAGGTAGTCGCCGTAATCCATCTCCGGCATCTCTCACATGGTTCGGGTGCGCGAGATAGATAACGGCGACTACCTTAGACTGGATCGCGTC
>ERZ1740062.246-NODE-246-length-38142-cov-10.453593_pt1 | contig 38142 bp, 18 predicted proteins | sample MGYA00581741_ERZ1740062 | MGnify/ENA primary metagenome ERZ1740062 (study PRJEB43018, sample SAMN04849747) | marine metagenome | isolation source: floating plastic debris | place: Pacific Ocean | collected 2008-09-01 | study: EMG produced TPA metagenomics...
CTGCTTAAAATCCACAGGTTAGTGCATTTAAGTGTTTTGCACAAGTGCATACAGTGTTACTAATTATAGTGTAATTACCAATGAAATATTATTATTATCATCCCCTGGCATGAGTAGAGTCTAAATCTAATCCCAGCTGAGACCAAACTACCACTCATCATTAGTACTCAATGATTCAATGGCTTGTTGTCTGAGACCACAACATTGATCATCATCTGTCCAATGAACCATAGGCTTGGGGGGTTTGCCAATAGTCTACTGTGCAAAAGTCCTGTATCCAACACAATAAATTTACACAGTAGGCGAGACCATGGACAAACCCCACCCATACCTATCTATGCAAGAATTAGAATGAATCTATTATTATGTAAACCTTTGGTAATAGGCACTGATGGGAATGAATGGAGGAGCAGAAACATTATGATTCTGGCTCTCATTTAGTGTGATGGCTAAAGTTGTATTTTTTATTTACCATATGTTTGCAGGGGCCATTCTAGAAATCAGCAAAAGGGTGGGCGTAAATTCCCTAAAAGTTGCGCTTCGACTCGTTTTCTGGCCGTTTTTCTAGGTCCAGTAACCTCCTCAAAGAACTTTATCTGCTGTATTTTGGACAAGTCTTTAGTTAAAGCATCGCATGCCATTAGTTTGAAAACAAAAATAACAATTTTTATGTTAAATTTTATTTTTGTGATGTTCAAAGGGTGGTCTCGCGACCACCGCGACCATTAGCTAGAATGGCCCCTGGTTTGTATCATCATCATGTCATGATAGGTTAGCTAGCCTATTATACAAAAAGTCAGCAATAAAACTTTTTCAATGTGTTTGTGATGGTCTATTTCTATGGTATAACATTGCATTTAAGGAAACTACATGTGTATGTAGTTGAAACTGAGCATTACAGCTGATGGTGTTTTACTGTCTGGCAGCGCGTAGACATCGTTCCTGAGATAGTTTGGTTGCTCATTTAAAATTTGTTTGATCATTGTATGATTGGATTATTACTAAAGTAGAAAATCATTGTACAGTACACACCAAAGTCCTTACGTCTCCACGATAATTAGTAACCATTCCGCATTAAATAAAAGTGCTGCTGCATCACTATAATACTACCATACTAAAGCAAAACACCAATCCGACAATAAGCCCTATGATTGAACCTGTGGTTGACTGCCCAATTGAAGTGGTGTTTGACTGTCCAGTATTTTTTGCTTTATTCTTTGGAACTTTTTTCAGTCTGGCTGAAGCGATGTTTGATATCTGACTAGGCTTGCCATGATGATCATATGCTACAATGGCAACCATTTGAGGATTTTCAGGGTCGGATACTGTGATCACCGCCTTCTCTTTGCTGTAGGCCTCTCTGGGTGTCATTTTCATCTCAAGTTTATCAATCTTTGTCTCATTTGCAAGATAGAGCTGTTTGGTATCGTTGGCTGTCCACACTTCATAACTTCTCGCTATAACAAATGCAAGACATAATGGTAGCAATGATAAATTAAGGTTTCATTGACAGTCTATCTTGTTTGGGGATCTTTGGTTTGATATGGATTGGATGCTAGATTTCATCTATGCGTACAGATAGCTCCTGATAGCAGTACTGGTGGCTCTAATCTATGCTGTAAATACAAACTTTGTTGATTGGTGGCATACAATTATGAGCATTACCTTTTCCTTTATCCAGATCGTCCCCAACAGCGGTCCACTCCAGTGTAATTGTCTGATTTTCACGAGAAGTTTTTGTTACTTTAAGGTCTAAGATACGTGCAGGGGGATACATGTCCCGTTCTTCTGGTGCTACTGATTGCACGTCGATGTAACCGGCAAGTGAGTATCTCTGAAACTTATCTGTTGGTATCAACTCAACTTTTTGAGTTCTATCCGGCCCGTCTAATCCTGCAATGTGAGATACAATATAACATAATAGTTTATAATATAATGCAACACAGATTCATTTCGTGTTATCAGAAAAGGCAATATTGTGGACTATTCTCGTAAATACTATCATTTTAAAAACTCTTATAATGTTTGAATCGGTTTCATGAGGGGTTCGATTCCACAGTAATTGCGTGCAGGCATACATGTAGATAGTGATGATTACGCGATGAATACCACCTCCTGTATGATGTAACAAAATGATTTAGACAGTGAAAAAATTTCAACTAGTCCTTCCTCTGCAAGCAGATGAAGCCAGTGGCCCTGAATTTCAATTTTCATACCAATTTTTAATTCGGGTGCCCTGCTGTAGCTTGTCACTGATTTCACTTTGGTCCCTGGAACTCCTGTTACTTCGACAAATATGGCATGCTTGCCGATTGATTTTGAGTTGACAATGTATGCAGAATATGTGCCATCCTCCTTGGCCATATCTGCTCCCAAACCATCATCCCTCATCTTTAGTTCGATTTTGGTGTAGTTTTCTGCTGCGGGGTTTTCTATGCTTGCAACAACTTTTGCGCCCACAACTGCATCGTATCCCCTAGTAACGGTGGCGAACAGCCACACTGGTCGGTTGTAACCTGTAAAGAACACACTAGGTAAATCATAAAATTTTGGTGAAAACAGTCTGAACCAGGGATCAGCTTTCGTAACATCAGTCAGGCTTCTACAATCCCAGCATATTATGTGTGCATGTTTCTCATTGGTTATCGACGGGATTCACATGGGAGTTATGTTCACTAATTGTTGAAACGGACAACTATTATACATTATACATGTACACCTATACTGTAATAATGTGTTGGTATCGCTGTTCATATCAAGCAATTGTCAAGCCTGGTAGCTTTTTATTTGTTTTGAACTCCTTAGTTTGTATATAATGATTGAAAAGTTCACCCTAATTTTATAAATTGCACGAAAGAAATTGAGCGAATGTAAACTCACTTCCATCGATATATTGTCCTGTCATCATAGACAAAGCCCAATGCATTGTAGGCATACCTCTTTTGAGATACTGACCATGTGATGCGCAGAGGAATTCTTTTCTTTTTCATGACTGTATTGAAACTTTTGAAGTTGTCTATAATCAATGCCAGCCCCCTCTGACAATACTTGTAACATTTTCTAGACTGTACATTTTCAATGACAAGAGATATATGACTTATAGCTTATTTATAAATTACATTCGCATATTTCACTCCACTTACTGTTGTTGAAGTCAGGCTCACTGTTAACAATCTTTGTTCTCAGTGTGATCGGATACTGAGATTGCTGGTCTGGTCTGGTTGATGTTCTGACGCGTCTCGGCCTCGACTCTACCTGGACCGCTATATCCTCTGCGTGAGTTTGATTGTTATCTATGCATACTTCCCAAATTCCAGTCTGCAAGATGTCAATAATCATTTGACTGCAAAATCCAGCAAAACATTAGACATATTTTTTACATGGCGTAACATCATGAAATATGAATCTGCAACTGGTCTTTAGCTTTGTCTGGTGACCCATTTAAGTCCAAGACATAGTGCTTGTGTTGTAGTCTTGTGCGTTTCAATTTCTGTATTTATGCTCCTAAATAGTGATTGGTGAAGGGACCGCTAGCAAAGGTTGCACTTAACAACAATGGCATGTTAAAAATATCCCACAATGCATTATCATTGAGTTCTCGGACATACTCAGTCAATGATAGCATGTAAGATTTGACTGAGTGTGTGTAAGACTTCCAGTTCAAAATTGCATGGTGAGAATCTTGATAACATGCCTTTGACATTAGCCTGTCTATTGTTATAGATCTTTGTTGATGAAAATATATGCAAAATCCAATGTCGATCAGGTCAAAATAAGATATTATTATACTAATATTCTTAAATTTAAACTGGAAACTAATTTATGTGTGTAACCATTCAGAAATATTGATAGATGCTGAGAATTTTAATTTGTAATTTTGAGAAGTAAAAAATTGAATTAAAAAAAGGAATTCTTGTGACTTACATCGCATTGGCCGTTACACTTGAAAGCTGCATTGGTCATGTCTTGATCTGTAATACGAGCTTTTTTCGTTGATGTGTTGTTGGCAATAAAGATTCTTATATTGTTATATAGCTGGTAGTTTGTCCAGCTAAACAGGAATAGTGTGTCTCGTCCCAGGGAGTCGTCTATTGCCACGCTTCTACATATCATTTCTTTTGCTCTAACAAAGTGGACCTCGCTGTACACCTGTTTATTGAATACATCAGTAATTCAAACTCAAACATGTACGAAACTGTGATTTATTTTGCATTGATCACCTCTACCTACAAATCAAACAGATAGGTCTCTGTGAAAGACTCCCTGTTTCACAATAATATTCCATTGCATTTGATCGTAGTTAGATTGAACCTGTAATCCTTAAACATAATCTCTCAAACTAGTTGCAACTATAATCTTACTGTCACTGGAAGGTTCATAGGATCATTTGTCTTCGATCTTTCTATTTCAGTGAATGCATCCAACAAGCTTGTGGATTGACTGTGGCCAGATGCATAAAACGACACTCCTCCTAAAAGTGAAAGATGGATAAACAGTAAGTAATTGGCACAGATAGCACTTCAATAGCATGTACCTGACTCACTCTAGAAGCCCTGAATAATATTCAGGTACAAGTACAAGCTAGAGGGGCAACTCAGCTGACTTTAGTTTCATGAAACGCTGACCACTTTATATCAGTAAATTATATAGGAAGTCAGTTCACAATCTATTGCAACTACACTCCTGCCAAATCCAATCCAGGGATAGCGGTGAATTATTCTACGAGTGGCTTTATCTCCGCAATACACAACCAAGTGTTCACTTTCTGCACACCAAACTCTAATAATATTAAATTCTTTCATTCTCAGTATTATCGTTCCACCTGTTTGAGCTGCTAATATCTTGAGGGAGTCAGAGGCTTGTGGTGAGATAAGAATCGCATCCACTATTATACCCTTAGCTATGATCTCAGGCATAACTTCATCCACGGTGGGCACTATGTTTTCATCACCATCTGTGTAAATTATGATTCTACTGCCCTTCGCATCAGCTCCGTCCTCTTCCAACATCTGCCATAAAATTCACGGAATAGAAATGAATGGGGTTATGTAGACGGAAACCTATTTTTATTGCGGTATGTGCTGGCTTTTGGACTGTGTGGATGCAAGGAAGATAAAAAAAAGATGAATATCGGAGCAACAGTCAAAACATACATTTGTATGCATCTTTCAGCTCTGACCTTAGTGGCAAGTCGTAGTCCAAGACCGATGGCCGAGCCGCCCTTTCTTTCCTTCTTTGGTACAAGATTCATCAGATAGTCTCTGTCTTCCTGATTGTTGATCTTTCTCAGTCTCGTTGTCAAATTGTATGCTGTGTTGTTGTACTTCACAAGCCCCACACTGGTACCTTTGGCCACAGTGAAGTTCAAATACATGCTTACTGCAGAGTGCAACTTGACAAAGTTTCTGTTAGTATTCTACAATTAATAAGGGATGTTTTTTCGCCTGTTTTTGCTTGTTGTGGTTTAAATACTAACAGTGCTGACTGCTGAATAACCTTTAAGTACTGATTTGATTGGTTAAGCAAGAGTTCTCTTTGGCGCACGTTAAAACCACAACAATGTTATTGAATATTTGTGAAGGATTCGGGAACAAGCACGGTACATGTACTGACAACTTACCATACTTCTTGAGATATCCATAGCAATTACTATTCGACTTTCCTTTTTCTGGACGAACTTGAAAGCCACTCTGTTGACTGCACTGCTGTCTGTTGGAAAGTTTGCTGCAAGATTTGAAATGTAGGAGTTGGTTTACTGCCAATGAATGGTCAGAGTGTTATGTTTGGTGCTTTCATAATTACGTAAAAGTCAAGTCGCGAAATCATTTTCCCTGGGTTGTATGGAAAACTTTTATTTTTCAGCTCTCTTAAGGATATAACTATCCTCTATATATTATATAGGTTTGCAGAAAGGCAACTAGTATAATGTAATGTATGTTTCTATATACGTCTAACCATTGTTGAAATCGGGATGTTCCTTCATAATACTCCAAGATGATCTTCCAGAGCACATGAGGTTTTGTAGCGTAGGAGCTTGGTAATTATGCAATGTCCCTTCTCCATTCTTCTCCTCATCACCACAGAATTTAGTAACCTGTCGTCAACAGAAACAGTTATCGATCCAGTAAATGGGATCTCATTAATCCGCTATGATGGTGGCACTGGCACTCTCCTCTATTGTAAAAGGGACAGCCAACTCCAGAAATAGTCATTCCAAAATACAATGAGATCATAGGACTACTGCACTTCGGCCTGGGTTCTAGGCGAAAGTGCAGCAGTCCTATGAATGAGACAACAATAATATAAATTATCAATCCAATTGAAAAAGATGAAGATCTGCCACTTTTTTTAAAAAAAATATAAAATTCAAATTCCACCTGATGGTCAAACAATAAGTAGATGAAGTGTGGTTTAATGTCCATTTTATATACATCCACATCTGGCATCTGTTGTGGGCCCATTCTCTAGCTTCAGGTTTTTTTGGCTATTTTTCATAACATCTCAATGTGAATATAATATTGCATATCAATTAGGAGCAAAAAATGCTTCATACACTTGTGAGTGATGTGCTGTACATTAGCGAACCCAGCGCCTTTGTCTGATCATCATTCCCATAGAATCTACAGTCAGCCTCAGGCATAGATGTCAGCGGGTCAAGTTTGCACTGCTCTCCCGTCCTCCTGTTTCTGGTCATACCACGCACACCTCTGCTACATCTTGTCGGCTCCAGCTCTCCGGTTGTGATTGAGTTGTAGAAATGGTCTCTGATGTTATCTCCTATGGGATATTCATCAAATAAGCCCCACCGCAGGTGTCCCCATTCATGCACTATCATCTTCGCTAGAATCATAGAGCGATGTTTAAACGTTTATAAACTGAGTAGGCCGGGGCTTATATTTAACACATATCAGTTGGTGCAGCTAAGTATGTATTCAATGATATCTCATCGGGGAATATGATATCATGTTGTAGAGTTCAAAATTCACATCCTAATTTTTGGTGGTTCAGACCTGCAATTTTTCCTAAATTAAGTGAGTTGATTTGTTTCACTTCCATATCCATATCTATATCTGCTGGATTTTGGCAAATGACATAAAATTATATATTTTGGCTGTACAGTGTAATTGCCACAAATATTTTTGGAGATGGAGCAAATCCAGCCAGTCCTGAGTCAGCCTCAGTTTCAAATACAATCATCTTCATTATGTCATAGATGGAGTGTTCTCCCTAGCCAAACTGACTTTCACTACCACCAATTTCATTCCTGTCAATTTGTGTTTGCCCAATATGTTTTCACAACTGTCTCTCAGCCCATCTGTCCTATGAACTCATAGGGATGGATTGAATAGAGGAGCACTAATCCGTTGATCCACTCAGATTAGGTGTTAGTTGATGTCAGTCAAATTCATATCCATAGACATCCGATATATGATATTGTGGGAAGGCAATTTCGATTCACAGTTTTTTCAATGATTTTTGGTGAAAAATATATGCAGATGTCATAAAAAGGGAAAATTGTTTCAATAAGATAGGATAATTTTTGACATGTATGCTTGTTCAAGTACTGTACATGTTATTCTTTGTAATAGTGTATGCGCTTAGGATAATACAATCTGTCTTGCATACCAGTGCTCTCGACATGGATGTGACACAGTAAATCATTTCATAAAGCAGTTTGTAAACACTCTCTGCACAAAGGTAATAAAAAAAGTTGGTGTTGAGCAACATTCCATGTGCTCACCTTGAGCTATTTGCAAAATCATTGCACTGCAAAACTTACCTGCTGAGCCGAATCTTCTGTTGTTACTGGAGGTTATAAATTCTGGTGACAGCATCATGTATTGTCCTGGGTCCCCGCATCCTCCAACCTGTCTGGTCCAGGGGTTGTTACCATTGATGGATGTCGGCTTTTCTATCCTTATGATTGCCTATAACGTCATGTGCATGTTATTGCATTTTACAGGGCAGAAGTGATGTCAATGTGTCGATGAAGGCCTTTGTACGATCAATAGACATTCATTATGTATGGTGCAAATGCAGGTGTACCTAAACTTACCAAGGATGTACAGTATAATAGATATACATAGAATGTCAAATATCTTTGGATACATATGTACTTCACCTAGACCAATGCATTGGCCTCTTTTTTTTATTTGTGTTCCCCCACTTTATCATTATACTGTCTGCTGATGGTACCTTGTTAAGTGACTCTGTGGTAGCTGCTTCCACTTCTATGCCCTGCACATTTTTCCAGCTCTGTGGCACAAGAATTGTCACCTCTTTGAAAAATGCCCTGTTATCAGTTGCAATGAACAATGCTGATGAAGCGTCAATGAAAAGGTCCTGTAAAGAAAAAAAGTACCATGCATCGAGTTCACTGAGGATATTTATTGTATCAGCCGTGTTAAGCATATCTTTAAAGGAGCTAGTGTTTATTCTGAATAGCAAAAAAGTTGCAAGTTTCAAGCGAAGTCAAGTGGATGAACAATTGGGATTGCCCTACATGTAAATAAAAGTCTATTTTTTTCAAATTTGAATTCCAGAATTAAATATTTATCTGTTTTTCGCACCAGACAAGGCCATTTTGATTGCTATGTTTGGAGTTGAGGCATGTCATTCAGACAACCATTTTATCAAAATTGAGCAAAAAGTTCACTAAAGAGATTGTATAAAGCTAAACATTACCCTACAGGATGAAAATATACACTGAATTTAATTTAGCGAACTGGGTCAGATTGGTCAAATTCACGGAATTAAATTTTACTGAAGTTTGATTTTTGAATCTCAATTATATAAGTTATCATTGAGAGATTTTTAAAAATTTAATAATAAGCGGAATTTATATTTAGCCAAATTGCTAATATGGAAATAGCAAAATTTAGATTTTAATGAAAATTTTCTTCCTGTAAATTGGCAGTTAATTTGTTCTTATTTACTAAGTTTATAGTACTGAATATTTTTAATTGGAGAATTGGCCGGAATCACGCTGGAGGGTTGTGTAATTTGTTGTTTTGTAGGTGTGGCGCTATCTTGATTCCAGAGATGTGCAACTCATGAATGTTTTGGGTCACTTTAGAGGTACTACCTGTAGCTACCTGAACTTACATGTACTTACCTGAATCGCATCAAGTAGATTTTCATCCTCTTTAACGCTGTCCGCTATAGCAATTAATATACCAGTATAACCATTATTTTCCAGTGTTATTTTAGATGCATGATTTGTTTTATTCCCCGCATCTGTTGTAGGAAGGTTTATACTGGCTGATGAACAATGCTGGAAAACAATCACTAAGAATAGAAAATATCTAATCATGGTATGTAATGGGCAGACGAAGTATTTTGCCTCCTCTAACCGCAACCAGGTCTTAGCTGTGCTTCGAGTATCCTTCCTTCTGATTTCTCTTTGTGTAGCCAAATGTTCTGTAAACCAGAATGATCTCCTTATTATTTGGTATTTCTGCCTATGATTGGTGGTGTCATAATTTGATAAATGATACTTGCACAATGCTGTTAATCTATTAATGCAGTTTTATCTGTGAGAGAGACGTAAATGCCGTATCAATTTTGCAATCGAGCTGCCAAAATTAACTACCTTTATCTATCTTATCAGACTAGAATCTGTGGGCAAATCAATTGTTTCCAACTGTCCAACTCTTTATTCCTTGGTCCAACATACATACACACAGAAAAAATATGACTCGAGTGTTTCTCTGTGATCAAAATTTCAGGTAATTTTTGGAACAAAATGTGCTAATGAGAGTTTTGATGTGAGCTGGAGTTGTCCTGTCTTGAACAATATGGGGATAACTCTGTCATCCACTTGAGTAACGTTTATTTATCATTTATACATCTCATAAATACAAGCAATGAGATAAACATGATATATATATTAATTTACTTGGTACAATCAATGAGGTGCATGTAATAATTTAACTTATTTCATCGCATGTGCATGTTTCTGAGATATATCATCCCTTCCTGACATTCATCTTACTGTCATGCCTACGGCTGTTGTTGCTATGAAGACTATCAGGGGTTCACATACTGTACTACTGGTGCCTCATGATTGGCCGCATATTTTCTGTAAAAAAGTGGCGAATTCTTGCAGCATTAATGGACCATTGTAAAAAATACAAAGTAATGTATAATATTGCTTCATAAAGATGCTGTCTGTGTGACTGTAGAGACCTTCCAGGGAGTCAATTAAGACAGATTTATTTTGGACAGCTTGTTATTCATATTCACAAAAACTTGGTGGGTGCCTGTTCCATTACTCGGCAACACTTTACATCAAATAGCTGGCAAGATCATACATAGTTTGATATTATTATGACACAAATACTCATACAGGTACCGGTACAAGATACTATCCATGATAAATATATCGATGGCGTGTGTCAAGCGAGTTTATCATTTTAATTGTTCACTGTTTGATAGTGCCTGTGTATGGTTAATCTAACGTTTGTGAATCCACACTCAATCCGCTCAGGTCAAGGTAGATGTTAAAATATGTGCGTTGGTGGATTATCTGAGTCATCGCATTTGCTGATATGTTACTCTACAACTTTGATGATAGATTAACAGTGTTCCATTATGTCAGATTATCGTTGCCGAATCATGTACTAGTATAGATATATTCGGCCATCCATGCCAAAACCCTTTATGAAATTATCAAAATTGTGGACTGTGGAAATCATAGAGGTTTTTTGGTGGAAATCATGAAACAAAATTAGCTCACATAAAGTAAGCTTTCCCAATATCACGGAATATATATTCATGGATTGGAGATTTTTATTCTGGTAAATGTTCTTTATTCACCCGAGTCGCAAGCTGTTATTTCTGAACATGATAGTTTTTATGCAAATAGAATTGAATTTTATTAGGGACTGTTAATTAGCTTAGATATAATGAAATTGTGTCCCTGCGGAGAAGATCTCCATGTGTGCTGCTATAAATGAAGTGTTGTATATTATTGTAGGAGTATTGATTTTGGACTTAGAATCAATTCTAGTCAATGAGTTAGGCTAAGAGGAGTAGAGGAGGAGTTTGTTTGCTGTTAGCACTTTTCTCTTTATCTTTTATGCTGTTAGTCTGGCAGCATGAAGTCACTGTCCGCTACTGCTGCTGTCACAGCAGTTTTATTTTGTGTTTTAGTAACCACTGCTGTATCTCATAGCCACCGGAGAAGGCATAGCTCCGGAAACAATCTCAAGGTAGGTCAAAAATCCTCAAAACTAAGCGAGCTGCTGGCATAGTTTCTTCTTGTGTTCCACTTTTCATGCTCTTGGCATCAAGGCATGAGTCAGATTAACATTGTTGTCATTATCTATCACTCACATTCTCCCTATCTATACTATTTCTATGTTACCCGTTTTACGATTCTTAAATCTCCTTTGTTCTATTATTGTAGGAATGGAACTATGCTTCGAAAACACCTCTGGATATTGCTAAACAGACCATACATGTATTCAAGACAGAAGTTGACTCTGTTAAGTCAGCGGCTCTGGTTAGCAGCAGTAAACATGATGAGTACAGTAAGGATAAGACACAGGACCCTGTGCCGCCTACTGTACCATCAAAACTAATACATTCTACCCCAGCTCCTCAATCAAAAAAGAATAATGACATGATATATTCTGCCAAAAAAACTAATGATGAGAGGTTATCCTCAGTTACGAGTCAGGATCATCAGTACTACCCGGAGTCTCTGAGACATCTCATACCCGAGAATCAACAGGGCAAATTACAGTACAAAGTTGTCAAACACCCCTTCTATGATGAGCTAAAAGGTAAGTAAAGTACTGTGGTCGAAGAAGCTTCTGTGATTTGATGGCCACAGTATGAATTTAGTAGTGTCATTGAAGAAAAAAAATTATTGCCATATTATCGATACTAGTGTTCACAAAATTGAAAGTTGAAGTTTCTGATAATTAATTTAATCTGGAAATCTGACTTTAAGTTTTATTTGTACAATATGTTTCTTCCGTTTGCCAGCTAACCTTGTGTAAACTCACAAACATCTCTTTAGAAAATCAATATCATTTTCAATAACACTTAGAAAATCTTACAGCTTGGATGATTTTGAAAATGTGAGTTTGTTCGCAGGATGTTCAATCAGGTAGCAAAGCTGCCATATTATGTTGTTAGATAGGAAATTCCACCCACACATCTATCATCATCTTGTTATAGAGACTCTGGCTGTAATTTGATTGTCTACACCTCACGCAGTGTTTTGTTCCGATTGAAAACTACAGTTTCAGCCAACCACAATCATTGTATAATAAGAATCCAATGTGATTTTCATTTTCGGTAAACTTTTGTCATTCTACTTTTTTGTTGCCATTCTTTCGCCCTTGTTTGATGAACATTTCTCTTTTTAGTGGTGAGGAGATGCGTGTGGTTGAAGTGTGGACTCGGACAGCAGTGTGTCAAGTCTGAGACCGGATTAGAGAAGTGTATATGCGCGGAGAAGGGAAGCTGTGCACAGGGACACAGTCTGGTGTGCGGATCTGATGGGAATATGTATGAAAGTCACTGTGACCTTCATCGAGCAGCATGTGTCAGCGGACGTAGAATATATGTCGATCATAAAGCTGAGGCATGCTATCAAAAAGGTAAGTCTATCAATAGGCAACGATACAAATTTAACACACTGCGCATGATAGTGTAGTGTAGTGTAAGTATGTACAAAGCAGTTTGTTTGTGACAGAAATCGGAAATGATTCGTAGATCTCATTCTACATCGTATAATGGTATGCCTGACATATGCTCAATTTGTTTATCTGCCGTGCAGTGAGTGGAAAACATGCCTGTCAATATGAAGCCTTGCTGTATCTATCATGATCGTGATTGTACATGTACGTTATGATTGGATAATTGCAGCAATGCTGGAAAAGGAAGCAGAGTACAGTAACTCTTTCACATCTGAGCCTCCCCATGTCATGTCTAAAAAGAAGGACTTATCTCAAACTATGATCAAGCATCCTGCCACAGGTGTGTCATGTTTCTTCCAACCAATGATCAGTGCTATTGTTTCATATACATTGCGGAGAAGGAAGTCAGTTAATCTGACTCCTGATAATTTACTACTATTTTCTAACCGATTTTCAAATATAGAACCTGTGGAAAAAAGCCTCATGTGATAGCTCTCCGTAATAATAAAAATCAGCACAAAGTTAAAACTGATAAGTTTTTGGATAAAATGGTGTACAGTTGCCTCAGTACATTGTACATGGATTTGAATGTTTGAAAATTATTGGACTACAAATTTTATTAGAATGGAATCTCACTCAATTGACAAAAATATTAAATGCCCCTGGAAAGCGAGCTCTCTGGTTATGAGTAACACCTCATTTACAGGGACAGAATTTGCGTCAGCGAGTATGATTTATTTAGTGATTTTGGCCAACAACACATGATATATTAATGTATGAATATGGCTATAAGTCTCAAGAGGGTATGATGATTTACATGTTTGTCTCAGCCCTCTTGTCTGTATATTTTGTACTCCTGTACCATGTTTGTATGTCCGCGTAAAACTTCTAAACCGGTACAGTAAGGTACGTGTATCTGTATGTGTGGCTTGGTAATATTTACTTTCTTTTGAAGGGAAATCGGAATCTGCGAAGGACCCACCACAACAACACAAAGCCAGCGCTAAATGTGCTTCTCAGCAGTTTGAAGAATTCAAACACTTACTCAGAATCTACCATTGCAACAGACTGGGCATCTCTAGGTGTGATCCAAAAGGTATAATCACTGATATGAAATAGGTATTATGTGATCATCGCTTTCCTCCACATATGATACTGAAAATTAGTCCGTCTGTTTGTAAGACTATTCTGTAGATTACTGACTATCAGAGTTGTCAAATGATAACTACTCCAGATGAGCGTAAAGTAAAGTGACAGTGTCGCATACAAGATGAAAACCTACCCATAATAAAACTGAGTAGCTTGGCCCAACCATGGAGTTTACTCAAGCTCTTAGATTTTGTTTTAGATCTCAATTTTTGAAGTTTTTTTTAGTAGTCACCACCATTGAACATTTTCAAGTTGATTGTAAGCGTAATTGAAATTTAGCGAATTCGTTCTTTTGTTTCTTAGATAAATTTAAATTCAAATGAAATTCTTCTCTCTTTAGGCTACACCAATAAAATGCCTTGGTTTTGGTCTATTGTTTTTATATTTTATACCCTTTTTTATGGGAGGAGGCACCATTTTATTGGTAATTTTGGAGAGGAAGCCCCATTTTATTGGCTAATTGAGAGAGGCGGCACACCATTTTATTGAATCGATTTGGGAGGAGGTTGATGAAGTTTTTTTATGTCCAATACTCTGCTTGAGTTTCATTTTACGTTCCATGCTTTACCTGGAGGACCGGTATAGATCAAGTAATTTTATTGGTGTGGCCTTAGTGCTATTTTTATTTGGTATCCTTGTTCACTGTGAGTATGTGATGCTTGCTTGTTCACAGACACGAGATCAAAGAAGGCATTGATATCAGACATGTTTGAATACTATGATCGAGATCATGACGGACTGATATCGATGAAGGAATTGTCGTTCTCGCAGACTGCAGACCACATCGAGACAATGGCCCATATCTGTAGATTGCCAGACTTCCTAGCTCACAGCTCACTCAATCAAGGCGCCGAATACATTGATCTTATTACCTTTTATGATGAGTTTGGTAAGTGAACAGATTCAGATGGGTATCTTGCATAGGCACGGTATTAATGCTAGTTGTAAACATATTGTTGGGTATGAGTGTGACGGAAATGAAGAGTCATTCCATTTTTTACACAGCAGCACATAAATAGACATTGCTATAATTGCTTGTGGCCTTGGACATATTTAGCTTGCTGGCCCACTCATTATTTCGTCTGCCACCTCCATAGATAAAAAAGTCATTATATCAGCTATCATACCTCCCAATAATTTACACATATTCTGTAAATACAGAGTTGGCAATTGCATGTCGCAACAGGGTGGTAAATATTTTTATGTCTCTATTTTCATAAATCAATCTACCACCATTATAATTAGAAGAAAAGTTCTTTTTCTACACCTGTATTCCATATCGTAGGTGTGGAGGTAAATGAGAAGCTTGATCAAGTGGTGCAGTTTGACGGAAAGGTCAAGGTTACATATGTAGCAGCTAACGGATATCAAGGAGTGGAGTTAGTTTGTGCTTTACAACAGAATCCATGGATTATGTGGAAACGAAATGGACAGGATATCGATTTTACAAACACTAATGGCTTAAGTGTAAGCGCTTTTCTCCTGTGTGACAGTAATATCTCGACCATCACATTATTTTGCTAGTAGAGAAAGACATGTTAACGTTTTCCAGCAATCATTCAGGCTTTCTCAACCAAACATGCTGATGGCAATGGCCGTCACAAAGAAGGTCCAAAATAGATTCTTGAAATGCATAAATTTTATGTGTCTGTCACATAAAACCAATGAAGTTCATTTCTATCATTTCAGTTGATTACGAACACCAAGATGTACATTAGTGTGGTGGGCTTAGAGCACACTGCAAACTACACATGCTATGACTCTAACCGCCCTCAGGACTCCGAAACTCAGATTCTTATCGTACAAGGTCAGCATCTTATTAACCTTTTTGCGTCATCGGTCACGTTTCATGGATGTATCAATATTATTATACATATTAAGTCCCAGGCAGATGTTGCACAGCAGCGGAAGGTTCCTACGCGTTTCCTTCTCTCAATTATTATCTGGGGACAGTTTTATTGATTACGATGTCGGTCAATGCATTACTTTAATTCATGTTGATTCCTGGTGCTGGATATTTATTTTTATGTGCTATTTGGGAATAGCAGTTGCCATAACAAACAGACTTCTTTGTTCAAAATTAACAAAATAATCCTGTTCTCCAATTGTGGATTCCACTCTCTTTCCATCATCACAAATCTTGTGGTAAATTGTTTTCTTTTTTTTTTATCTGTTTAGTCACAAGTTAACTCACACAAAATCACATTGCAGTCAAGCCATATCGAAAACTCTTAACACCATACCGATAATTGGTCACAAGATTTGTCCGCAAATCAGTAGGCCTACCGGTATTTTTTTCCAACCAACTGAAGAATCTTGAATCTGGTCTCCAAACATGCTACCAAATCTATAACTCAATAGCAAAGAGACTTCTGAATGTTTTCATACTCTATTCATATCACATTTGGCAGGGGATCTAATTTATAGATCAAGCTTGAACAATGTTCTTTGTATTTACAGTGAAGCCAGTCGTCAGGACAAACAAAGTTGGTAATGTGCTAGAAGGAGTGACAACAGACCTCAGGTGCCATGTAGATGGAATTCCCCAACCTGATATCCAGTGGCAGGTTGCCAAATACGATATGCCAACAAATGACAGTCACAGATATTCCACAGACAGTGTGTATTACACGTATATCATATAATTCGCCTATCAAAAGTTTACCTCTAGATTATAGTGAAAATTTTGTCCACTTTCCAGTTTGCAAGTATTCGTTTAAATACTTTTGTTTCAATTCAACCCATTCAATATTTGATTATGGGTTGTTATCCCAGAAATTTCACACGTCGAGTAATGGCACTTGAAGTGTGACAATTATTCTCATTTTCATTCAGTGCCAACTTAGAATCGATAACAATTTCAGAAAATTCATGATACAGAACAGAGAAGAGAACATTGTTGCTGCTCTAGCTTCAACTATGCCAGCAAAGTTGAAAGCTGAAAAAAATTTCCATGTCACTTTTCAACCAGGCCGCAATGTTAAAATGTCTAGCTGCGTGTAAATGTGTAATCAACTTGTCAAGTTGTTTGTCTAGCTTTATGACACATTGGTCAGCCTCCGGAAAATGTATGATGGCTTGTGTATGCAATCAATACAGATGAATAATACAGTGTTATTAGAGTAGATTAGTGCATTTCATGGCTAATGATAATTCCCAGTACCATATGTCCTAATACTGCTGTACTGAATCACTGAAGAATTTTAATGGCATTGATTTAGTTAGTCAGCGGGTTTTAGAGTCAGTTTAGTTGTCCGAATCAAAATTAATTTTAAAACTTGAATTTCAGATGAGAATACCACGGTCAGCATACTGAGCCCATCAGTGAAGTTGGACTCTGCGACGTATCAGTGTGTCGCAAAGTCAGAAGTCGGCTGGTCTGTGAGTGAATCTTATGTCCAGGTGCAGGCAAAGAATGAATACGCTGAAGGTGTGTATCCCCATCATAAAACAAGTGCTGGATATACCAGCAAAGACAATATTGTTGCCTTATTCTAGTGTCTTGAGTTTGAATGCCTCAGTTGAGCAATCAATCCAAGATATCACAATAAATGTCCATCTACTTCATATGTAGCTAATCGGCCATATGTATGTATGTAGAATGAGCTGCCACAGTGAGAGCAGGGAGTAAACTCCCTGGTGAGAGACAATTGTGTATTTACTTCTATGACTGTGGCCAACCAGAAGTTGACTGGTAGCAATAGCTTTTGATCATAGACATTTTGCTGTCATTTATGTATACAAAAGAGCAGAAAACGAACGTTTTCAGAACTCAACACAAGAACTAGCTCGACAGGAGCAGGTGATATTTGAGGTCGTAATCATTGTAATAATATCATCATATCAGTATAATCCAGTCTCAATGGTAAATTCCAAAGGTCAAATCATATTTGGAGCACCTGCTTTTACACAAAGTTAAAACCCAGCTGCCATATTCACAATAGGATCAAAATGGTATTATTGGCATCAGGTTCGAGCAAAATCGAATCATGGGAGATGCTAATTTTTCATAAAATTAATTACGTTAATGCTAATTCCCTCAACTAATCAATGGGATATAATGTCATTTGCTGATGCCACAGCTAATTATTGACCCATGGGACTAAATGTTTCAGACGTTTGTAAACTGGTGATTATTGGCGTCAGGATAGGTGTTCCAGTTTGGTTATTGAACAAAACAGTTTATTAAAAGCATTTTTGTAGGCTTAAACATTATGTAGAAAATGACATTGACCCACAATGTTGCAATGAACATTGTTTTATGCCATATACGATAGAAGCGGTCATAAATACCAATTTTTACTGTAATACTGATGTGGTCCTTGGGAAAAATCTGTCACTACATCAATAGACTACGTGTACACTACACATACCATCATTATCATACCAAGTTTAATCATTTTTGTAGATGCGGAGAGATCAAAGAAAGGACTTTATTTGGTTTTCCATGCTGATGGTTACACAACATTTGAGCCTGAGCACTGTTATACCACCCACTCTATCAGTAAACATGCCTCCGACTTTGTCATGAACATGAAAGGTATGCAATTTTCAGCTCAAATTGAATGTCATCAATTTTATTAGTTTATGAACAATTCAACACAGAGTCATATAATGTAACGCAGGATGGATTGTCCCTTTGTTCCCCTCCACAGAGCAAACATCAACTCCTAATCTGCCGCCAAGTGCTATGCTACAGCCTCTATTGGGCCCGCAATACCAAATCGCTAGTCACCTTTATTTCAAGCAGGTTCCTTACTCCATATGCTTTTTATTCCAAAACTGTCGTCCAATTTGCGTATCCACAATATTACTTTGCTTTTCAATTCTACATAATATGTTCTGTTCTAGATTCTACAGAAACCCTGGATAGACTGTGTCCATACACTGATCCCTGTGAGTGGGGTACTGTGGCTAACGTCCGTAATAAACTTCTGTATGTCTCTCAGCCTAGTCTCAAAAGGGTTGTGGTGATTGATGCCCGCGACAACTTCAGACCTAAACATGTAGGGCACTTATCATCCGGTATCTATGCTGTCTGTTTTGTCGGTATTGCTTTTGCAAAAACACAGCAAGGGATGACAACTCCATTGTCAATCAAGTTGCACAACAGCGCATACAGTAAATTTCATGCATATTGCATGTATTTGAATATTTGAGACCCATTCTGTAGCTATTGTGCCAATCAGAGTTCATATTTCTAAAAGTCAAGAACCTGATTTGATGCCGCTTGATTTAATGCCATAATGTTGTTTGGTTCATTTAATCGAATTTCATTGTAGCTGTAACCTGCCCCGGTAAGGCCGTTATATGCCTTAGTATCATGAGTTGACTGATGTGTGTAATATAGTTCATACTGCTACTGTAGGTCATACTGCTGACACACAGTGTACATACAATTCATTACCTGGAGTCCAGTGACCAGCTGTGGATACTGGACGGTAATCAACCTCAGTTTCAGACTGTAATGATTCTAAATGAAGCGAGTCAGATAGGAGCTGCTACCCTCAGCCCTTTACTGCCTGAACATAGTGTGTTTGATGCTGTGAGTAGTCTGTGTTTCATGCTATATCTGTGCTGTATTTGACCGTGCACGCCTATTCCAATCCCCCACTCAACTGCTTAGCAAACCATAGAGGGATGTGAATAACATGTCGGGCAATTAGAAAAAAATAGCTGTCCTTTCCAATTTTGGAAATAATCACCAAGGAAATCATGAAATGCTATGGCTGTCATTTTGAGCATTTTTTTTCTACTAAAAACCCGGATGAACTCTAGAACAGATGGGTTCCATAAATATCAGTTGTACCTTTCAAACTTGGCCAACATCCACTCATAAACATTGAGGCAAATGGGTTTTCGAATCACCAAATCTGGTAGAATTTCACAAAAACAGTATCAAAATCATCAAAAACTGTAAAATGAGTGCATGGGCTATGTACTTTAGGTGGAAAAGTTGTTCATGCCAGAGGTGACCACATTCAACACATCATCCCGGTATGCTTACACGTCACACTATAAGCAGCATGGACTAAGCAGACTGGATACAGTCTCTCTGAACTTTCATGGTACCCTCGACCTGTCTCAGTGGAAATGTCAGGCGAATAAGCTTCACCATCTTGCTATAGGTAAGTTGTGTCCATATGTTATGCTAAATTTTCATTTGTACATTTCTCATAACCATGTTATTATCAATTGAGGTTGTTGGTTTCAAACAATGCTGGACTCAACTCCTGACCATTCTTCTTAGTCTCGTACCTTCAAACTACAATGTATCTCTTATTAATTAATAACACATTTTCTTATGATATAAGTACTCAAACTGACACAACAATAATACCAATATTATTCACTTATTTGAAAGGTGGTTTAGCTCTGGTAGAGTGTGAACTTGACACAAGGAGTGTTACAAACCTCATAGTGGATGGAGTCACAAACAAGGTCGTAGGAGAGATAAAGAGGGGACGCCTACATGTGTCTCCTAACTCACGATACATTATCACTGTTTCTGAGCCTAAGCTTTTCACAGTGTTCTATCAACATGACAACTGTAAGTTGAGTAAACTCCTAGAAACTTGTCTAACTCTCAAAATGCAAATACGTCTGCTTTTGTGCTTTGAGGGTGGGTGGGATAGACCCTATCTGGTGCTTTAAAGGATATCTGGGTTGGGGGTCTCACACACCTATCCTGACTTCATATTTGAAATCTGCAGGGTGTTTTTACCACTGGTGTGAAATTCTGTCCAGCCTCTGCAGAGATATTGCTACTAACAGGCGCACAGCAGAATAGGTACCGTAAACTTAAATCCCTCTAAAAAATGACACAGGCAAGTCACACTCCTATCTCACATAATGCAAAATATGGAATTTTCAAACTTTTCCAGCAGGATGCACACTTATGGCAGGGCAACCTAGTCACAGAGTGCATCATTCCAATGCCAGTAGCTGGCAGTTTTGGTCTCAGTCAGTCCTCACTTTCTCCAAAATTGTCTTTCAAGTTTATAATATAACAATTGAGCCTTGCTTCAAATGTGACTTGGCTATGTCATCAGGTAAGAGGGATTCCCTAAATAAAGATTTTCCCTACCTTCTTTGCTACGTGTCTGTAAGTTGCAATATCTCTGCATTGGCTGGACAGACTTAGATGAAGATTTCACACCGGGGGTAAAAAACCCTGCAGATTTCAAATATGAAGTCAGAATAGGTGTGTGAGACCCCCAACCCAGACATCCTTTAAGTGTGATGTAATCTAAAATATTTGGGATTATCCACTCTTGAACTAAGTTGAGACGACTCTCCCAGACATTTATTTTATCTTTGGTTTTTATTGTCGATGAGTATGAAGTCCCTGATGTTGAGTTTTTGCTTATAAATGGAATCAATTTCACTATTTGTGGATTATGCTGTGGACAATAATGATAAAATCCTCACTAAATCTGTGACAATGAAATACCCATGAATTTAAGTGATCTTTGTTTCAGCTACATTGACAGAACTGTACAACTTTACCACGCAAATTGCGATTGGTCAGGCTAGATTCATGCAGTCTAAGCACAGCTCTGGCTATGACCTTGCTATTACATCACCTGATGAGAACAGTGTACTGTTCCTCAATCTCAAGACAAAGCAAACAGAGCTACTGCAAGGTACGTGTGACAAGCTAAGTTCCAGCATCTTCAGAACTGTTAATTAACTTCTTGTTTGTTGCCAATTGCCATTATCATATGTGAAACCTGATCAAGAAATTGATGAAGAGATCGTTATAACCAGTCTTGCTCAGAATATTTTAATGAGGAATAACATGCATTAGGTACAATACTGTTGTATTTTCATAGGTCTGCTCTCAGGTCGCTCTCAGTTTACACCAACAAGAAAACCTGATTTATCGATATCAACTAGCGGAGAATTTGGAGATCATCTGCTCCTGCCTTCCCAGGGTGCATTGTTTATTGTCAATAAACAGTTTCACTTGATAGCATGTGAGTGGACTGATGTAAAACAACACCAGCTGACCACTTGGATCCATGTGTAGTCATTCCGTCGATCGAGAAGATAATCGATATTGATACAGGGTTGCAGCATAATTTCTTTAATTGGTGCAATTAATTTTATATTATCGATGCGGCAATGGTATATGAATGACATTTTATCAACTTTGAGAAGCCTGGTGGTATCTGGCTTTAATACTTCCGATCACAGTCTTTGCATTTGGTTGGCTGTGCCCTTCTGTGTTAATATTACATGTCGTCAGTGTTGTGTTGTGCTTACTGTCAGCATAGATTAGAATAGATATAGAGCGTTTGCTCTTTGGTTTGGTTGTGTAGCATATGTTGTGATCTGATCAACATAAACGTGTATGTGCCAATTTGATGATTATGAAGCCAATCTCTGTACAAATTTGCTGTTGTTTTGTTTTGGCATTAACAAGTACTCTAAGTACTATTGTGTATTTGTGGTTATGATTCTGGTTTGTATGAGAGTGACTGTTGTGTGGGCAAGGTATTTATACTTATTACTAAATTCATGTAAATGTATGATTTGTGTGATTGAGTGGTCACCGTTTGGCCTTGTTTGCATGATATTGAATCCCTGCATGATGCTGATTGCTGTGATGCGTTTGAACAATCTAGTCATTTCTCTCTGTTGGTTTTCACCGACAGAGCGTCATTCTGAACTCAGTATTGTATTACTGTGCTGTTGTCAGACATGTCATTATTGGTCTAGTCAGTAACATGGCTGTTGTACTGCAGCCTCTGATGCTGCTCTGTTGTATTTTAAACTTTAAGTTTGGTTGGTACCAATTCCCGCAAACCACCAATCTACGCCAGCTGCACCGCAATGCTTTCATTCTGTAAGTTTCATTGCCTAAGTAGTGCATGTAGTAGAACTTCATTTAACTGTTATATAATCTCCCTAGAAAAAACCCCTCTCAGCATGTTTTATCGTAAAATCTTATTAAACCTTTGTATTTATACGTCCTGTGAATTTTGATATGAATTCGAATAAGAAGGAAAATGATAAAAGAGTCTATAATCCCCTGCTATAACTATTTGGTGTAATTCTTAACAGCCAATTATTATTTAATGCAACATGAGTATATTATGAACAATTACCATAATTCACTCATACCGTACTGATACAGTCTATGAATGAATAGCATTTCATATCTACATCTTTGATTTAGAAATGCATAGATATAAATAAGCATGGATATATTATATCCCATTTCTCTCATTTATCAATGTGGGGAACTTTTTTTTTGTTTCAAGGGTTCGATTAATTTGTGAAGCTTTAATTGTTGTGGCAATGAATGTTTATTACAAAGGCAAGCATTTTTTTTCTATTTACTACCAATCTCATACTACTTAATATTGTAAGAAATAATATTCTAGCCAAAGCTACATATCAAATGAGCAGACTACGAATGTCATAACTGAAACATATTTGAGACAAATATTTAGACTGTGTAAAATATATCTCTGTCAAAAATAGTCATGGGGAATTTCAGCACTCAATGTTCACTCAGTAAAGTAATACAAAACATAAAAAACAATTAACTGGATGGTGATCTGATTCAATTCAGTATTTAACTCCCAATAGTGATGTTGTAGAAGTAATTTCGCTAATGATATATGGAATCATACAAGACCGCAGTTCCACTGAAGTTGACGGTAGAAGGCTGATGGATGCTACTTTTGCTTGAAGTTATATTCACTCTGGAGTACGGAAGTGTGTACCTAGAACTGTTAATGGAGTTCTCTTAGTGGTTTTTATGGTGGTTTGGGAGGTTTTCTACATGCCTGTTATTATTTGCAATAGAGGAGGCGCTGGTTATAGAATTCTCAAGTTCATCCAGTGTGCGATGGATCTGTGCAGTTTGTGAGATTTCGTAATCCAGCTGCTAAAATCACAAAGTAACATACCTGTCAGTCGTGTGTAGATAACTCCAACAGCATCACCGCACACCAGGGTTAGACAACTCCCAACAATGTCTAACAGCTTAATAAGAAATTTACCACAGCAGCACAACACATATACGCTCATGCAGTAGCTGCGTTAGCAAACATCTAGTGAAAAGTTCTACAGTCTAAACAAGCCACATTCAAGCAGTTATTAAATGAGCTGTTTGAGCTGTGAAAAGAGGCGGTACCTTGTTTAATGACTCATTGGCTCTGTTGGCGACATTGCTCATGCTGCCGCTAGATGAGTATTTATGGTGTAGAGAAGACAGACTTGGCAGCGGCTCTCTCCTGTAAGAGCTAGTGTAACTCGATACTGATGGTTGTTTGGAGGCGTATGATCTGGACGGAGATCCATATGCGCTATCTACGGATGTGTCCTTGTAATCATAACCTGATTTGTACGAGTTTAATGAGTCATATTTACTGCGGTAGCTAGATTCATATTTGGAATGGAATGGTCGATCATAGCTGCTCGGCTTTGTTGACTCATAGCTTGTTTTACCGCGAGGCTGATACGAGGGTTGATAGGATGAAGGCTGGTAGGAAGACTTGTATGCGCTGCTCAAATAAGCCGATCGATAATCAGGCGACAGGAAGGAAGGTTTGTACGCGGAGATGGGTTGATACGGCGCAGAGCTTGTAGATGTTGTCGTCGGCGGTTTACTACTAGCGGTTTCGCCTCCGTTATCTGGATTGATTGGCTTGAATGATTTGCTTGGATCGAGCTCTGTGGAATTTCTATGCTTTAGTTCGATGACTTCCTTTGTTTTTGACTGTGGAGGTGTTATAACAGTCACAGGTCTGGTATTGCTCTTGGAAGATTTTTCAGCAGTTTTCTCATTCTCTTGGGATTTGACATTACCAGGGCTGTCGTATTTGGATTTGGTAAGTGATTGTAGTGGCACCTTTTCGCTTAGGGATGTGGATGATAATTTAGGCGGTATATGAGTACTGGTTCTAAAGCTGCTTATTCTACTATCCGCGGATGTAGATAGCCTTGTGGATTCATGTCTGGGCTGATAATGCAAAGTATCAGCTGACTTACTAGCCCTCGGTGTGCTGTTCGCCAGCGGCTCTACTGGCTTGCCTACATCATTTAACACCCTGTATCGATTCCAGGGTCGTTCATAGTTAGGTTTCTCAGGTGTTCTCGGAGGTTTCGCTACAACAGGAGCTGGTTTGTGCGTGGTGTAATCAGGGGACAGTCTCTCGTATTTATCTTGAATCTCGCGTACGTTGGCTGAGCTATGCCTGTTACTATTGAAGCTTTTATTTGATTCAGCAATACTCAATTCCTTTTCTGCTGTGTTTGTTCGACTCCTAGGTGTTTTATGAAGGGTGAGGTTTTCACACTCTGACTTGGCAGTTGTCAAGATGTCACGTAGTCTTGCAAACTCATCACGCTGTGTGAACCTGATCTTAAATCCCTGTTCCTTTTCCTCCTCCTTTAAAAATACAAAACAGATCCATAACAAGAGAATGTTATATTTGGGCAAGTGAATGTTATATTTGAGCAAACAGCTTATCTAGGTGACATTTTACTTGATTTTGTAGCTTGCTGTTTATGTTGAGCTATTCAGACTGCTGCCACTTGAATTACCTTTCATGAAAACTGCAATCAGTCTGCTTTAGTCAGTTTTTATAAACCTATTCAAAGTGTATTTGAAAACATTATGTTCACTATTCAATCAGACTCTGAATTGTTCTGACAACAATTAAATTAATGCTTTGAGCCGGCATAAACCTGCTGCCTGTTACAAATGAAACTCATGGTGAAGGTAGAAAATTGTTCCTACCTGCAACCCCATTACTATTCCTCGCAGCTCTTTTCGTAACAGAATATTTTCCTGCCTATAACCATCTGTAATCTGCTGATATTCTGATATCTAAAAAATAATAGTAAACTTTGAATGAAGCGATTCTGATAATAAAATTCTGATAATAAAAATGATGATTTACATAAACACTACGCTACGTTACCAAAACAGCCAGGCTTGTTCCAAAAAGTTTGCATTGGTATTATCTAAAACATACATTGTAAAACGGCAAACAAGTCAATTCAGCGGACAATTTAGTAATAATTGTTGAATGAATTTCAGTGCAATGGGTTGGCGTACCTGCTGCTCCAGGTTGTTGACTTGTCCGTTGTTACTGGTGTTTGTTTGATTTGCCACTTTCTTCATTGACTCTATCCTGGCGTTGAGTGAAGTGTTCTGTGACTTAAGGGAATCGATAATGGATTTGTACTCTTTGATCTGCTGTTGGTACTGCTCACGTAATGCTGTGAATGATGACTCTGTGTCTGCTGAGATTTTCTGCCATGAATCCTGCATATTCTTTAGCCGATCTCTCAGAGCCTTGACTTTCAAGTTGGCATTGTGCTTTTGCTGCTCTGTGGTCTCAAGTTTGCTCTGCAGTTCCTTCATCTCTGAATCATGTCTTGTTTTAGCCTCTTCCTGTTGTTTGATAGTTTCTAGAAGCTCTACATGCTTGTGGTTATCTTCTGTTGTGATCTGCTGTGCTACTCCGACCTCCCGCTGCACCTTAGATACTTCATCCATCAACACTGTGTTTTCGCTCTGCAGCCACTCCATCTTGTTGTTGAGATGGAAGTTCATGTGGTCAAACTTCTGTTGAAGGCCCTTTGCTTCCCTTACTTTTCCGCGAAGGTCTTTGATTTCCGCTTCATACTCAACGACTTTTTCTGATGCTTCGAATAGATCAGCTTTAACTCTCTCGCATAGAGTGGAGTGCTCCATACGTATCAACTCCAGCTCTTTTATTCTGGACTCCAAATCATGATTTATCGCCAGCTGACTGTTGAGGTTGGACTGAAGAGATCGTAACTCATCACTCACATGGCCGCTTTCCTTCATCTGCTTGGTTAGTGCTTCATTCTCATTTTCTGTTTTTAGGAGTCGTTCTCTAAGAGCACGATTGTCAACATTCAGGAGAGACATCTCCTGAGAGAGCTCAGCGATCTGCGCCTTCAGTTTCTCTATCTGGTCTCTGTTTGTGTTCTCTAGCCTCGCCATTGTGTCGCCAAACATCTGCTGCTCCTTTTTGTTGAGTTCAATGTTGAGTTGCTCTATCTTCTGTCGTAACTCATGGTTGGATTTCTCGGATGAGTGGAGAAGATCAGTGTAGTATTTATCAGTGTCAATGCCACTGCTGGGACGGCTCTTACGTGGTGACACAGAATTTGAACGTGCTGAATGATGCTCCATCCCTTCTACTGTTTGTAAGAATTCCTCACACTCGTCACATGCTCCACTGATGATGCGGTCGTATATCTGACACAGCTCATCCAGCTGTGCCTGCAATCGCTGCTTCTCCTCTGAGCTACGAGATTGTCTCCCCTCGCCCTGTAACTCATCACACAATGAGGTGATGCTGGGGTTCTGTCGCAACCTCTCATCCCTCAGACGTGAGAAGATCTCGCCATAGCTTTCACCAGATCGAACCAGACGCTTTTGAAGCTGGGTGTTCTGTTCCCTCAATTTTGCAACAACATCACTCTGTAGTTCTTCAAGCTCGGATTGTAACTGAAATTAATGTAATTACAATTCATAACATAACTTTACCGACATGGTCAAGTGCCAGCATATGCTCACAAGTGTAAAGGGGTTAGCTTGCTGCCAAGTCCGATATTTTCTTGTTAAATTTGCTGCTCATTCCCATGTTGCTGGGAGAGATTTATCAAAAGTATTCTTAACTGTTCTTATCCTAAAGGAAATAAAAACCTCTATAGATCTGAGGCAGACTTGGTTTGCAGTACCGGTAAATTAGTTTCATTGGTATATAATATGACTATGATAAGAGCACATCATCAAACTCGATTATAACCATATTTTCTAGGATTCAAAAACAAAATTTATAAGTTTGTTAGTCTGTCCAAGAATTTACATGTGCATATTTCTGCTATAAAATTATGGCCTGACGGTGTTGGTCTAAATATCATGTGAACAATTCCTAATCAGGCGCAATCTAGTTTCACTGATGGTATCTCATATCCCAGTACAGGTAACTTTTTAGAGTTGTAAACACACATAATCTTCACCAGTAGAATACCAGTGTGTTGGTTATGATTGTATGGTAATGATCTTGACCTACTTGTATGGATATTTTTCTGCTGTCTCCGGCCTCCCCCTGCAGAGCTGTCACCATATCTGATGTGTCTATACTAGCTAGCTGTTCCTTCAGAAGCTCGTTCTCTTCTTTCAGTTTGTTGTTCAGTCTTGTTAAGTCCTCTATAGATCTGTTATTAGCTAAGATGAGCTGGTCCCGCTGGTTCAATGTTTGTATCCAGTAGATTTCAGTGTTCCTGGATGCCATGATGTTTTCATCGGCATGACCTTCCAGTACATCGAGAGCGGACATGAGCTCATCCATCGTCGATGTGGAGTTGATTGGTGTCTCACCGTCCTCGTCCCCATCCTCCGTCCCTATGAGGCTGTTGTCAAGTTCCATTACTCCTGTGTCCAGAGAATCCTTAGGCGATGTCTCCCTTTCCATTATTGCTGCGTGTGCTACCACTTATAGTCTCTATAATAGCAATATGACTTGATCAAAACTAACAAATTTTAATTAAAAATAAAGCAATCCATTTCATGATGCGAAATTGCTGGAACGAGAAATAATAGATGTCATGATCATAGCACCCTGGTAATATTATTAGTAAGCTAAGGAGCACACACTTACAACACACTCTGAGATGTCAGTTTGGGTGCACAGCACTGTGGGAGTGAGGCAGCATTTCTATATAGAAAAGCTTGACAGTATAATGTGTTGCCATTGAGAAAGCCACATAAGTGATGGTGAACAATATTAATCCACTATTAGTAGAAATAACATTAATTTATTACCTTTAGATGTTTGAAAAGCACTGCAGAGTCAAAGTTGCCTTAATCTTAAACTTCTAATACATTAAACACTTCAAAATTTGTCAACCTACAGCCTAATTGTGGTTTTTGTATCGACTTACTCTAACACAAGCATACTACACAATGGACATGGGAACATGCCTGGCTACAGGTAAAAAAAACCAACGCTCCTATTAAATTCAACATAGAGTTACGTTGCAAAATGCCTCATAAATAAAACTAAAGCAAACAATAGCTGAATATAATAAATGATTGAATAGGTCACGAGTGCTTTAGAATATTTATCATTGCACTATAACCAGGATAGATTACTCCTGTTGTGATAGCAACTTGTTTACAAACCATCTGTGAGCTGAAGGCATGCTGACCCTTACACACTGCTGCCTTGCTGCCGAGGCAGCGTGGTATTAGATCTCTAGTTACAATACCCTCAGACATTATCGTTTAGCTCGGTATTAACATTAAATTGATTAAAATCAACATAAATATCACAATGAACGTACAAACTGTCATTTGTAAGAAATTAATAAGGGATAATGTTGGCAAAGACAAATCGTAGTTGTTTGTTTTGTTCTAATAATAATTAATTCATTCGAGCGTCGGCATGTACCATAGTTTCTGATTTTAGCATTTTTGCACACAATGAGGCTCTTATCATTAACTCCATTGCTAATGGTGTTCTGTGCATTGAGATAATGATCGGTTTCAATGCCAGAATTGTTACCTAGGGTGGTTGCCAAAATTTTGACATGTCTGCCTCAAAGTAGCTTACAAAATCAAAGCCTGATTTTTGATCTAGATTTTACATATAAATCTACCTGCAATCTCATTGATTCACAAGTCTACCATGTGCATCATAGTTCAAAGTACACTGTACACAGAATTATGATGAAGTACAAGTTTGACAATGACTGTATGCAGTCCCTTTAATGAATGATATGTCTCAAAGACATGGCTCTCATCTCATTGATCTCAACATTATTGCTCTCGTTGGTGTATAAGTTAGAAGTTATCTGCCTGTGGAAATGAAGAAGACAACACCCATGTTTTATGTATCAAACTGAAAATATCATAGTTTATAGTTTGGTAGTAAATGAGTATTTGGGTTGGGTTTACGCATAGGCATATAATAGTTATTATATGCCTATGGGTTTACGCATAGAAAATAACTACATATATTAGATTACCTCTATGGATTTATTGTCGTAAGTAGAAGAAGATACTAGTACTTCTGAGATTCAAGGCACAATGAGTCAGCCTAACTCATGCGGTATTCCTAAAACACTCTCGTAGGCATATTTAAATGCAATCACCAAATCATATTCAAAAACATGCATCAATTCAAAGCTTGGTGGCTTCTTTGCAATTGCAAGAGAAAATTTTGTAAGGAAAGTTTTCAGGCAGGAACACCAACGGCTAACAATCACATCGCATTTCTCTTATATGAAATAAATGTGTTACAAAAACTGCTAGAACTTCTAGGCTTAGGACTAGAGATTTTCATTTTTGCATCGTTTGATGGCTAAAGGTTTTCGATGTCCCTTGCAGATGTACCCCATACAAAAATATCTAATGGATGCATATATTAATCAATAAACATAAAAAACTTTTGTGTTTGTTGAAACTGCTAGGTAATCACATATCTTGTTTTTAGAACCATAGATAAGAAACACTATACTATATATATTTACTTCCTTATGATGCTTGTGAACATAGATGCCAACTGTAGAAATATCCAAACGGATGATGATCAAATATTATATTAAGTGAAACCCTCTCAAAAACCATTTATTTACTTTAACCCCAATGTTATAGTAATATTTACTCTTGAGAAACTGCATTATAGCCAGATTATCGGCAGCTGAAATACTGGCACTTCTAGCAAATGATTATTATGTTCTGTTGTAATTAGGAAAGCAGTATCACTATGTAACATTTGCTTTTTGTAAACACACAGATATCCATTGGGCTTTTGCGTGTGTAGCATACTTTTTATAACGTCATACTCTAATGGGTATCAAACACCAGATGGACTTATGTGCAAGTGCTGTTTTCTGATTTTTTGTAATGGCAAGTCATCCAATCACCTTATGGTAGTGGTGTTAGAATATAGGATGGTAGTGCTATTATAGAGTCAATGGTTGTATTCCATTACAATGACAGGAACATTAATAGTTACAGCAAGGAGGGTGATTGAAATTATACTCACCTACAGTAGGTGTGATAGGGTAGGTAGGAGATTGGGAGCTGTCACCCCATAAATATAAGATAACAATGTCACCCCATAAATATAAGCTAACAATACCACCCATGTAGGTTTTCCAAATTTTGGGTCCCAGCATACAAAGATTTAGGACATGATGTCTTCAAATCTTCAGACATAAGCATCAGATTAGACATCCGGGATAAAAAAAAAGTATCCAATAATGCTTTCTTCATACCTTCAAATCTTTAAAACTAGATCCAGATCCAAATCATGAAAATTGAAAATCACAGAGGACTGATCATTGACAGCATGTGAAATTCTGTTTCCTTTGTTTTCTCATATATTTATAGTTTATAATAATACTTCTATTGTGTTGCTGTTTCAATTAGATTTTCCAAGGTAAAATCAATATGAAAGTCTGTTCCTGGTGAAACTGATAGTCTTTTTTAATAAAATTGCTTTATGGTCGATTTCCATTGCATAACTTGGTATCTCACAGCATTAATATGAATGATGTGGACTTGATGATCACTGCTTTGTGGAATTCGCCATCATTCTTGCTCTTTGCAATCGGGCTAATTAATGATGGCAGGGAACTCTCTGCAAGCCCCACATTGTACACTGGATTAGTCTTACAATAAGTATGACAAAGAAATTAATGTCAACCAATAGATTTTGATTGAATAAGGGCCCCCTGGATATTCTCTGCCGGTAGCGCCCTTGTTTCCCACTTTTGTAAAATGCCAGATATAAATCAAATTCATCCCTTACATGGAACTTATCATTTGTATGATAGGAAGATTCGACAGAGGCTAACGACTGCTCGTACATTGGTTTGCTAGTCAACTTCACTGTCAGCATACAGCAGTTCATAAGAGACAGAAATTCAACTCAAATTACATTTGCTCTTTGCGTGTCTTGCTGCTACATTATTATAGACTCAATCAATGCCCTTAAAGTCAATCCCTATTACAAATAATTACCTACGAATATGTAGTAAATTGCATATATATAGCTGCCACTTCTCATGTTGAGAGCACTTGCTAAAACTTGGTGAGTTATAGCTGTCAGCATTTTTCTATACCACTACAATCATGAGTTTTTGTAACAAACTCCCAGTGGAATAATAGTAATGGTCAAAAAGGTGCTAATTTACTGACAATTAATAACATGGCAGCAGCATCAGCACATGAAGTTGGCATTGAACACTTCTTGACTAAGTCTGCTGGTGACAGGTATGTATGCTATTGCCATCTCTACAAGTCTTTGGTAGCAATTTCCTTGATAAATATATTTTGGTATATGTGTTGCTATTATTATGGTAATGATATTATCTAAGCACAGTAGAATGTATTATGTAAGATAACATTTTATCCTGCTTATTATTTGTGTATATTGCAGAGAGCCTGAGCGGATTTGATTGACTTTGAACCCGGTTTAGTCTACATCACTATGAGTTCAGAGCTGAATCAAACAGCAGGCTATAATAAAATGGCTGCCTCCAGAACTAACTCGGACAGTACAAGTTACCAGCATAGTGGACAAGATGACCTTACTGTCACCATAAAAAGCGGTAAGATATACAGCGTAATGTCGCATTGCTGAAAAGGGGGTTCATGGTTAGGTCTGGGGTAATTTCAGTTCGAGCAAAATGTCCTAGATTACTTTGAGGGGTAATAGGTTACTCACCGATGTGTAATACACCCTTAACTCATCATGGAAATGGCAATGTTTGTCCTAGTGAACATTAATCTTTGCTAATTAATGACTGCAATGTGTCTAGTCTACTTTAAGGTTTGCAGTGGCCACTGCTGGGCTGAGGCCTTCCATGAGATGTTGTTATCTTCATGCTCCACAGTTGCAAACTTACTCGATATTTTACTGTTAGCTGAACCTTTGATTTTACTCCACTCTAATGTTTGGTGAGTTATGCTACCTTCATAGGCATATATTAAATGCCAAAGGGCTACCTTCAAGTTTTTGACGAGCTGGTGTTACGAAAATAGGAGAGGGCTTTATTGTGTTTCATTGTCAGTCTGAATTTTGATGTACACGCGCACAACAATACACATGCATATATGGCACAAACTGGAGCTGACATATGCATACAATGTGAACACTTGCAGCTGTTGCTAGCATTCCCAGACATGGGCGGTCTTTTTTTGCAAACCTTTATAGTGGTAGCTTGCAGTTTATAATGCGTGTAACTTATCTTGTTTAGGGTGACAAACTGTACTTCCTGTCCACTTTTGACCAAATTAACAATTATAGAAAACATGACCTGGTAGCGTAGCGGTTCATACTTTGACTGGTGATCAGATTCCGTTCTGTACCTTCCCGAACATCTTAGGCAAATAAAATAACCCGATCTATCCTCCACTTCAGATTGATATAGCTTTGAGGATGTGCAATGAATGTTTTCTCTGGTGTCTCACTCATTTTCATAATTATGATGTTATAGATAGCATTGTGACTAGGCCTGCACAAATTGGATCATTGACTTTAAACCAAAAATGAATTGCTATTATCAAGTCAATAATCAAAATGCTGAAACTGGTGATCTCTGCTACAAACCATCCTAATTAACCATCAAATTCTATTTTTTATACTAATTTTCATGACATTGAAAATTTTTCGTGTAGCTTACTAGGCCTTTCATACGTCAACCTGTATTCGGGCAAAAAGTCGCTCAACTCTAATTGTGACTGGTATCGCATAGCAGGCAAAGTGTCATTATATTATAAATATCCACTAGAGCTTTAAAACAATGTTGCAGCAGGGTCTTCATCTACACCGAAGCGTTGGGAGAGAACACAATCAGAGGTATATTTGAAGGGTAGAGCACCTGCTGTCAACATCGTCGACTCGGCTATAATGTTCAATGATTGCTTGTCTTCCGACTCTGATGATTCACTCACTGACAACAAAGTGTCTGAACATACAAAGGTGAGGGATATTTCGTAATACTAACCCATATGTATGTGATGTGATTGTCAGACCCATAGACAAAACACTGTGGTCAGACCACAACTAAGATTCTGTGAGGCTGCGGTATGTTTGATCATGGATTTGAAATTAAATTCCGGCATCATTTGATTGGTACCCTTATACCGTCGTAGTGGCATTATTTTCTATGTTTTATTTCTTGCTCCTATATGACCCCCCTTGTTTCTGCTGTAGAACCACCACTTATAATTAACTTCTGATCACACAGTCAACTGCTTTTAAACTGCAAAATTTGTTTAAAATCATCTGGCCAGCTAAGTTCAGGCAAAATATGCTGTTTATCTGTGTTCTCCACATCGTAGTATACTGACCCATCAATCTATTCCTGGCAAATTATATCGACATCCCAGTCTAATGACATACCATGGAACTTCACTCTATTATGCCACTACAAATATGGGCTTACCACACTAAACTATCCCACATTGCAGTATACGTCATTCTTTCCAAGATAAGGTGTAAGAACCACATGAAAACACCAATGGATTAACCACAGGAGTTCCACTTAGTCACTCTACAGATTAGTTAGTAGGACTAAAAGTGTGTGAAAGTTTTCATCTCTGTCGATACTAGTTGGTCTAGTGTATCATGGACATGGTATTCTTATTGTTTGAGCTATACAAAATCAAGGATTCTTGACAAAATGTAACCTAATAAGGCGAGAAAACAATTTTTGGAGTTGTCCCCATGTGCACACTGGGAGGATAAGTCCTTTTTTGTATGGATAAAAACTAACAACGAGATTTATCTCGTTGAAAAGACAAGCCTGTGCATTTGTTATGTAGAGTAGAATATATATAGATTATCTTATGAGTACCTTCCTTTAGCTGTGGGCGGCTAGTAGCCTTTGGCTTTGATAAAGATGTTGGTGTTGCCAGTACATGGCCGGGGTTGTCAAGGTTTATTGCTCAAGACAGCGGAGAATTTAGCTGGAGGCTGTATATTCAATAAAATAAGGAGGGGTATTTCATTGGTATGTTCACCCAATTTTATTCCCTTTTCTTCCACTTGACAGACACATGCCATGTTTCTACTCCTCAAGCATATATTTATTCAAAGGACTTATTTACTTATATCATTGGTCACAAGTTGCTGCATGGCACTAAGCCATAGACATAGAGAAAACTTCAATGTCTATGCACTAAGCTTACTATTATATCTGTCACAATTCCTTAATGAAGTTAGATATATATTACTACTCTACGTTTTAAGCACCCTCTCTCAGAAGAAAACTATGACTCCAATAATCAATGAGTTATCATCCCTAGCTGATCGTAGATCGCCTTCGATGGGTTGCAAGTCTATGTGAGGTTCAACTTCAACATGGCAGAGCGGACCAAGTTTGATATTGTTGTTACTTGTGACAGATATATGGGTGTAGCACACTTACAATTACAAAATACCATTGCAATATTATTTTATTATTTACATCTTTTCCATCATTTTGACTTCCGTTACATGTTATCATGCTGAATCATGAGAAAACTTGCAATGATCTTTTTTGTGCAGATATTATATTAATAACATTAAGCTCATTGTATTTAACTCCCTCACTGCTCCGTATATGTTTGAGTGAAGTAAGCTAGGTACGTAATGAAGTAAATATTCAGGGTAATTATCCTAATACTGTGCATTCAAAGGCAGTTTTAACTGCATCCTGTGTATGCCAGGAAGTTATCTGTATACTAGACTCGTGTTAGCTAAAGTCACTCAGTTCTTAACTTATGAATAGGAAACGCTTCTTTAAAAACTAGAATTGGGTTCCAGTGACGCTTTCTCAACGCTATGTGAACATCCTCTGGATATGCTCTGGATATGGGTGACAACCCTAAGCCGCAACCAAAGCCTCAGGCTATAGCAACAGGGAAATGCTTCAAGGTTTGCTAGCTACATAAATTATTTCAGTACATTGATTTTCTTGTAAGTATTTGTGGTTTGTATTCTGTTACGTTGGAAGATGTGTGCAAATGTTGGAAGATGTGTGCAAAGTAGGAGGTGATGCCAGCATTAATAAAGGGAAGGCCTTATTGCCCTTGTTAATGTTATAAATGTCAGAAAAAGTTAGATGAGTGTGTAGTGTTTTTGATGATTTATGGGCAGCTATTAGCTGCATGCTGATGTACACTAACGAAGCTTCTAGGCGTTTTCCACAACGTGATTTCTGAAATGTTGAAGTATCTAGCAGTATCTAATTATAAAATTGTATCTACCTTACACAATTTCCAATTTATATCAATCTGAAAAACAATCAAGTTGGCGCTTTGAGCAGAAACCGCTCTGTGATTCTTACGTGTGTTTTGAATTGAAATCGCTTTTACGCTCTTGATCAGCACAAAGGCAGCAGCAGCAGAAGCAGTATCTTATATATAATGCATGCACCACATCCCCAGGTAATTCTTTTATCATTTATCTCTGCTCATACAATGCGCTGCAATTCATCGGATTCATGTCAAGTAACTGAATTTTGTTCAGTTCTCCACGTTTGGATAGAGTTCACTTGATAGTCAGTCGAAAACTTGAGATGGTCATAAGCGGTCAATTTGTTGCCTTTTGACTTTCAACTAATCTTGGTTGTCATGGGTTGGTGAGGGGATCTAGTTTTTTGTCCTGGATACTGCTTATGTGCTGCTCTTTCTGATGTTGAAGATCAGTTTGAATCCAATTACATAACTGCACATGTCTATGGCAACAAGTTTATTGGATTTTTGGTGTACTACCAAACACAACATCCCATTTTCTAGAATTAAGAAGTTGCATATCTATTTCAACGTCAGCACGTCATAAAAGTGAGTCAGTCTTTTTTGTAAACAGTGTACGCGTTCGTTATCAGTTTTTTATATATAAGTTATGCGTCATCTGGAGAGTCGGAAGTGGAGTAGAAAGTGTGCTGCCTGTATCAATTTTTTTATGGCTGCTGTTATGACTATCGATCATATTTTATGATTTTTTCCATTTCGTCACTGATTGTTAACCTGGTTTTATGACTTGCACAGAACTCTTAAATGCTGATCTTAATCAGGTTTGCTAGTAGTCACTTCTAGAGCTGTTTTGGTTGTAAGCAGTCCTTATGTGTCGCTCTGAGAGCCTCACCCAGTGTTGTGATCTGGCTTGGCAGTATCCAAGCTGCTCATAGTGGCTTCCGCATAGAGAATACTGTCTATTTTCTGTAATGTCGGGGGATACGACTGATCTAGCATCTGTTCGAGCTCGACTGCGGGGTGTCACTGCTACTACTGCTGGAGACGGAACTCCTACGGCTGTATGTCTTTGTATTATTCTGTGTTGCTGCAAAGGAAGACATATGCTTTATTTAACATATTATTTATTATCTGATCATTCTTCTCTCTTCTTACGTATTGAGGTTGTGTCTGCTGACTCTGAGACCAAGTGTTTTGAAGATCATCATTTGTTATGTAAATAGGATGGCTTTCAATAAAGCCCAATGATCTGTATGGGATTCAAACCGAGGTTGGACCTTTTAACATTAGAAATAGAACTGCAATAACCGCAAATATCAACTAGACACACTACAATGAGTCTCAAACGATTTTCTACTGCTACAAGAATTTTTCGTCGGTTTTATGTTCAGGCAATAGCAGTCATGGCAGTACCAGTTTCATAAGTAGTGTGCAAAGGCATTCAATAGACTATTTGCATGTTGGAGTAGGAGAAGAGCTTTCTTTTAAATTCTCCTATTTTTACCATAAATCCTGTTGGAGATTATTGGAGAGAAATCACATCTGCGAGTCAGAGGATCAATTTGCACTATTTTGAAGGATTAATTTTTAAAAAATGCTCAAGTTTATCACGACATTCCATAGAAAGTATAGACAAGCGAAAAGAAATAGAGATAAAAATTGGGCGCATGAATTGAATCAACTATTGACGACCAGAAAGAAAATTGTGAATGGCACTGAATTCAGTGGTGAATAGATATAAAACATAAACATACTGCATTAGAGTGATGTTTTATGCAGTTTTGATCAAGGCAAACTGATGATAAGGTGTTGAGAAAATGTATCAATTGGCTAGTCTAACCGGGGCGATTATTCCTGAAAATCTGGCTGTCTAGTTTCACATGGACTGGTACTTCACTGAAGTCTGAAGAGTTTTGAGAAGGTGGCAAAAATTCCATGCAGTGTTGTGGTCAGGCACCATTTTTTTTCCCAGGGTTATTCTTTTATGTTTATATAGAGAGCCCCAACCCCGAAAACCCAATATAAGACCTCAACCCCAAAACCCCAAACCCCAAACCACCATAAATGAGCCAAAATAAGAAAAAA
>ERZ1740062.249-NODE-249-length-37905-cov-15.451625_pt1 | contig 37905 bp, 25 predicted proteins | sample MGYA00581741_ERZ1740062 | MGnify/ENA primary metagenome ERZ1740062 (study PRJEB43018, sample SAMN04849747) | marine metagenome | isolation source: floating plastic debris | place: Pacific Ocean | collected 2008-09-01 | study: EMG produced TPA metagenomics...
CTGGTTCTTCTACTACAGGAGGATTAGAACTTTCAATTACTGGTTCTTCTACTACAGGAGGATTAGAACTTTCAATTACTGGTTCTTCTACTACCGGAGGATTAGAACTTTCACTTACTGGTTCTTCTACTACCGGAGGATTAGAACTTTCACTTACTGGTTCTTCGACTACTGGGAGATTAGAACTTTCATTTACCGCTTCCTCTAATGGAGGAGCAAGCTCTACATCAGATAAAGGATCGTTACCACCGATAACTACAAGATGACTTTCTGCTCCACCAGCTTTATCCTCTTGGACTGCATTGTGAGTAATTTGATCTCCTTCATATTTAGTCGTAGAACCTGCTGCAATAACACCATTTCTTGCTGCTGCGACTGTATTGCTAGATTTAGATGTGATCGGAGTCCAAACAAGACGTTCTTCGAGGCTAGAATCAATGATTGCAATGTAACCATCATAAAGAGTGTAAGGATTAACTTCTTGTCCTTCTATAGTTTGCTGGTTGCGATTTTCTATCCCTGATGCTGCAATACCACCTAAAACAACGGTACCGTCTTCAGTTGCAGTAATAGAATTTATCTTGACAGTATTACCTTTATCATCTGACCTACGACCTAGCAAAGGCTGACCTTTAATTAAGTCACCATCTTTCAGATTGTATTGACCGTAGTAACTTAAAGCTATAGAGTCAGTATTATAGGAATTATTGTATTTATCTACTATTACATTCTCTTGATTAGCCTTTTGGTCTAAATCATAAGGGTCGCGCTCGAATTGAGAGAAATTAAAGCCACCATTGACGTAAGCAGACATATATAGCTCACCATCACGACCAATGGAAACACGCTCAATTCGTGTATCAGCCATCAGATTCTCTTGTGTCGGATCGAGTTCTTCGGCGCTATAGTCGTAATTTTTCCATTGTTCTTCACCCTCAAAAGACCACGATTGAGCAAAACCTACTTGCAGTATATTAGTCTTTTGTTCGTAACCAACACCAATAACTTGACCGCCGTTTTTATCGGTAATCGCAACATCTTCAAAGTGACGAGTATATTTGTCTGTTTTCCATGTTTGCGATTTATTCCCTGTGCTATCGTAAAGCTCAATCCAGTCGCTTCCTGGAATGTCGCGCATTGCTGCAACTTTACCACTTTCAGAAATGCTGATACGAGATACATAACTTAGGGGTTTACTCCATTTAACCTCACTTGCATCAGCGTTAAGAACAGCAATACCACCCTCGTAAGCAACTGCAATATCACCATTGTCTGAAACCTGCAAGTCTAGTACTTTTCCAGGTAATTGTGTTGTAGAGATAACTTCGTTAGTTTGACTGTCGTAGCGGATAATTGAACCCTTACCACCACCCAATAAATCAATGTTTTCACCACTTTGGGTCGAACTACTAGATAATCCACCTACAATCACGACATTCCCATCAAGGGAAATATCAACTGCATTAGTTGCGTCATCTCCAGAACCACCCAAATAAGTAGCGGCGGATACATCCAAATTGTTATCTATGTCGTTGGAATATATATTTGTAGCCATGATTGCTCAAGTCCTTGCAGTTAAATTCCATTGGTAGAGAACTCTGATAACCGCCTCTTCTTGATACAACTGATATGAAGTATATATTCTTGCTTGCTAGTAATTTGAGCTACGCAGTAGAACCACTGTACAGTTAGTTAATATTCAGCCACTATAGTCTTGTTACACTTTTAAAAGCTGCTAAATGGTAAAAAATAGTCTTGATTTTTTTCAAAAAATAGTCTTGATTTTTTTGTCATCAGATAATAATCTGCGATTTGCTCTATTACTTGCGTAAATAACAAGCTCGAAAAAATAAGCTCAAAAAATTAATTTATCCAGTTCTAACAAATTTTTTTATCTGTTGGGGAAATACAATTAAAACTTTATTTTTAGCATTTTATGCTGCTTAAAGCTTTGTAAAGCTTTATTAAGACAATGTGTAGCTATAGGTATTTCCAGCAATTACAGCAAGATTTAGGAGTTATAAACTATATAGTAATAGTTTAACCTGCTTGCAATCTTGCTTTATTTAAGTAGGTCAACATAAATATTTCCAGAGCTTTGCAAGTACATGAGGTACATTCCCTCTGCTCCCTACCTTATAACGATATGAACTTTACCTCATTCAGATGAGAACTGCTGTATGGGGGGAATTACCTCAACTTTTTAAGAACTAAAGAAATAGGTAAATTAGTCCCAAAATCTTACCTTCTCTAAACCTAGACTACGCAAAGGCGTAGTCTGTCCGATGGGCTTGTAAATAATATATTTATTATAAGAAATATTGATGGATTTTATTCATGAATCTTTGAAGAATAATCTTCCTCTAAAGACCTTGAAGAAGATGTATCTAAACTAATAGGACCAGAACCAAAGTAGTAAATTAGTAACGCTGCACCTATCAAGGCTATATTCTTAAGAAATGAGTTGATTTGTGAAGGATCGCCTATAGGGTTATGGAAAACTAGGGTGGCGGGAATTAGGAATAATATAAGTAAAATAGCACCAAGTCTGACTTTAAATCCTAAAAGGATTGATGCACCTCCACCCAAGCAGCAAATTATTGTACCCAATAACAATAGACTAGGTATAGGTAAAGAACGTTTTGTCATCATCTCTACAGTTCCTTGAAAACCAAGAATATGATTTACTCCTGCATAGAGAAAAATTATTGATAGAAAAGCTCGTCCGGCTAATGGAATATATTTTTGAAAGTTCATAATTCAATCACTGGATAATCCTAAGTATAGTTAATTGTCAACTAAGGTTTCAAAAATTTTAGACTATAAACATTCTGTTTCCTCTTGAAAAGAAAATTTTATGAGTTTATTCTTCCAAATTTCTAATACTCTTTTCTTCCCAATATGTAGAATTTAGAATTAAACGGTTTGCACCATCTCCAGAAAAGTAATATTTCAACCAGTAAAAAAGAACAGCTAAACGATTACGGATTCCAGGCAGGTAAAATAAATGAACAGCAAGCCACATTATCCAAGCCAAAAATCCTGTAAAAGCGAAATTAGCTATTTTCCCTACTCCTGCATGCTTTCCAGTAATTGCTAATCGCCCTTTGTTAAAATATTTAAAATTTTGAGGCGATTTACCTTTAATTTGTCGAATAATATTATCGGCTGCTGTTTTACCTTGTTGAATTGCTTCTTGCGCAACGCCATTAAAAATTTGTGCTTGGGATTCTACATGAGATACGTCGCCAACAGCATAAACATTTGAATGCCCAACTATCTGTAGTGTAGGTTCTACAACTATCTTATTTCTTGATGCAGTTTTAATTTCTTGATTAGCTTCTGGAGTTGCTGCTAGAACTCCTGCTGTCCAAATAACGGTTCCAGAAGATAATATTGCACCATGATCTAAAAGAACTTCTCTAGGAGTGACTTGAGCGACTTTTGTATTTAAATATATCTTTACTCCATGACGACGTAACCACTTAGCAGTCTTTTTCCCTAAAGATGGGGGATAATTAGAAAATAGATGTTCCCCAGAATGAATTAAAGTAATCTGACTTTCTTTACTATCTAAGTTGGGATAATCTTTTTTACAAACAACATGAATTAATTCACTCAAAGCTCCTGTTAATTCAATACCGGTTGCACCACCACCAACGATAATAAAATTTAGCAGCCATTGACGTTTATCTGGATCTATAGTTTTTACAGCTTGTTCAAGACGATTGAGGAGATGATTGCGCAGAGCGATCGCTTCTGGCAAGGTACGCATTGGTAAAGTATGTTCAGGAGCTCCAGGAACGCCTAAGTATTGAGAATTACTGCCTGTTGCAATAATCAAATAATCGTAATGGATAGTGGTACTTTCTATAAAAACAATTTGCTGGTCGAAGTCAATTTCTTGAACCTTCCCTTGCAAAAATCTAATTTGGGGAAAATTCCGAAATAAGCGACGTATGGGATAAATTATGTGATGAGGATAAAGTAAAGTGGTCGCCACCTGATAAAGCATAGGGATAAAGGTATGATAGTTGTGGCGATCTATAAGTAAAATTTCCACATCTGATTTAGCAAGTTTTTTCGCTGCTTCAATACCAGCAAAACCGGCTCCGAGTACAATAACCTTCGGTTTTTGAAACTTGCTCATCCTAATATTGTTCCCTTAGCTGCTTTATGGTTGTTTACAATCTAGTTTTAGCCGCTATTAATAAAAATATTAACCTCCCTATTGGAAAAAAAATTCTTGTTAGAGGATTTTATTGAGATTTATAACTATTGAATTAATTCTCTAGCTATAGCTCTCTTGGCAGTTCTAAGGTATAAATCCGCAATGCAATATATCCTACCCTAAAAGAGATGTAAAGCTTTCGTGATATCCTAACGACTAAAGTTATAAATGCTTAGGATGTATGTGATTATTCTAATTAATCTCTTGTAAGAACTCTTGTAAGAAAAAGGTAGATTACTGAAAAATTCAAAGCTAGTCATTCCTTTATGAGGATAATTACCTCCAAACTCAGCTTTAAAACTTACAGATATACCAGACAAAATTTAGTAATAGGATTTACCCATGGAAGCAGTTGAATACATTCAAGAACCAGATTTCGATACACTTTCCACTAGTAATGGTATATTTGTATTTGATTTTACCGCTACTTGGTGCGGTCCTTGCAAAATGGTTGCTCCTTTGATGGATCAGTTAGCTAAAGAACATGGAGATAAGGTGAAGGTTATGAAAGTAGACTTAGATGCAAATCCTTCCCTAGCGAAGAAATTGGGTATTCGTAGCATTCCATCTGTGATGATTTATAAAGATGGGAACTGTATAGAAACTATCGTGGGAGTAGCTCCCTATGAAAGATTTAATGGAGTGGTGACTAAACTACTCTAATTTTATTCTTTGTGGTGACTATTTATGGTAAGGCTCTCTTTATATCAGGAGAGTCTTACCTAGTAATGTGCTCCTGGAGAGGAGAGTGGAGCAAATAAGATTGATGTGATACTGCGATCGCATATTGATGTCTGAATCGAAGTCATTAGATATTATCCCTAGCAAGCGATCGCTTAATAAATTTATCTTCTCAAGAAGCTGCTGGGTAGAATTTCCAGTTCCTTGCAAGTAGATGAGGTAGATTTTCTCTATTGTCTTACCTGATGAGGATATTAGTTCTTTCAACCGAAAAGTGAATTTTTGTTGATTTTGGAAGCTAAAAGGATTTATATAGGCAAATATCTATATTCAATACAGCCTTGTAAATGCCCATAGAACCAAGCAAAATCTATTAACCATTTGGCAAAAGCTTCTTTAGTACGAACCTTAACTATAAATTTTGCACAGAGCATAAACATATCTTTGAGAAAATCTTGCCATTTAATCATCTTAGGCATTCCCATTGCTTGATGTTTCTGATGCAATACAATATCGTAGCAGGCTAGTCTGCGATAACGCCTATACATATCTGCGATGTTGTCACGCAATCGGATATGTACTAATGCATTGGGTGCATTTTGTAATTTTATCCCCGTTTGCTGCACCCTCCAGCAGTAATCTATATCTTCTAATAAAAGCATCTGCGGGTCAAAACCGCCTATAGCATTATGAATAGAACGCTTGATACCAAGATTATTCGTGGCAGAGTAGGGAAAATACGGAAATTCTTTTACCCCATTGAGTTCTCTATATTTACAGGATTCAATTGCCCACATTTCGTTAAGTCTAGAATAATCATTACTTCCGGCAACAAAATCTTGTTCGGAAAGGGACTCAATCATTGCCTTAACCCAGCCTTCACCTACTTGGTCGTCAGCATCGCAAAAAGCTAATGCTTCTCCTGTTGCTGCATTAGCCGCAATGTTGCGAGCATAGCCGGCTCCTTGTATAGAATCAGCGTAAACAAGACGCAATGACTGCATATGTTGTTGATACTGTTTAATAATTTCTACCGTGTTGTCAGTGGAACCGTTGTCAGCCAACACAATTTCCCAAGCTTCAGAGCATTCTTGTTCTGCTAATGCTTGAAGCTGAACACCAATTGTTGCAGCGGCATTAAAACAAGGTATGATTACGCTTAATTTCATTAATATTTTTACTAAGTAATATTTCTATTAAATCATACCTTGCATGTTTAAAAATATACAGCCAAATCGACTATATTTTTAGTGATTGGCAGTTATAAAATAATTAGTAAAAAATATTTTTGATAATTTTGATAAATAGTTAGGAGCTACCTATTCGTAAAAAAACAGGTTTTGCATCCGCGTAGCTTGTCCCACAGGACTGATGCTTCCTATTATCGCTTCGGACGTAAGTGAACACTAAGAAATAATTATCTCTTCGGCTGAAAAATTTTAAAAGTTTTTCCAGTCTACGACAACCCATAAACACATTTACGGAATATAGCTCCTGATAACAGCTAGTACGATGGGTTCTTTCATTTTCTGTAAATCCCTAAATAGGCAGTAAGTTGGTAATTTCAGAAATAACATTTCTGAAATATATAGGTCTAAGTACTGATTTTCTTACCGAGTCTAAAATTAAAGGTACGGTATTTAGGTAAAATACTTTTAATCAAATACTAGTATATGAAAGCAGTTCTCATGAAACAATTGGTTCACCACCAAGAATGAAAAACCTTTATCCTTCAATATCCCTTCTGCCCTCTGCCATCTGCCTTTCTCAAATCAGTCTATTACTTTAATCTAGTAAATCTAATAAATCTAGTAATAATATACAGTCCTGTTTCATACTAGGGTAATTATGAAAAATAAAATTGTGGAAACAACCAACCGCAAAGAAATAGTAGAAAATCAATCTCTGAGTGATGAGCAATATCGACAAAAGATGCAACGTCGCAAAGAGATTCAAGATAAGCGGATGTCCCAAGCAAGTACAGAAAAAGGATTAATAATTGTCAATACTGGTAATGGGAAGGGAAAAACCACCGCAGCTTTAGGAATGATTTTACGTTCTTTAGGTCACGGTTATAAAGTAGCAATTATTCAGTTCATTAAAGGAGCATGGGAACCTTCAGAAAAAAAAGTATTTACTCCTTGGAAAGAGCAAATAGAATTTCATGCGATGGGTGAAGGTTTTACTTGGGAGACACAAGACCGCGATCGCGATATTGAAAAGGCAATTGCTGCATGGAATAAGGCTTTAGAATATATTCGCAACCCAGAATATAAGTTGGTATTGCTTGATGAAATTAATATTGCTATCAAGATGAACTATCTGAAGGTAGAAAATGTTTTAGTTGGTTTGGAGGATAAACCTGTTCAAAATCATGTTATTCTCACAGGTAGAGGTGCTCCTGATGCTCTCATAGAGAAGGCTGATTTAGTAACTGAGATGACTTTGGTAAAACACCCTCTTAAAGACCAGGGTGTTAAGGCACAACCGGGAGTTGAATTTTAAATTGATTTCTAAATTCATTATTTAAAGTTAGTCATAGCAAAATATCTGACTATTTCTTTAATAGCCAGATATTATTTCCAAGTTAAAGAATTAATGGATTCTGTGAAACCAACAAAGAATCTAACTTACATAACCTTTTGATTAACTAGCCATATACTCTTTAACATTTGCCCGACGACGACGTAAATGAGCTAAAGCTTGATGCTCTAACTGTCTTACTCTTTCTCTACTTAGACTCAAACGTTCACCTACTTTCGCCAAAGATAGCTCGTTACCATCTTCTAAGCCGAAACGTAGTGCTAATACTTCTCGCTGCTGGGGTGTTAACTCTGCTAATAGATTATATAAATCTTGGCGCAAAAATTCTTGAGTTGTATAATGCTCTGGAGATGGTCCTTCATCTTCAAGCATCTCCTGAAGTTCGGTATCTTGATTGTCACCGACCCTCACATCTAAAGATACTGGCTGACGAGCCATATTTAGATACTCGCGAATTTGTGATGGTTCTAAAGCTAACTCCTTAGCTATCTCCACTGGAGTTGGAGAACGTCCCAGTTTTTGAGCTAATTCTCGTTGAATCTTCTTGATTTTATTCAGCTTTTCTGTAATGTGAATAGGCAGACGAATAGTACGTCCTTGCTGAGCGATCGCTCTGGTAATGGCTTGACGAATCCACCAGTAAGCATAGGTTGAGAACTTATAACCGCGAGTTGGGTCGAATTTCTCTACACCCCTTTCTAAACCTAACGTTCCTTCTTGAATCAAATCCAGGAACTCCATGTTACGCTTCTGGTATTTCTTGGCGATCGCAACGACCAGACGCAAATTCGCCTCGATCATCTTCTGTTTTGCCTTTTTACCATTATTGACAGCTTGCTTGACCTCTGTCTCTGAAAGACCGACTTCATCAGCCCATTCTAATAAATTAGGTTCTCTCTGAAGCTTCTGTGCTAAAGCCTCTTTAGCTTCAGTTAAATCCATCATTAATTTTACCTGCTTGCCATAGATAATCTCTTCTTCTCGGTCAAGCAGTGGTACCCTACCAATCTCGCGCAGATAGGTTCGCACCATATCAGCCGTAAATTTGGTAGTGGTAGGTTCAGTTGGTATATTAACACTGGCCATTGGTGCGTTATCCTCTACTCCGTAAAACACGTTGAGCTTGTAATAGCAAAGGAAATCAGGAAACTTAAGAAAATATCACTACCTCTAGGGCACCACTAAGCACAAATCTCAATCATGTCCAAGACCTATTAAGACGTTAAGCTCCTGATATCGGTTCCCCTATCCTCTTATTTTTTTATTTTTTAGCTTCTTTTGGTTATAAATCTAATCGTTTAAGCAATTTTTTATCTTGCTTCATTTTTCTCCACTGCCTTTAACAGCGATAAAATGCGAAGCCGTTACGAGTTCTAGTTATATATATAATACGATAAAACTATTAACTAGTAAAGTATCATCTATAAAACTTTCTATTATAGGTAAAAACAGTTTACTTTGCAAAATAATTTACCCGGCGTTGCCTTTATCCGCTTTATTTAACTATATATATGGTGACGTGAAAAGAAGTATTTCTGTTGCTTCTAAATAGCCGGATAACCGAACTAATTAAGTTTTATTATGGGTGGATGTCACTATACATTTTTGTCAGAAATTAACAGCAATAGTTTTGTAGTTATTATTTTTTACATTAGCTATTTTCTCGATTAATAAAGGAGATTAGCTCTATCCAAAGACTGGTTTAATTTCATATGATTCGGAACAATAAAAAGTTACTTTTTAAAATACTCTTAGATATAGAGTATTTCAACTGTTAACTATGATACAAGAGACTGCTTTGAGCCGAAAACTTATAATTTGTCTTCCGATCAGAGTTAGACTTACTATTTACCACAAATATAAAACATAAAAAATTAAGAATATTTGAAGATATCATCCTTTAGTTAAGGTCTAAAAGCGTTTTAAAGTAAAAAAAATCACTTAGTATAATACATTACATTATTTTTGAATTTTTTTGATATTCACTCATTTTTTATATTTTTTTAGAACTAACACAGTTGTCATAGTAATTTAAGTGTCTGGAATATTAATATACCACTACTCTCCTTTTGAGAAAGTCATACTTTGTATAAATTTCGTTTTTATTTCAGTAAGACATCACCAGAGTTTATTTTCATGTCAAGTAAGATTAACATTGAAAATTTATAACAAAGTGTAAAAGCGGTAGAAAATAAAAAAAATAATCTCTTGTGGGGTAACTCTTTAAATAAGTCTTAAATATTAAGTAGATTACTATTTTTTATTTCTTTCTGTCTAATGAAATATATAGTGAAGCATTTTATCTATCTACAGACAGGCATTATGATAATTTTAGTCTTCCTAGGAATATTACTTATTGCTGATGTTCTAGAAGGGCAAAAAATAGGAAATTATTATTAAGGGTTCCGACTCAAGCTGGGAAATAATATTTTCAGCACAAATTTATTTAAAGGCTGTAGCAATGCACATAGGTTCAGAATACTTAGAAGGTAACATCTGCAAGTTTTCTTTGTGGGCACCCCTTGCAAAAAAGGTCGCAGTTCGCTTATTCTCTCCACAGGAAAGAATAGTGCCTCTTGAATTGACTGATAGGGGTTATTGGCATGGGACAATTCAAGATGTGGAACCGGGAAGTCATTACTATTACCAAGTAGATGATAATCACAAGCAAAGCGACCCTGTATCAAATTTTCAACCACAGGGAGTCCACGGTGCTTCTGGAGTGATCGACCATAGTGCATTTGATTGGAATGATCAAGGGTGGAAGAATCTACCTTTAGAGCAAATGGTAATCTACGAACTTCATGTAGGTACTTTTACTAAAGAAGGAACTTTTCAGGCAATTATTGAAAAGATACCACAGCTGCGGAGTTTAGGGGTTAATACCATTGAAATCATGCCTGTTGCACAGTTCCCCGGTAGCAGGAACTGGGGATATGATGGTGTCTTTCCCTATGCTGTACAAAATTCCTATGGTGGTGTTAATGGCTTAAAGGAGTTGGTTAATGCCTGTCATCAACAGGGAATGGCAGTATTTTTAGATGTAGTATATAACCATTTGGGTCCAGAAGGTAACTATTTATGGGGTCTGGGTACTTATTTTACCGATAAATATAAGACTCCTTGGGGTAGTGCAGTTAATTTCGATGATGAGTACAGTGACGGAGTTCGGAATTATTTTGTTCAAAATGTGATTTACTGGCTAGAGAATTATCATATTGACGGTTTGAGACTTGATGCAATTCACGCGATTTATGACTTTGGAGCAAAACATATTTTGCAGGAAATGGCAGAAGCAGTATCAAATATTTCTCAGCAGCACAAACGCAAGTATTATTTAATTGCGGAGAGTGACTTAAACGATCCTCGCATTATATGTTCCCCTGAAGTTGGCGGTTATGGAGTAGATGCTCAATGGAGCGATGATTTTCATCATGCCTTACATACAGCCTTAACTAAAGAGAAACATGGTTATTACCAAGACTTCAATAGTTTAGAGAAGCTAGCAAAAGTTTATCGTCATGGTTATGCTTATACATGGGATTATTCCCCATTTCGCAAACGTTTTCACGGTAATACATCTGCTTTTTGTGACGCTTCGCAGTTTGTGGTTTGTTCCCAAAATCATGACCAGGTAGGGAATCGAATGTTAGGCGATCGCTTGTCTGCTCTAATTGATTTTGAGGGTCTAAAATTAGCCGCAGCAGCTGTTTTACTTTCTCCTTATGTTCCAATGCTATTTATGGGGGAAGAGTATGGGGAAAGTGCTCCATTTCTCTATTTTGTCAGCCATAGTGACTCTGGATTAGTGGAAGCGGTTAGAAAGGGTAGAAAGGAAGAATTTGCCGATTTCCATACCGAAGGAGAAGCACCTGACCCCCAAGCTGAATCTACTTTTGAGCAGTCTTATTTAAATTGGGAGTTAAGCAAGCAAGGAAAACATCAGACACTATGGCAGTTTTATCAGAAACTACTACAGATACGTCAAGAAATTCCAGCCCTCAAGCGCTTAGATAATAGGAAAATCCAAGCATCGGTAATTCAATCTGAAGTTATACAGTTGCAACGGTGTGATGATAATAGTAAAGCTCTTTGCTGGCTAAATTTTGCAGAAGAACCTGTTAAAATTATGGAATACACATACACAGAAGAATGGCATAAAGTTTTGGACTCAACTGATTCAAAATGGGGGGGGGGAGGTTCAAAAATGCCTGAGAAGTTATTCGGAAAACAAGATGATATGATACTTCAACCCCACAGTGTAACTGTTTATGCTTGTTAAGTGTATATTTCTAATTATTTGTTGATAAACGAGTTCAGAAGTAGGTCATAGCAGTTGTAAAATATAGGCTAATATGCATTTGATTTGCATGCTCATGATTAAATTATTGAATGTCTGATAATTTATGACTTATGACTTTCCGTTGTGCATTTGAAATGCACGACATTTTATTTTTAGCCCACACAGAATTAACAGTAGTATATTGGAGTAATTTTAAGTCTAAAGAGAGCAAGTTTTTCTCGCTTTATATAGGATTACTCCACAGATTTTTAAAAAAATAATTTAGTTCAAAGCTTGCTGTACCAGGTTTAATTCTCAGTATACCTAGCAAGATTTAATGAGGATTTCTATATTAGAAAAGATAGTAATACTTAGATAAAAAATAATACTATAAAGCAAGTTTGGGAATATCAAAATTTATCATCCTTAATTTACTATTACGAGCATTTAAGTTTTGGGTAGTGTAAAATAAAGATTTGACCACATTTAGAATGAAGATACAACAGCTATTTTCTACCTACATAATATTGATAGCATAGCTCAAAAATTAATTATTTAAGTTGATAGTATAGATAGTATAGATAATATTTATAATCATAGATATTTATTTTTTATTATGTTCTTTTAGCTATAAATGTTGAGATTTTTAAATAAATATAAAAACAACAAAAAATATAATAAAATTATAATTGAAGTATTTCAATAAATTATAAATATATCATCGCAAATATTTTATTTACAAAAAATCTCCAAAAGATATTCATATATGGGAGTAGTAGGATATAAAAATGTCTACTGCAAAGACGAATGGGATAATTCTTCACTAAATATTAATTAAAAAAATAACATCCGTTGTCTATTACTTGTTTCTATCTCAAACCTCACACCAAAAAATAAAATATGAGAATCCCCGTAGCTACTTACAGAATTCAGTTTAACCCGGACTTTGGTTTTACTCAGACCTCAGAAATTGCATCTTACCTAAAAGTTCTAGGTATTTCAGATGTTTATGCATCTCCCATATTAGCTGCTAGAACAGGCAGTACTCATGGCTATGACGCAGTAGATACTAACTCTATTAATCCGGAATTGGGAGGAAAAGAAGAATTTGAAAAATTGATTGAGCAATTACAGCAGCTAAATATTGGTTGGGTGCAAGATATTGTACCCAATCATATGGCTTTTAGCAGTCAAAATCAGATGCTCGTCGATGTTTTAGAAAATGGTTTTGACTCCCAGTATGTAGATTTTTTTGATATAGACTGGAATCATCCTTACGGAGCTATTCAGGGAAGAGTACTGGCACCTTTCTTGGGTAAATTCTATGGTGATTGTCTTGAATGTGGGGAGTTACAACTCCAGTATGAAGAGAACGGTGTAAGCATTAACTATTACGATAACAAATATCCAATTCGGATTGAATCATATAGCCAAATTTTTACCTATGATTTAGGAAGATTACAAAAGAAATTAGGACGTGACGATCCAGATTTTGTGAAGCTTTTAGGCGTTCTTTATATGCTAAAATATATACCTTCTGGAGAAGAAGGTAGAGAGCGTTATGATCAAATTGCTTTTAGCAAGCGGATGTTATGGGAGCTTTGGAATAATTCTCCAGATGTGAAACAGTTTATTGAAGAGAATATTAAAGTCTTTAATGGAGAACCAAGAAATCCGGAAAGTTTTAATCTGCTTGAAGGTTTACTAACAGAGCAATTTTTTCGCCTTGCTTTTTGGAAAGTTGGTAATGAAGAATTAAACTATCGTCGATTTTTTACTGTTAACGATCTAATCTCTCTGCGTATTGAAGATGGGAATGTTTTTGAAACCACACATTCTTTAATTTTAGAGTTAGTAGGAGCAGAAAAAATTACAGGTTTAAGAATAGACCATATTGATGGACTGTATGACCCATCCCAATACCTGAATCGTCTGCGAGAGAAAGCTCCAGAAGTTTATTTAGTTGTAGAGAAAATCTTAGAACCCAAAGAAGAATTACCGTTAAACTGGTTAATTCAAGGTACTACCGGATATGATTTTCTCAATCAGGTAAACGGAATTTTTACTCAACAGTTGAGCGAAGAAGATTTTAATGATATCTATCAGCGATTTATCGGTAGGTATATTGACTGTGAGGAACTGATTGACAGAAATAAAAGGTTAATAATTAGCCGTCATTTAGCCGGAGACATTGATAATTTAGCTAGATTATTACAAGAACTCGCAAGTCAATATCGCTATGCAAGTGATTTTACCATGTATGGTCTTAAAGCGGCATTGGTAGAAATTTTGGCTCTTTTCCCGGTTTATAGAACTTATATAAATGAAAATGGGAGCAGCACTTCAGATAGGGAATATATCCAGCAGGTTATGGATAAAGCTAAAAATAATATTCCTAGCTTTTCTAATGAATTGGCTTTTATTGAAAAGTTTTTATTGCTAGATTTTGAAGATTTCTTGTCAGAAGAAAGTAAGAATCAATGGCTGTATTTTTTAATGCGTTTGCAGCAGTTTACCGGTCCTTTAATGGCAAAAGGTGTGGAGGATACGGTTTTATATATCTATAACCGTTTGGTTTCTCTGAATGAAGTTGGTTCTCATCCCTTAGATTTTGGTAATTCTCTAGAAGAGTTCCATGATTTTAATCAAGAGCGTTTTGCTCAATGGCCTCATGCAATGAATGCTACTGCAACCCATGATACCAAACGGGGGGAAGATGTCAGAGCCAGGATTAATGTCCTTTCTGAGATTCCGGAGGAATGGGAAGAGAATTTGAGAAAATGGCGAGAAATTAATGCTCCTCAGAAAGATTGTATCAATGGTAAGGATGTTCCTACACCAAATGATGAATACTTTTTCTATCAAACTCTAATTGGTGCTTTCCCCTTGTATGATGAGGAATACGATGAGTTTATTGAACGGATTAAAGAATACTTAATTAAAGCGATTCGGGAAGCGAAAGTTCATACTGCTTGGTTGAAGAATGATACAGCTTATGAGGATGGTTTTACTTTATTTGCTCAAAGAGTACTGAAAAACCAAAATGGTGAAAATCAGTTTTTAGAAACTTTTCGTCCATTTCAACGTAAAATAGCTCATTATGGTATTTTAAATTCTCTTTCTCAGACTTTAATTAAGATAACTGCACCTGGTTTACCGGACATTTATCAAGGAACAGAACTATGGGAGTTGAGTTTAGTAGACCCTGATAATCGTCGTCCGGTAGATTTTGAAATGAGGAAGGGGTATTTAGAAGAGATAAAAACATATATTGAGAGGGATTTACCTGGTTTAATTTCTGAATTATTACAAAAGCCAGAGGACGGTAAAATTAAGCTATTCTTGATTTATAAGTTATTACAAGCTAGAAGTCAGTATTTAGAAGTATTTCAAAAAGGAAGCTACGAAAAACTTCACGTGGCTGGAAGTCTTAAAGCCCATGTTATCGGATTTTCTAGAGAATTAGCAGAACAAAAAATAATAGCGATCGCACCGCGCTTTTTCGCTTCTTTGGTTAATGATGGAGAACAACCTTTTGGGGAACAGGTTTGGCAGGAAACTCGTATAATTACACCACCAGGTTCTTCTACTGTGTGGAAGGATATCATTACTGGACAAGTAGTGGAAGGGGAGGAAACTCTCTGGGTTAGGGATATTTTACAAAGCTTTCCTGTTGCACTTTTAGTAAATCAAGTTGATGAGTAAGGGATTACTCGATTATGTGGTCTGAGAATTTAAGGTTATAGTTCCATTCATTTCCATAGAAAAATTTAGATAATTGTAGGTTGGGTATAGCGAGAGCGTTACCCAACAAAACCAACCGTTTGTTGGGTTGAGGTACGAAACCCAATCTATACTATTTCTATTTTTAAGCTTAACTGAACCGTATTGGGTTATAGTTCCATTGATTTCCATAGAAAAATTTAGTCCCAAATATGGAAAGAGTAAGAATGAGTTCTACTATCCCAAATTCCCTAGTTGAAGGAGGGTTGTATCTCCCGAACTCCCTTAAAATAGTACTAATGATTATCGTGTTTTTTTCTTTTTGAAATGACTATATAGGAATACGGTTTGATTTATCGAAAGAGTCTTTAAGATTAAAACCTATTTTATAAGCGTTTGCATCTGAGTATGTTTTCAAAATTCAAGTAGAATTTTTATAGAACTATATATATATATTTAAATTTAATTCCATGAAAAACTATAATCTAAAAACTAAAACTTAAAAACTTATCTATATCAGGTAGGATTTATTATTATTCTTGTTGATAGTTATAATGAACGTTTTAATTATTGGTGCAAATCGCGGTATTGGTCTAGGATTCGTAAAAAAGCTATTATTATCATCAACATACAATCATATTTATGCTACCTATCGACAGAAGGATGGAGCTGTTGAGTTAATGAATCTGGAAATTCAACATCCAGGAAGAGCGATCGCTCTGCAAATGGATGTGACAGATGAGGAGGAAATATCTGAAGCTGTTTCCAGGATTCGTGAACAGATAGATCATTTACATTTAGTGATAAATTGTGTGGGGTTTCTCCACGATGATCAACAACAACCGGAGAAAAGTCTCCGACATATCAATTCAGAGAATCTATTACGCTATTTTCAAATTAACAGTATAGGTTCGGTGCTTTTAGCTAAACATTTATTACCTCTATTTAAACACCAGTCCCGTAGTATTTTTGCGAGTATTTCCGCTAAGGTGGGAAGTATCGGTGATAATGGTTTGGGTGGTTGGTATGGATATCGTGCTTCTAAAGCAGCTTTGAATATGTTTATGCGCAATGTTGCTATAGAATATGGACGCACGAGTCGCAATACTATAGTAGTCATGTTGCATCCAGGGACTACAGATACGGGATTATCTGAGCCTTTTCAGAGAAATGTACCACCAGAGAAGCTATTTTCTGTGGAACGTACAGTAAGTCAACTTTTAGCGGTGATTGATAATCTCGAACCGGCAGATAGTGGAGAGTTTTTCTCTTGGGATGGTAGTCGTTTACCTTGGTAGGTTAATTATCAGGGTGTTCCGAAATAAGTTAGATTATAATCGCTTATGCTTGATTGATTACCTTTAAAATTTAACGGTATTAAATATCAATATCGTAATTTGACATTCTATCATCTTATAAGGACGGAGATTCTTAGTTCAACGAGTCCATATAATTTACACAAATACCCTTGTATCTTAACTTTATCAGGAATTATTATTCTTCGAGGCGAAAACATAGATTGACGGGAGAATAATTTAAAGAAACTTAGAAATGCTACCCTTAACAAGGGCGATCGCCTATGGTGGGCACCCGTGTGCCATCGCTTAATTATTTGTTGACTTCAATTATAAATAATATTCCTGAATATTCCTGAGTTTAAGTTCCTGAGTTTAAGTAATTGTGGACACAACTTGAAGACAGACTTGAAATTGTAGTAAATAATCTACAAAGCAGAAAGATTCAAATCAGGGAATAAATTTATACTATGGCTTATGTTACTAAGATTTGTATTTACCCGATTAAGTCTCTAGATGGGGTAGAAGTAAGTCGAGCAAAGGTACTTGCAAGCGGTTCCCTGGAATATGACCGTCAGTATGCAATTTTTGATGAGAAAGGTAAATTTGTAAATGGTAAGCGCTATGGGAAGATACATCTGTTACGTGCGAAGTTTAATTTAGAAAATAACGCTGTTTCTTTATCTGTGACAGGTAGTGATACCGAAGAAAACTTTCATTTACAAGCAGATAGAAAAACCTTGGAGGCTTGGTTGAGTGATTTTTTTGGCTTTTATGTCAAACTACAGGAAAATCTGGTGACTGGCTTTCCTGATGATACGCGATCGCCGGCACCAACTTTTATAAGTACTGCAACTATCAAGGAAGTTGCGTCTTGGTATGAGGGTAAATGTTTCTCTATAAATGAGGGTGAAATTCGTCGTAGGTTACGTACTACTGTGGAAATTGATGGGGTACCAGCTTTTTGGGAAGATGGGTTATTTTCAGATGATATTTCGAGGGATAGTTCTCAGGATAAATCCAGTGGTCTTGTTCCTTTTAGGGTTGGTAATATAAGTTTTGTTGGTGTGAATCCTTGTCAGCGCTGTATTGTTTTTGCTAGGGATTGTGATACAGGGGAACAATTTTCGGATTTCCAGAAAATATTTATCGTTAAACGTCAAGAAAGTTTACCTCAATGGGTTGCAAGGTCTCGTTTCAGCCATTTTTATAAGCTCAGCGTGAATACTAAATTAGCTCCTGGGGAAAGTGGAAATAAAATTATGCGAGTTACAGATGATGTGAGTTTATTAAATTAAAGTTGTGAGATGAGTTTTGAATTTTACATTAGAGAAGCGACTTCCTCTGAAGATATAATTATAGCCAAACAGTTTTATCAAATGTGGCTAGATATTGGTATTGAGGAAGATAATATTCAAGATGACTGGCAATTTATAACTTTAGATTTTATCAAGTTAGCCCGTGAGAACCTATATTATAAAGGCTTTTTTGCGGAAGTTGATGGTGTAATTGTAGGTTCTGTTAGCTGTCAACTCATGTTTGGTTTATATCCAAACGTACTAAAGAAAAAAGCTCGTAAAGATGGATATATTTGGGGCGTTTATGTGGAAAAATCCTACCGTAGAAAAGGTATTGCTAAGCAGTTAATGGATACAGCAGTGGGGTATTTAAAAACCATTGATTGTTCCAGAGCTGTTTTGAATGCTTCCCCAGAAGGTAAATCTGTTTATGAGAGGATGGGATTTGTTGTTAGTAATGGGATGCATTTAAATTTATTGTAGTAGGTGGGTTGAATTATATGTAGGATGGTAGCGCGTAGTGTAACCCTTGCTGTCACAGATTTTAATACCTTTATAAAGAGATATACATCTTATAAAAAATTACTCCTCCCTACTTCGTCCAAAATCGGATTCTACAAGGAGTACTTAAAACCTCTTTAAAACTCTACTTAAATAATTTAACCTTGATAAATTAGTATAATCATTCCAATTAATTTCCGTATTACTCAAATATCTCAAAATACTTTAAAAATCAGGCTTTATCAAACTATATGGGTTACGGTTTCTATTTAAAATAACTATATATTCAGTATCAAAGGATTTAGCGAGCTTTAATTTTTTCTCTGTATTCAATTGTCATGATATCTAAATGATTAGATGGCTATTCCCAAGTATCAATTAATTTGAGAAAGCCAAGTTTGATTTTCAATCTTCTGAGCAATTGGATGAATCGTTGCCTTTTTAGTTTGAGTCTGAGTTTCTATATTTAATGTATCATCATGCCATGTTTGCCATACTTGGGCTGCAAGGGTGGAAAATTCTTTTCTAACCTGAAACCATGTGGGATTATCTTCTCTACTAGATAAGTTGCAAAGCAGGTCTAAAACTTTTTCAGATGTGTGATTGCTCATCGGATTAAGTTTATTTTGATTAGAAGTAATTAATTTCTCTTCTTCTTTGAATACCCAATTTAATCCCTCCTTCACACTGAGATTACTAAGTTGATAACTACATCTGGATATATTAAATGCAGAGTCACAAATACGACGATTTAATCCTAAATATACAGACCCCTTTAAAGCCCCTAAGAAATTTTCTAATGCTTGAACAGGATTATCTTCAACTAATAGTAAATATTCCCCATGCAGCAAACTGATTTCTGAGAGAACTGATTGACAAAAATTATAGCTATGACCGGTTGTTAAATCGGTTTTGGCAAGTTTTTCAGCTAGTTTTAACGCCTGTAATGATAATTTACCATTTCCTAATCTTACCCAAGCTCTACCTGCAAGTGCGATCCATCTAGATACACGTTGAGTTAGACCGATACGTAAGGCATAATGTGCTGCTTTAATAAAATTGGTTGCAGTTTCTTCTAAAATATCTTTGTCATCACAGAGATAAAACTGTATTCTGGCTGCATTACCATGAATTTCAGATAAGGATTCATAAACGTCTAGTCCAGCATCTTTATAGCAAGAGTTGGTATTGATAACGCTTCTGATTTTAGATTTCCATTCGTTTAATTCTAACCACTGATTGATTTTTTTATTTTGAAATAAATCTACCTGATGTCCGCAAGAAAGCTCATATAGATATATTTCTGATTGAATTAAAGCTTCTATGGGAGAAAGTTCTACTTGTTCTATATTTTTTATATATAATTCATATTTATCAATATTTCTATCAAGAGCGACGTTAAGTTCTGTAATTAAGGATTGGGCATTAATAATATTACCTTGAAAATTAGAATATCTCAGTTCTAAACGTTTTGCTAAACAGTAACAACGATAAAAGTTGAGTCGATATCTCAAGTACATTTCTTCCTTGGGAATCACTTTTAATTGATGTTTTGCTTCTTCAGCAATTTTCTTGATTTCTGATAAATTGCATCCTTCATCAAGAAATTGAAATTTATGAAATGCTTTCCGAATCCTAGTCAATCTTTTCCTTAAGTCTGCTAAACTTTTGCAAGCCTGTATATAAACTTCCAAATTAAGCTGATTATTATTACTATTGTCTGCTAACCATTGTTTGACAGCGCAGATTATTGCTTGCAACATGGCAATCATGGAATCTCTGTCAACCCAAATTCCCTGGTAGTTCTGCTGATCTAATAAAGTTACTGTTGTTTCTACCAAAGCATCAATGTTGCTATCGAGGGTATTAGTGGAAATAGTTAGATTAGTGTCATTTTTTAAACCCATATGTAAAGTACAAGCACTAATCGCATTTTCAATCATGGTACCGCTAGAAGTGTAAATCCATTCCATTATTTCGCTTTGAGCGCTATCATGACCAAAGCTACAGGTGACGATTGCCATAATTACAGGCTTAAGTGCATCGAGGGTTTGTGTCTCCGGTAAAGCCTGAGAAGATGAAGATGCTCCTGGGGTATCTAGCTTATATTCGGCACTATAAGCAATTTTGACTAAACGACGATAAACATCTTTGTATTCTCCATCATAATCAATAGTGGCAGATAAGGTTTGAAATTCTAACTTCTTAATTCTGCTATGGAGTTTAACTGCATCTTGATTCATCTGCTCTTTGATGACAATACTCAAAAATAAGGCGATCGCTTCTTTGGGGGTAAATTTTTTCTTACCTCCTCCCTTCAGAGCATTTTTGGTACGCTTAAGTTTTTCAATTACCTCTAATTTCAACTTTAAACCGAGTGTGGGATGGGGTTGTGCAAGTTCTTGAATTAGATTTTCTAAAGCATCGTTGTCTGGATGGAGAGAACCGTCTAATAATTTTTTACTCGCTATAGTTAACTTATTACTAGCGATCGCTGTAAATTCTTGGGTTGTGGATAGCAAGTCCTCAAATTCTAATAACTCAAGTAATGCAACTATCTTAGCGATTTGAAAAAATCTTTCCCGGGTGACTCGGATACTCTTAGTTTGACTGGGTAAAAATCCAGCAGATTCTAGAAGCTCATCAGCACCGACTTCTCCAAGTTTTGCTCTAAGTTCATCGGGAGAACTTTCATACCCATCAGTATGGTCTTCTTTTTTTGACTTTCTCTTTGATGGTTTGCGATTTTTCAAACTTTCGCATAATCTTACTAAACCTTCACTACTAACCGGTAAATATTCTTTTTCTCTATTCAAAAAATCAATTACTACCGGACGACTAACACCCATACCCTTAGACAACTCTAACTGAGTTGCTCCCATTTCTCTTAAAAAGAAAAATAGCATCTCTCTGAGTTTTTCTTGGTCTCTAACTTTATCTTGGCTCATAAATCACATCTTACAAGGCAATATTTATTTAAATGTAAATTTGATTTACCAATATTTTGCATTTATCAACACATATATACAATTTGCAATATTTTGATAAATACTAATTTTGATATCTTTGGAATGGCAAACGCATACAATCCTTTAATAGCAATGCTTTTTGCTTAAAAATGAAGGTATGCTCTCCAAAATCTCATCTACTTACTTACAAATTTTTTCTAAAAACTTGTTTAACATGTATTTTGTTTTTACACCAAAAGACATAATTTTCTGTATATTTTGATATTTTGTATCTTTAGCTACTTTTTTGTGATTTGTATTGTATATATCATTAACACATAAAGAATATTAACACTGAAAAAAATAAATCCCAGAACATTCATAAGTCTATTTACTTTTAGTCAGCAACTAAAAGTCGATAGCGACTTAACGCAGTAACATCCATATAACTTATAACTAGCAATCGTTCTTGCGGAGAGCATCACGATATGACCTTCCCAAAATTTTCAGAATTTTTGCAAAGTTCTCAGACAATGAGGATGTATTTGCATCTTGGGGATATAAATTCCCTAAAAAAGACTTCACTTATTGAGCAGGTGAGATATTCAGATACAGTCTCAAGAAAAGTTTCTAATCAAGCCATATTACCTTTACCTACAGTCTTTTCCCACATGAGCTTTTTGCTAATTCAAAGTTTGTGTGAAACAGGACATGGTGAATTTGCGATGATTTCCGAGAAAAAGAACCATCAGTTTGCGGTTTATCCCAGCACTCATATCCGCGATCGCTACTTATTAAACCCTAGTCAAGTTGAACCGATCCAAGGTGTATATCATCAAATTACGGATCAATGGAGTAGATGGTATTCATCTTTGTAGAGAACTTTTAGTCGTTAGCTAAGAGAGGATGATTTCAAAAGCTAAGGATTATTTAAACTAAATAAACAAATGTATCAGACATTGGCTTTTGATAGACCAGACGTTTACATAAAGCCGGTAAAGTGCCTAATAGAGGCGCTTACCGGCTTTTTGATTTAATCGATTTAAGTATTTTCAGTTCTTTCAAGTCTCTCTAAGTTATTAAATTTTTGACACTACATTAGAGGATAAAACAATGACTCTCAATAATTACAATCCTAACCCTAATAAATACAATCCCCTATTTAGATTAATCTTCAGGGTTTTTAAATACTTTGCTTTGATGATATTTGGTTTTGCTTTCGCTGCATTTTTAGCTACCATTTTTGGCTCCTCACATGTTGCTCTGAGTCTTTTTCCCCCAGTGTTTGAATTTATTTGGCGTTTTGGAGTGACTTTAATTGCTGTCGCAGGAGGAGCAATAGTCATAGAGTCGTTCCGATAGAACTTTGACACGACTCTGGTAGGTAAATTTGTTTCCCAAGTAAACAAAGTATTGATAAGAATGAGGTGAGATGTCTATTGTAAAGGGTGGATAACCCCTCATCTCATATCTTTATACAATTGAGCTTCGACTCTTCAAATAGTTAATTATTAGCTCTTAAAGTACAACTTAATTTAGACATTTTCTGGAAAGCATGAGTATTTGACTGAATATAAAAGTATTTATAACTGCCTTCATATTTAGAGGTAAAAATGCGTCGAGTGCTTTATTTTATATTTGCTCCTATTGCGTTTGTTAGTACATCTTGCGAACTAATCCCAGAACATGATAAAAATCCTAACTTAGAAGAAAATTCTTTTTCTCGGAAGAATGTTCCTGTACAGACATCTTCCCCTAAATCCATTACTCAAGAGGTTGTGAGCAAAACCAAGAGTAAGACCAATAGCAAGACTAACTACCTCTCACCCTTAGAAGAGCAGGTGATAGTCGAGATGAACAAAGCGCGAACTAATCCGCGAGCTTATGCAGGGATTTTGGAGGAGTATAGAACTAAATTTGTTGGTAACAGAGTACGACTATCTAGAAATGTTTTCCTGCAAACCAAAGAAGGAGTCAGTGCTGTTGATGAAGCGATCGCTTATCTGAAAAAGGTATCTCCGGTAGGGACTCTCTCTCCATCTGCGGGATTATCTTTTGCAGCGAAAGACCACGTGAAAGACCAAGGTAAAAAAGGAATTACAGGGCATGATGGTAGTGATGGTAGCTCCCCGTTTGACCGGATGAACCGCTATGGTAAATGGCAAATTACCGCCGGAGAGAACATAAGTTACGGTTCTCACACTGCTAGAGATATTGTTATGCAGTTAATTATCGATGACGGAGTACCAGATAGAGGTCATCGCATCAGCATGTTTAACCCCAAGTTTAAAGTAACAGGTGTAGGTTTCGGTATTCATAAAACCTATCGACAAATGTGTGTGATTACCTATGCTGGGGGTTATCAAGAAAAATCAATCTGATTCTTCCATAATTTTCTCACTGAATAATCGGGAGCAACATAAAAATTATCTAATGCATTGTATCAACGGTGTGGATGATTACATAAATGAGAAAACTATAAACCTTTATGGGTAGATATTTTTGGTTAATGCTTTCGTCATTAACTTTAAAGTATTGTTTAATTTCATTAAAATTATATTCATTTGTAGTCAAACATGTTCTAAATTTTAATTAGAACCAAGATGCTATGACTTAATTTTAAACAGGTAAGAGTCCTGACGCACAACCGCTTAAACAGTTTTGCTGATAGTTAGGGGCGTAAACTAAACTCAAGTTGCGGTGCTACCTCACGCCATCGTATGGCGCTTGAGGAAGCGCACCAAGAGAAACGAGCAAATCAAAAAATACTCAAAGGTTCAACATTCCTCAAGAAAAAAGTAATCCCCAATGCTTTTGCGGAGGGGATATAGGGAGTTGTAGTTCCCCCACTGAGGATTACTCCTCACAAAGTCGGTTTTATGGTTGATGTTATATTTGACTATAAAATTTATAACTATAATGTTACTTACCCGAAAGTGAATGTTATTAAATCTAAATTAAACCTAAATCAAATATGAGTTGAATGAGTACTATCTAAATCTGGCTTCGTTTATATTCGATTCCTTAACCCCTTATATTTATAGCTTCTAAACCCTACAAGCTCACTTCCCCTGAGTCACTATCTCTCATGCCCACTTTTTGAATTTGTGCTAGTCTATCACTAGAAGATCAAATTCGGTTGTTCAGTTTGTTTTGGTTTACATTTGTTTCACATGTATCACAGGCTTCTCCGGATATGAATCTCTACATTTTTAATTCTGGTTAAATCTGGAGATGTTCTATGTCAGTTTATATCGGCAATCTCTCTTATGAGGTTCAGGAAGAAGACCTTAAGCGAGTTTTTGTAGAGTACGGCACTGTAAAAAGTGTTAAGCTACCTGTAGACCGAGAAAAAGGTCGCATTAGAGGTTTTGGATTCGTGGAAATGAGTTCAGAAGAAGAAGAATCTGCTGCAATCGAATCCCTTGATGGTGCAGAATGGATGGGTAGAAGTCTTAGAGTGAACAAAGCTAAACCCAAACCAGACCGAGGTTATTCAGGTGGTGGTGGCGGTAGATGGGGTTCTGAAGGAGGATATTCTCAAGGCTACTAAGCACCCCCACCTACCAAAGTAACTTTTTCAAATATTAAGGACAGATTTATTGTCTGTCCTTTTTGTTCGTTGTTATACTGAGCTGTTCGCAGCTAAATTATAGCCAAATGGAAGCCAAATAAACATTGTGCCAGTAACGGCGGGAGAAATAATGACCCAAGTAGTTGTGGGTGAGAATGAAGGAATTGAATCAGCATTACGCCGGTTTAAACGGGAAGTTTCCAAAGCGGGAATTATGCCGGATATCAAAAAACATCGTCATTTTGAAACACCCTTAGAAAAGCATAAGCGTAAAGCGATCGCTAGATCCAAGCAGCGTAAAAGACGTTTCAAATACTAAGTATGAATTACTTAATTTAAGTACTCAATTTACGTGGTTAGTAATAGATAACTGTAATCACTCACAGTATTGCTTGACTTCTAATACCTACAATTAGTAAAGCAATCTATTTTTGCGTTTTACCCTTATGGTAGAGCGCCTATTTTATGGCTATTTTTCTAACTTATGAATTTTCTAATTTACGAAAATACATATGTCACACGTAATTTAATCTGGCGAATGTGGTATTTAAGCAAGTCTAATGGCAGTACTTATAAGAATTTCTCTAATTTGAGCAGGAGTTAAGTTCGGGTTAGCATCGAGCATCAAAGCGACTATACCTGCAACATGGGGTGCAGCCATTGAAGTACCGTTTTTGCTTTCGTATGAACCCCCTGGAATAGTTGAATAAATATCAGATCCAGGTGCCATTAAATGGCTTATATTTCTATTATCTCCAGCTCGATTGGAAAATTCACTAATAACTCCATAACTATTCAGTGCTCCTACTGATATTCCATACTCAGTTGCGTAGTTAGCTGGATATTTTGGTGCAGAAGCACTATCATTACCTGCTGCCATAACGACCATTACTCCTCTATTGTTCGCGTACTCAATAGCCGCTTTTTGCTCGGGATTTGCATAATCGCTGCCTAAGCTAAGATTAATTACATCAGCCCCGTTATTCACAGCATAGTAAATACCACTCGTTACGGAATTACTGGAACTGTAACCTAAGTTATCTAAGACTCTTACTGGCATAATAAGAGCATTGTAAGCGACTCCACCAACAACACCGAGATCATTATATCCTCCCGCAATGGTTCCAGAAACATGGGTACCATGACCATTCCCATCTAAAACATTATTGTTATTCTCAATAAAATTCCATCCATAAATGTCATCAATGTAGCCATTACCATCATCATCAATACCATTACCTTCTATTTCTCCTCCATTACGCCAAATACTATTCGATAAGTCTTGATGGTAAATATCTACACCCGAATCGATGACTGCAACAGTAACTCCTTCTCCGCTATATCCTCTTGCCCATACTTCTGGGGAACCTACCATGTCATTATCCCAGGAAAAATCTTCCCAGTTTCCAACATCGGCAAATACAGATTCCCCAATGCCTCTAGCAACTGCTTCTGAGGCATTTACTAAGCCGTAACCATAGTCAGAGCTAAAATTATCAGATGGTGCCGTGATTGAAAGAACAAGATTGTAGTTAATAATGCCCTCAGAGTAAGGATAAATTTGGATGTAATAGGTGCCGGGATCTAACCGTTGGTTAATAGTTTCATCATCATCAAAAACGTTTATAGAATATCCAATTAAATCACCACTACTATTTAACAGTTCTACATCTGCATCAGCAGTTAAATCGCTAAGTACTAATCGAAAATCGCTAGAATTATTTAGGGTAAAGCGGAAGTAGTCGTCAGTGTCAGCAGCACCTATAGAATCTGCAATACTAATACTGCTGTTAAGAACACCCAGATTATAAGCGCTGTAGATGCTGTTATTTGGTTCTGCAATAGTTGGTGTGGCTGATAAATCTAGATTGTAACTGGTATTGCCATAGAAGGAATAAACTTGAATGTAATAAGTGTCGGCATTTAATTGTAAGGTGATGGTTTCATTATCACTGAACCAGTTGTCAGAATATTCAATTACATCACCACTACTATTGAGCAATTCTACATCTGCATCCGCAGTCAAATTGCTAAGTGTGAGTCGAAAGTCGCTGATATTATTCAGGGTAAAGCGGAAATAGTCGTTGTTGTCAGTATCACCTACAAAATCTGTAATACCTAAACTACCGCTAAGAAAGCCAAAATCATAAGCGGTATTTAAACTGTCATTTGGTTCGATATAGGATTCCAGAACACCTGCAATTACCCAATTGGTATTTGTTACATCCTCTAAGTAGGTACCACCAGTCAAGGTATTATTATTCATGTACCATAAAGCATTTTCACCACTGTCATAGTTACGCCAGAGTATGTCTACATGACCATCGTGGTTAAAATCTCCTGTTCCCTCTATGGACCAGTTAGTATCTTCTAAGGAATTTATATAAGTACCACCAATCAAGGTACTATTATTCATGTACCAAAGAGCATTTTCACCACTGTCATAGTTACGCCAGAGTATGTCTACATGACCATCGTGGTTAAAATCTCCTGTTCCCTCTATGGACCAGTTAGTATCTTCTAAGGAATTTAGATAAATACCACCATTGGAAATAGAGTCATTCATGTACTCCAGATAATTCTCACCGGTAGCATAGTTACGCCATAAAATATCTGCTTCACCATCTCGGTTGAAATCTCCTGTTTCTTCAATGAACCAGGCTGTATTTTCTTCTTGACCTAAATAAATTGCATCGGTTAAAACGCTGTTGTCCATATACCATAAGGCTTGTTCACCATTGGCATAATTTTGCCAGAGGATATCTGTAGTTGCAGAAATATCTTGTAGGGAAATATATGAGTTGCTCTGACTTTCTATAAATGAAGTGTAGATATTATTATCTGTTAATGCTTGAACTGTATAACTAGTATTTTGGTCTAATTGTGTAGTTGAAACATCGTCTATATTATTTAAATGCATATTTAATTTTTAATTTCACCTTGAAATGGATAATTTTTTCTATCTTTTTTTTGAGATGACAAGTTACCTTACTTTTGCGTATTTCTTAAGTATATAGGATGCCTAATTTTATTATTAACTAATATTCCTAACTAAATATAGCAGCTAATTTTCACATAAAAAAGATAATAAATTAATTTTTATTGAATATGAAATTTACTTAATATTGAGCTATAAAATTATTTTTATAATTCATAAAATCAATCAATTTATTGCCATAAATATACAATCAGCGTTACAAAACAATTGTTTTTTATAAAAACCTTCATATTTGTTTGTATTTTTTTATTACTGATGCAAATACGCGATCGCCTGGGATTGTATTTTTGCAAAACTTCAGCAAACCTTCTCTAATCAGCGATGACCTGGTCAGATATGAGTTAAATAAATCGAACAAAGAAGAATTAACAGAGAAAAAATTATCCAGCTTCAGGGATGTTCTCGGCAGATATTACATCAATTCTGGATAATGAATTAAGATTTTATCGTAAGTTTTCAATAACCTTTTAAATAAAAAATAAAATAGAGACATTTAATATAAATGTCTCTACTAAATGTCTTTACATAATTTTTAGCTACAAATATTTAAATTTTGAATTAAATATTGAATAAGTCTAATATTTGATTTTACTTTCCAACTTCTAAACTTTCCTGCTTTACCGGAGTATTTCCATCTTCTTCCCTATTTTCGGTAGCATTCCGCTTAGAAAATCCCCAACTGAGAATAAGAGCGATCGCACTAATCATTACCCATTGTGGTGGAATCCAAGCTTCATTAATTACCGTTGTCAATAAACGTACTCCCACTAAGGCAACTGTAATATATCCAGCATCTTCTAGATAAGTAAATTCGTCTAACCAGCGAATAAATAAACCAGCCATGAAACGGAGGGTTATTACCCCAATGGTAGTTCCAGTTATCACTAACCAGGTTTCATTGGAAACTGCGATCGCTGTGGTAACACTATCAAGAGAAAATGCTAAATCGGTAAGTGCGATAATGGGAATCACTTGCCATAAAGAATGAAAGCGACGTTTATGATGCTGTCCGTCTTCTTCTTCCTCTTCACCACTGAAGTGTTGAAAGACTAACCATAGCAAGTAAGCTGCACCTAAAAGCTCAAACTGCCAAAAGTCTTTTATCCATGTAGCGGTCAAAAGCAGACTAATTCTCAATACATAGGCAAATACTAAACCAATATTAAGTGCTTGTTTTTCTAAATCTTTATCTTCTAAACCCTGTGCAATTGCTGCTAAAGCGATCGCATTGTCGGCTGACAGTACTGCTTCTAAGAATATTAAAATAATTAAGACTATAGGAGCTTCAATACTAAAGTCAAAATGAAGATAGTTAAATATTTGATCTAGCATTCCTAGTTTCTCTAATGGAGTGGCGCAAATGGATGATTAATAGCAATAGAATAAAAATATTGTTATCTTAGTCCAGCTTAACTTGCTCTTGCTATTTTATGCTGGGGTCTATGTCGTCTCAACAACGCCATTTTAAGAGATTTATGTTTTTATATGCTATTTGTTTAGTGCTTTAATTTACAGAATATTTTTTTATAAATAGCTTTCTGTGTATTTTTTGATACATTTATGTCAATGAATATTTGTTTTTGCTGATAAATTCAACATTGCTGAATTAGTATAGCTTTAATTTATATCAACTCAGATTTCCTGGGCGAGGCAAGATTTAAGCTGAATAGAGAAATTTATTTTCGTTGTTTAATGGCTCCCATAAAAGCTATAAATTACCATGCATTGGCGGTGATTTTTCAAGAGTTAATACTGAGTTATTAATTTTTGATTGTATATAAAGTAGCATTTAATCTTTATCAGTACTAATGTTTTATCACTAGTAAACTTTAAGTTCTAAGTCATAAGTCTGAAGTTTTGTAGCTTGTCTCAAAGATTCATAAAACCCTTCTATCTTCTAATAATGTATAGGGTTTAATGGCAAAGTGGGAACATTAGACTCTTAATTTCCTATCCCTAGCAGCATCAAATCAAATAGTGCTGTTAAACTGGGAGGTGTCCGGAAATCATCAGTGATTATGCTCAAGCGTTCAAAGTTCGAGACAACTCAATCTCAAATCATGCACCGTGCAGAGGATCTAATTGGTGCTGCTTCAAATCGTTATCGAATCACAGTTCAGGTGGCAAATCGCGCTAAGCGCAGACGCTACGAGGATTTTGAGGCTGCTGAAGATATTATGATGAAACCAGTACTAAGGGCAATTATTGAAATGTCCGATGAACTGACTCAGCCAGAAATTATTGGAGAAATTTAGTAATAGTTTAGGTGAGAGAGTCGAATGAACAGTAAGTTAGGGTTCATTCAACAGTTTATTAAGAGAAAAAGTATTTTACCGTCTCTTGCTGGAGGGGCGGTTATCTTAATTTTTACTGTTGTGATGCCAGGAATTAATGTTAACCATAATAAGCTTCACTATTCCAGACCAGCGCTTGCTCAAAGTTTTGCTGATTTTGGGTCTTGGAGACAAGTTTATCAGCAGTTACCAGAGTTTCCCAAAGAAAATAATTACGTCAGCAAAAATACTGGTAAAGTTGCCAAAAATCATACTTTAGCTCGACGAATGTTGGAGTATCATATCTACTTCAAAGGACGTGCCCCTAATTATCGTTTGGATTGGAAGTTTACTCTGGCTGATTACCTGGGAGCAAATGAAATCATGTACGATAAGTCTTACCCTGGGAGCGATAGTCTGAAGAAAAATCCACTCGAAGGCGATCGCGCAGTTATTAGTAAGTTAAATCGCAAGCAGCGTAATGCTTTAATCCAAGCTTTTGTAAATATCTTTTCTACAGGTGGTCAGCAGAAGTTACCATCATCTAGCAATCAACAACCCAATAATAATCAAAATCCAAGCTTTCCTCCTGCTTCTTCCAAATAGTCTGCAAAAGTAGCGTAATTTTTTTGGATTATCTATTCATATTCGCAAACTCAAAGGTGAGAAGCAAACTGGGAAAATGAGTAAAGTCGTTAAAAGTGGTTCAGGTTGGCGGATAGGTTGGAATCCTGACGCTCATATTTACAAGGGTTTAGTGGGTACTGATGATTGGTCAATTGAATTAACTGAAGATGAGTTAGAAGACTTTTGTCGGTTATTAACACAGCTATCAATAACTATGGAAAATATCACTAGTGAATTGATGGATGAGGAAAAAATTGCCTGTGAAGTAGAAAGCGATTTATTGTGGATGGAAGTAGAAGGTTATCCCAAAGAATATAGTTTGCATTTTATCCTTAGTAAGGGACGTTGTGCCGAAGGTAAATGGAACGCAGCAGCAGTACCAGGTTTATTGGAAGCGTCGGAAACACTAAAAGTTTTTTAATGCTGATAGTTGCCGATGGCTAAACTCGTGCTAATATATTTAAGTCTATAAGACAACTTGAAATTAAAAGTATTATTCTAAATAATTATTGGAATTTAATCACTTTTGTTTCGGGGCGTAGCGCAGCTTGGTAGCGCGCCACTTTGGGGTAGTGGAGGTCGTGGGTTCAAATCCCGCCGCTCCGATTTTTATTAGTCTATTTTAATGGAATTTTGATTTTTTCGTTACAGAATAGTGTATGCGAAAATTTTCTAGGAAAAAAGTGATAATCCGGTCGGGGATTGTCCAGAGTAATGGTGCGGTAGTAACCCCGCTAAGCGATCGCTTAAAGCATCATAGTTTTAAGTTCTGGAATTTCTTGTAAATATTTAGCCAAAGAATATTTTATAGATTTTATATGGTGGTTATTAGGAGTGGAATCCCAAAATAGACTTCTTACAAAAGTCTTTTATCTCCTAACTTGCACATTTTCAAACCTTTATTTAGCAAAGCTTTAGCTACAGTCAGAAAAATGTGTCAGTTTAATTCATTCTAAGGTGGAGTTGAATGCCGGAATGAAGGAATTCCCACTTTGTGGGTCGCTCTCATTTTGCACTAATATTTTTTGATGTATTTGATGTAATTTAATCACTCAGTATGAAGCTTGAAATCTTAATCTAGTGATAAAAACCAATCTAAATTATGTAGCTTTATTTAGCATATTTATAAATTTATACTCATTATACAAGGGTGAGATATTTAATAAGTTCTCTATTCTTTACTCTAAGCGGTTTTTACCCCCTCTTGTCATTCCCTAAGGTTATGACCCTATCTCATTATCTCATTTGTATGATTTTAGATAGTTATATTTACTTATGTCTAACTACAATTACAATAAATAGTTATGATAGCTCCACCTAAATTACTAACCGACCCATTTATACAATCTCCAACTCCAGATTCTGTGAGAGTTGTGTGGTTCACCGAGTTTCTCGGTAAGGAACATATAGTTAATTACGGAAATGACCTCAGTCACCAAGTTCTTGCTCAAACAACTAAATTGAGTCGGGTCAGAGAAGACCAAAAATCACGGGTGGGAAAACAAATAGAAGATGCACAGATATATAAAAAACCATCAATACGTAATGTCTGGAGACATGAAGCACAAGTAACTAACTTAATTCCAAATCAGAAAGTAAATTATTGTGTCACGAGTATACAAGAAGACGGTCAGACTGTTACTAGCAGTGTATTTACCTTATCCCCTGCACCAAAACCAGGTACTCCCTTAAAAATACTTTTGACTTCCGACCATCAAATTAAACCGATGGTAGCTGCAAATTTACAAAAGGTGATAGAAACAGTAGGTCAGGTTGATGCTGTTTGGTTTGCTGGAGATTTAGTTAATATTCCCGACCGTGCAAGTGAATGGTTTGATGATAATCGAGGAAATGCATTTTTCCCGTGTTTGCAGGGTTGTGGACATTATGTGATGGAGCATGAAAACCTAAAAACGATCTATTCTGGTGGAGAAATCATCCAAAATGCTCCCATGTTTACTTGCATCGGAAATCATGAAATTATGGGACGTTACGGTAGAAAAGGTAGTATTACTCAGGAATTTAACGATACAATTCCAAGGGAAGTAGCATTACAGCTATATGGTAATGACAATGAATCGTCGAATTTGAATCATGAAACTTTAAAACATAAAACTTCAAAAAATAAAGCTTTAAAAAATAATTCTTTCAATACTGACACCTACGAAGAAATTTTCACACTTCCTGAAAGTGAAACTGGTGGTAAAACCTATTATGCTGTCAGCTTTGGTGATATTCGCTTAATTGTTTTATATGTTACCAATATGTGGCGTTTCCCTAATGCTGAGAACGGGAAAAAAGGTAAATATGAAGAACCCACAGCGGATTTAAAACAACCGGAAAACTGGGGTTACGGACAACACATATATGAACCGATATCAGAAGGAAGTACTCAACATAACTGGTTAATTGAAGAACTCAAAAGTACCGAATTTAAGCAAGCAAAATATAAGGTAGTAATGTTTCACCATCCTCCTCATACTTTAGGTGATAATATTGTTCCCCCTTACACCGACCCAATACAAATTATTGAAAGAGATCGGCAAAATAATATCCGAAAGGTAAGTTACGAATATCCTCAAAATGCCGATTACATCATCCGCGATGTTATACCCTTACTAGAATCCCATGGGGTACAGCTAGTTTTTTACGGACACTCTCATCTGTGGAATCGTTTCGTTAGCCCCAGTGGAATGCATTTTTTAGAGACATCGAACGTGGGTAATTCCTACGGTGCAGCATACGGCAAGAAACAAAGGAAAAATCTTCCTCCTGGAGATCGCAAAAAATATAGTGAGAATTATATTGCAAATGGAGACCCATACGGTTTGGAGCCTACAATACCCACTATTAAGCCATTTTTAGATGAAAGTAAACAGCCGTTACCTTATATCTCTAGTAACGACATTACGGTTTTTAGTATATTTGAAACAGCGACAGCTACAGTCAGCAGTTATTATTTTGATACCCGTAAGTCAGGAACACCGGCAATTAAGTTCGACGAATTCCGCTTAGTTGGGTAATTGATAAATGGTAATGGGTAATTAGTAATAAATAATGGTTTGCAGTCCTAAAGCATGCCTTGTAAACGTTCTACAAGCTGAGGCACCTGTAATACACCCTCAATTGTATCTACTGGTTTACCCTGTTTAAATAATACTAATGTTGGTAAGGCTTCTATTTTATATTTTTCTGCTATCTGTGGATATTTATCAGTGTCTATTTTGACCACACGTAGTTTTCCTTGGAGATGAGCATTAACTTGGTCAAGGATAGGTGCCATCATCTGACATGGACCGCACCAAGTTGCATAAAAGTCAACTAAGACTGGTAAATCTGAGCCAGAAAGCATTTCTTCAAAGCTGTTAAATTGCTTTTTCGTTGCCATATCATTAACCTCCAAAGGAATTGTTATTGCTCAATGGTAATACCTTCGTGAAAAAATGGTAGAAATGGCTATTATTTTTTAGTTTTTTCTAAGTTTTACTACTAACTAGTATAGATAATTTACATACCTTAATTTATTTTTGCAATAGTTCTATTTATGTTCTCAAATTTATTTAAATATAAGCAGAACTTCCGAAAATTCAAAATTAGGACAATCTGTACTCCTTGTAATCATAAATAAACCTATCTCGTGACTTCCTCTTATGAGAAGATAGCCAGAAGACCCCAACAATTAATAAATATATCGGAAGAGGTTATGGAATTATTGCCAGAAAATCTGCAAACTTTACGTTCTCAAGTAGCTGTTGTGACCGGTGGTTCCCGGGGAATAGGAAAAGCGATCGCTCTTGAGTTATCTAAGTTGGGTGCGAGTGTGGCTATCAATTATGCCAATTCTAGTAGTGCAGCCGAATCCGTTGCTGATACAATCAACAATGCCGGAGGAAAAGCGATCGCTTTAAAGGCTGATGTATCGAAGGCTGAGGAAGTAGATGGACTGATTAGTTCGACGATTGAGAAGTTAGGACGTATCGATATTCTAGTGAATAACGCTGGTATTACCCGCGATACTTTGCTTTTGAGAATGAAACCGGAAGATTGGCAAGCGGTTATTGACCTCAATTTAACCGGTGTATTTTTATGCACCCGTGCTGTAAGTAAATTGATGTTAAAACAACGTTCGGGAAGAATTATTAATATTGCTTCTGTGGCTGGACAAATGGGAAATCCAGGACAAGCTAATTATAGTGCAGCAAAAGCGGGTGTAATAGGTATGACCAAAACCCTAGCGAAAGAGTTTGCATCTCGCGGTATTACTGTTAATGCTGTTGCTCCTGGTTTCATTGCTACTGATATGACTAATGATATTAAGGCTGATGAAATACTCAAGTTTATTCCTCTAGCTCGTTTCGGTAAACCAGAGGAAGTTGCAGGGATGGTTCGATTTTTAGCTGCAGATGAAGCTGCTAGCTATATCACAGGTCAGGTATTTAATGTTGATGGTGGAATGGTAATGGCTTAGAAAAATGCCATTAACAGTTATTGGTGAGGGGTTTAGCTTTTACTAAACCCTTATTTATATTTATCTGCCCTTCCCTACGGAATGCTCTGCTTTCCGCGTATAAACGTGATGGTCCGGTGACAGAAGAAGGGATAATACCAAAATAAAAGCCTTTTTGCCTAGTACTCGACCAAGCGCAGAGGGAGCGGAGGGAGCAGGTGGAGAAACAACTTTTTCTTTTCACGAACAACCACGCAAAGTTCGCTCGGTGAACTACTAGTCAATTTGGGTTTAAGACGAAGATTTAGTGGTCTATTCTCTGTTAAGGAGGGGTAGGCAATTCCTAACAATAACACTTTCTAACTTGAAAAAGACAGATGGCAGAGGTTAGAAGGGATAATGAAGGCTTTTCATTCTTGGTGGTGAACCAATTGTTTGATGAGGACTTTCTTCTGCTGGATTTATTTCTGATGAATTCAATAATTTTTTTTAATTTTTGGGAGAATATTTTTTTGGTTATCTATCTAAATAATATAATTTTTGTTCATACATTAGTCCTATTTTATTTTGTTAAACAATGGACTATTTGTTAAGTGTCTACTAAAGGTTTTTTATCTGGTAAAAATATATACAATAAAAAACATAGACTAGAATAATTTAATGTATCAGATGCAGCTATATATGTAGCCATATATATAGTTAACTGCCTATAGAATTTAACTCTCTATCAGTTAGAAATCTGGTTCAATTCTATAAAATTTCTTACTGGAAAATGCATCTTCATTAGTTAATTTTTTCTATTAGTATCTGCCATAATCTCTTTATTTTAGCCTGGTTGCCGCCAGAGTCAATTCTCAATTTTTCAATCGTTTACCTCCTGTCAAGCACTTACCTCTTATTATTTAAGGCATTCTATTGTAATGCCTTATTTTTTCACGTTTACTAACCAGTCAAGATTAAAGCTACTTAATAATGGGTGTGACCTTTTAGAAGTTAATTGTGTTCCTAGAATCGTAAAATTATCTATTCGTTTTGAACTATGCTAGATACAAATAATTCCCTTATTTCCCAATTCGATTACGTTATTTCACATTTTGATGGTAATAATAACGACAAAGACGATATCGCTGCTTTACCTATGGCTGCATTGTTGACAAAAGCAGCAGGAATAGAGGAAAAATCGACGTTTTTCTACGGTAATAACTTGGGAGAACCAAATAAATCTTCTCAAGTTGAAGCGATGAGGGAAAGTGCGGAATTTGCAGAAAAATTAGGAATCAAAACTTATGATTACCAAGCTAATACTAATGCTGCGACTGATGCGTTAGTCAAAACTCTTAACTCTGGTAAAGAGGTTTTAGCCATCGAGGGTGGACCGATGGAAGCTATATATAGAGCTTTAGAGAAAACTAGTCCAGATAATCGTAAGAATGTAACTTTACTTTCTCACTCTAGCTGGAATGAAAATCGTGATGTCGCAAGCAAACCAGGTGTCACGGATGTTAGGACTTGGAGTGATATTAAAAAAGACTTTCCAGAAGTCAAGTTAATAGAAATTGCGGATCAAAATGGTAAGGGAGATAGTGGTTTCAATAGTTCCCAGTGGAACTGGTTGGATAGTACCGACGAACCTCTTCTCCAAGAAGCTCGGAGTTTAATGAAAAATGCTGAAGGTAAAGTTAATGACCCTTCAGATTCTGGGATGCATTTCTATGCTATTACAGGTCAGGAAACAGCTGATCCAAATGATGCGAAGGTATTTTTCCAGGATAATCCACCTTCTGTAGATGGTGTTTCTAAACCTACAACTCCACCAGCTTCCAGTCCCGATACAGAAGATAAGGTGTACCTCGCAAGTAATGGTCAGGTAGTTATTGAAGCTGAATCAACAGAACTAACGGGAGATTGGGAAAAGGTAAAAATAGATAATCGAGATGGAGTACTTTATAACGGAGCAAATAGCTTTAATAAAGTTCCTCAAGGACAAACCTTAGAGTATAAATTTGAAACTGACGAAGGCGGAAATTATAACATTGCGCTACATTCTGCTAGAGATAAAAGTGCAATGAATGAATTTAGGAATGATTTAGGTAATGATGCTTTTGTTTCAATCGAAAATGTAGAAACAGGAGAAGTTATTCAACAACCAACTAAGTTATTTACTAATTTTGGTAGTCTAAATGGTGAATATCGTTGGGGAACAACCTTTGATGCAAAAGGGGAAAAGTCACCTGCAAAAGTTAAACTCGATCCTAATACTGAGTACCGTTTGAAAATAGATGGGCGTTCTGATGGATACGTCATTGATAAAATTACTTTGAGTAATGATGGATTCCTCAAGGATGCAGATGCAGACCCCTCGGAAGTTAAGGGGAAAGATTCTCAACCGACACCAAATCCAACTCCCCAACCAACACAAAACACAACTAAACACAAAACAACAAAAGCCAGGGGGGAGGCTGCGGCGAGGGAGGGGGGGAGAG
>ERZ1740062.252-NODE-252-length-37715-cov-15.443176_pt1 | contig 37715 bp, 27 predicted proteins | sample MGYA00581741_ERZ1740062 | MGnify/ENA primary metagenome ERZ1740062 (study PRJEB43018, sample SAMN04849747) | marine metagenome | isolation source: floating plastic debris | place: Pacific Ocean | collected 2008-09-01 | study: EMG produced TPA metagenomics...
TATACTTCTTAATCCTTTACAGTATAGGCTTTGAAGCTTCTTGTCCCCCCGTGAGCGAGACGGGTGCATTCATTCGGAATGGTCAATCTGCCAAGTCTGGACTCAATTTGAGTTGGGCAGATGCTGCATTCGGTCAATTCTTCCAAATCCTCGGACACATAGCTGGGAAAGCTGGGGCTGTAGTGATTGCGAAGAATCCGGCATACACATCTCAATTGCTCTCCTACCGGGATGAGGTGATTTTTACTGATACAGGGATTCGTGAGTATTGGGACAAAACTGAAAAGCTTTTGGTTGATAGGGATATCAACGCCGCTATCAATATCAAAAGAGTGGGGCTGGACGTGTTCCCCACTATAAAACGCCGTAAAGATAAAGTGGTGATAGTTGGTTCTATTACCGATGATACCTCTAAGGAAGTTCTACGCATTCTTCGGAGTGCCTGAGAAGCCTACACCATACCGCCCTTGTTGGTGTAGGAGCGTCACAGTCATCTACTCTTTAGTTCTCAAATATATACTTTCCCAGGAATTATCAAGATGACAAATTCTTCAGACAATACTATTCAATTAGACCATTATCAGTTTGTCAGTAAACAAGTAGCTGCACAGATGACTGGTCTATCTTCAGAAACTCTTAAGAGATATAGACTTGAAGGGAGTCTTCAGAAAGATATCCATTGGATTGCTATTAACTCTAGAGTCGTTAGATACAATATCTCCTTAGTACTTGATTGGATGCAAAATAAGGATAGCAATCCACAAGGACATCTTAAAGCTATAGAAAATTATTTAGCTTCTCTTCCATCTTCACAAAAGAAACAAAAAGGTAATCGCTCTCATAGGTAAATTATTGATCCGAGCAATCAGTTTTAACTGTTATCTACTTCATAAATTTGCTGTGACCAAGGAAATGCTAATATCTGGATTGCAATTATTGGCGAACCGGGAGCGGGGAAAACTAGGCTGTTGCAGCAAATCGCTCGATGGGTGTCCGAAGAAATCTCCGATGCAGTTGTGATTTGGGTATCTTTGGCTGATTTACGTGAACGGGAACTGGAAGCATATTTGTTTGAGTTATGGTTACAAGCAGTAGCGAGGAAAATCTGACAAGCCAAGGCTTCTAAGCAAATTAAAAATGATTTTGTGGCTCAGTTTAACCAAGGATTGGTGTGGCTGTTGCTCAATGGGGTTGATGAAATGCAAGCAACAGTGGGCAACCCCTTAGCAGAAATTAATCGCCAACTTCGCTCCTGAACTTTATATTTTTGTTTTATTTTAGACAATCAATAGCTAATTTTTACGAATTTTTTGTGTGGATCGTAGCTATAAGAATTTTCTCCTAATTTGAATGTTTTTTAGCTTTGAGAAGTTATTTTCCCAAAGGTATTGCCGCAAAACGTTCTCGTAAGAACCTGTGGATAAAGCGATATCGCCCACCGATGCGCTGGAGAAGTAGACGATCTGTACAGTAGTTGAGAAAACAAGCGTAGTCCCAGGGTATGTAATGCAAACAACGGAGAATCCAGCGAAGCAAGAAGTGGCGGATAAATGCATAGCCTCCTGTAAAAAGTGCAGCAATAAGTGCTGTAGAAAAACCACCTGTAACACTATCTATAATTGCAAACCAAAAATTCACTGATGATTGAACAGTATAATGAAATAATAATGGAATGCAAACAGCAAAGAAAACAAAAAATCCAACGATAATAGAGTTTTTAAAAGATATCCAAATACCTTCATTCGCTTTTGTTTTTGTTTTTATATCTGAACTTTTAAAATTTGTAAAAAGTACATATGCCAATAAATAGGTCGATGAAGTAAATATAAACTGATTATTCAAAATAATAAATATAAAAATTTCATTGACTATAGCAAAAGATACTATTTTTGCTATCTTCGATAAGTGTAGTTCAAAATAAATTCGTTCAAATGTATTAATTTTGGAAAAAGGTGCGCTTAAACCCCAAATTATCCCTCCAATCTGACACCAAGAGTAAACCATTGACGGCCATTCTGGAAGTAAAATTCCAACAGATGCAGTTGCATGTAGCCCAGGACCCAATAATAATATTAATACAAATAGTGGAATACAAATTAATGCATAAGCTATTTTCTCAACTCCATAAAATTTGTTTGATAGCCAATCAGGCTGTATATTTTCTATCAAAAAATCATATTCACCTTCTCTTTGTAATTGTTTTGCTAACCAAGAAAGATATCTTTTCGTTTTTTCGATAGAAATATGTTCCTTACCCATTTCATTTTGGATATCCCGTGTTAGCATCAAATGAATGTACTCGTCGATAAAAAATATCTGATAATTTTGAATTAAAATTCTCTTCCATAATCTCTCTAAAAAAAGAGTCAGATAATTTTCGATGAAAATACGTAAGAAATAAGTAGATTGAATATTTTTGAGAATCTGCGGGAAATAAGTATTAATAAAATGTCGAAATATTTGATAACTAGAATATTCCAAATCATGTATAGTATCGGTAGATATTTGTCCTAGAGTGATGGTTACAATATTTAGAAAGAAAGGAACTTTAATAAAGTCCAGCAAATTGGAGTCATGTTTTACTAAATCCCAAATTTCTACTCTTTTCAAATCATAAAGATAGTTTTGTATTTGCTTAGGATTCAAAGCTTGTAAGCAAATAGCTCCATTTAGATATAATCGAGTATTATACCTACTTGAAATTTTTTCTATCTGTTTCTCTTTTTCTTGTTCCCACTGTCCTCGAACAACTTTTTCATACTCCTCTCTACGACTACAAATGACCATATACCGAGAACGCGAATCACTTTGCAGAAACTCATTAATCTTCCGAACACAAGGTTCCTGATGTACTGATTCTAACTCATCTAAACCATCCAACATAGGTAATAACTTAGCATCGTCAGCCCAGTTTGCACCAATATCTTTCCGTACCCCATATTTTGAATTCAATTTCGCTACCAACCAATCCCGGATCGACTGCTCGTTATCCTTCCAAGTCGAAAGGTTAAACAGCACTGGAATTGGATAATCACAATCTTCTTGCGATCGCACAACCAAAGCTTTGGCTAAATTGAGCATTGTTGTGGTTTTCCCAGCACCGGGACTACCTAAAATTAATAATTTTCCAGCAATCTCTTCGCGGTCGAATACTTCTAAAATGCTCGTTTCATCAGGAATAGCTTCACGCTTCTTATCCCCAATTTTAATATCCGAACTCCAGAGACATTTTACCTGTTCTGGTTGCGCTTCCTTCCCCAAATTTATCAATATCGCATTATGTAAAGATTGCTTAAGCTTACCTGCAACTTCTTTTTTCACATCTTGCAATAATCGTTTCTCATTGCGGGGACGTTGGACTGAAGGTATGGGGTTAACATTTTGTGTAATACTCCCCACCATTAAGTTGCCGTCCACAGAGGAGTTATTTAGTATTCCTTGCTGAATACTGGGTTGCTGGTTTTCTTCTGATTGGTTATTTTTCACATCAGTTTCCTTAATTAAATTCGTGATAGCGGCAATAGAGAAAAACTTAAACAAATCTAACGTAATACTGAAAATCCTAATAACAGTGTGTATTTAATGTAGTATAAACTTTACATACTGGTAATTATGGAAACACTAACAGCTGCCACAGTCGCTACTCTTCTTCTCACCAAGATGATTGAAAAGGTTGGAGAAAAAATGGGTGAAAAGCTCCCAGAACTCGGAAGCAAAGCTATTGAACAAATAGGAAAGCTCAAGCAAGTATTATGGCGAAAAGCCCCAGAAACAGCCAGTGCTATTGAGAGAGTAACCTACCAACCGGAATTAGTGGAACAGCAACCAGACGAGTTTGGTATCGAAGTGCTGACTGCAAAAATGGAATCAGCAACTAAGCAAGATGCAGAAATTGCTGAAGTTGTAGATGCTCTTGCAGCAGAAGTTTTACCGCATATACCACCAAACACAGCACAAGTTATGGCGGTAGGAGTCAAAGGTAAAAGCTTAACAGCTAAAGATTTAATTCAGGAAGCAGCATCAGGTAGTATTGATGTTAATCAGCAGATGTTGAAGGATGTGGAAGTGGAAGGAAATATCAATTTGGGTAATTTGACTCAAAAAGGATAGTAAAGATATGTAACGCCGACGGCATAAATTATGTAATTATATGTAATTTAAATATTGTATTGTCAAAAATTTGTCGTCGGTAGTAATTTAATTATCGGGGTTATAAATTAGATAAAGTCATCTTCTAATAAACAAAGCTAGCATACTTTGAAGAAGCCTTTTAGATAGTAATGAGCGAAAAAAGTTCTAATTCAAGAAGTCAAGATATTTTAAAGAATTTTTTCGTTAAGGGAAATGTAACTACTAGAGACATAAGTCAACAAAGTATTGATAAGCAGCAAGTAAATATTTTATTTTTTAATCTCTCAGAATCTAAACAAGATAATTCAGAAATTATTGAAGCTATAAATAATGCTTACTTAGCTACCGTTCCCGATACTTGGTTTGATTATCGAGATAAAGTAACGCAAATCGATGATATTCTTAAACAGTTAGAGGAAATACCCCAGCAAAATCAGAGTCATTCACCTTTACTACAATTTATTTATTTACTAACCGAAGACGAAAACATTCCTCAAACTATCTGCGAAAAACTAAAACAGTTATTAAGTAATAATTCTTTTGATACTAAAAACAACACTAAATCATTACAACCACTTCATTCTTACCTACTAATCCAACTTCGTCCAGAAGCAAACAATCAATTGTTTCTTAAAGCTTGGTTTATTCCCGATGATACCATTCAAGACCCTTGGGAGCGTTTCAAACCTCTAACAGTTGACGAACAGCAACCGGAAATTCCCTTTATCCTGGAAGAATTACCCCAATTACTCGGTAATTTGATTCAGCAATGTTTTGAAGAACACCTGCAAGGACAACCCACAGAATTAACTATTGAAGTATTTCTCCCACGCGATCGCCTTTGGCATGAGGAAGTAGAAAAATGGAAATATTTAGATTTAAAATATTTGGACTCAGGTAATACGAAAAAGAAAATTCCCAGTGTGGCAATTGGTATTCGGCATAGAGTTGTTATACGCTCTTATGAACGTATGCGAAAACAAAGCAAGCAAAAAGATTTCTACTGGAACAAAAAGTGGAGAAAGCTAGATTGGGAGGATTCCTGTGTAAATCTAGTAAATAAATCTCCTGAAAATTATTCTGACCTAGATGAAGTGAGAGTTTCATTAGGTGGAAAAATTTCTGAATGCGAAGAGTTGATAACATTTTTTGGAGAAACAATTTTTCTGAAGATGTTCTGTAATTTATCAAACTTAGAAAAAGATATCTTGCTTGATTTTATCGAATCTGAGGGAATACCAATCTTAATTTGGTCGCGTTGTGATTTACGAAGTTTCAAAAATTCAACTGATTTTGATGAGCTAATGCAAACTAAATTACACGAATTACCCAATTATGTGAAAAAACAACGTGTGTCAGCACAAAAAAAATATTTAATAGCAAAAAAACAAGCTTTAGAAATTGATAGTAGTAATCACTTGGGTAATCATTTAGTATTACTATGGGATGATCCAAACCGAGTGCCACCAAACCAAAAGCATAAATTGGAATCCTCTGTATCGTGAATGAGGAATAAAGAATGAGCGACTGGCTGATTTTTCGAGGCACAGAAAAGCCCCATGATGGAGTTAAAAATCTTCCCGAACCGCCAAAATGGCGAGACTTTGGAGAAAATAAGCAAAAACAACGGGGTGAAACCTTTCAAGTCCGTCGCAATGAAATTGAACTTGTGAATGCAGCGCTTTACCTGCGTCGTCCTTTGCTGGTGACGGGTAAACCGGGAACTGGTAAAACATCCCTTGCTTATAAAGTCGCTCACGAGCTACAACTGGGTTCCGTGTTGCAATGGGCAATTACTACCCGCTCAACTCTGCAAGAAGGACTTTATCGCTACGATGCAATTGGACGCTTACAAGATGCTCAAGGTAAAGATAATACTGGGGATATTGGCAAGTATATCCAACTCGGTTCCCTGGGAACAGCCCTACTACCATCTCCTCATCCCCGCGTTTTGCTGATTGACGAAATCGACAAAAGTGACATCGATTTACCCAATGATTTACTGAATATATTTGAAGAAGGGGAATTTGAAATTCCCGAATTAGCTCGCTTACCCAAAGAATATGAATCAGTGAAAGTACAGACTTATGATAGTGGTATCGCTACTATTAAAAAAGGGCGGGTGCGCTGTACTCAATTTCCTTTTGTACTGCTGACTAGCAACGGTGAACGGGAATTTCCTCCAGCGTTTTTACGACGTTGTTTGCGATTGACAATGGCAAATCCCGATGCAACAGCTTTGAAAAAAATTGTTCAAGCTCACCTGGGTAATGATGTAATGGCAGAAGCAGAAGCTGTAATTACCGAATTTATCCAACGTCGAGACAGAAGCGATGCTGGAGATTTAGCAACAGACCAGTTACTCAATGCTATTTATTTAGTAACCCGTGAAAGGAGTCCAGTTGGTGACGATAAACAACGACTGCTTGAGGCATTAATGACATATCTTACAAGCACAGAGGATATATGATTGAGCGGGTAATTGGTGCTTTTAAGGACTTGGGATTTGATTTGGATGATACAGAAATTGCTGACATCCTTTGGCTGAGCGTGCAAATGCGGCGCTCCCAGTCTTCACCTTTGCCACAATTGCAACAGCAAACACCAGCATCTACCCCAGAAATCACTCCAGTTCCTCCTCAATCAACAACAAATCAAAATAAAAAATCGCCGCAATCTTCAAGCAAAACCGAAACTAGCGCTAACGTCTATCCCCAATCTTCAAGCGGTTTGCCAATCAAAGTTCCAACAGCTAAAGCATTACGAAATCAGTTAGCTATATCTCGCTCCTTAAAACCTTTCAAACGTCGAGTTCCTTCCAAAAACGAATTTATCCTTGATGAAACTGCTACCGCAGAACGCATTGCTGAAGAAAAACTTTTGTTACCCGTAATGCGCCCCGCACCCGAACGTTGGCTAGAACTGGCTTTGGTAATAGACGAAGAAGCATCGATGATGCTTTGGAAGCAAACTATCAAGGAATTTAAACAACTGCTGGAAAGACACGGTACTTTCCGCGATGTGCGAACTTGGGGATTATTTATCTCCGAAGATAGTAAAGTATGGCTACGTTCTAGAACTGGTTCGGTATCTCGCCAAAAAAAGTTACATAATCCCAGAGAACTAATCGACCCCAACGGTCGGCGTTTGTTTGTAATAATAAGTGATTGTGTTTCTCCAGCTTGGCGTAACGGTACTATAACAAAAGCTTTAGCAGCTTGGGCTAGCACCAGTTCAATGACAATCATTCAAGTACTACCAGAATGGCTTTGGGAAAGAAGCGCTTTGGGTGTTGCTGATTCAATTTTGCTCCGGAGTCTAGCTCCTGGAGTACCCAACCAACAGTTAATCATGACAGCATTGGATTTGCTTGATGAAAGCGATGTTGTTAACAAGCTAAAAGTACCTGTAGTAACTTTAGAACCAGAATCTTTAAAAAATTGGGCTTGGATGGTAGCAGGTACGGGAGATGTACAAACCAAGGGGTTTTTACTTGCACTGGATGCAGAAATATTTGATACTGCTGACGAATCAACAGAAAATAATAGCGTTGAACTTTCAGCCAAACAACGATTGCAACGCTTTCGTCTCACAGCTTCACCAATGGCACGGAAATTAGCAGGACTTTTGGCAGCTGCACCTGTTAGTTTACCAGTGGTGCGGTTGATACGGCAGACGATGTTACCGAAATCAAGTCAAGTTCATGTGGCTGAGGTGTTTTTAGGTGGAATATTGAAGCCATTGTCGCCAATTAACGAAGGTGTAGACGGGGATACAATTCAATATGACTTTGTGGACGGGGTAAGGGATTTGCTGCTTGATGGGGTTCCGTTAAAGGAATCAACTGAAGTACTGCGAAAGGTTTCGGAGTATGTGGCGCAAAGGGCTGGGTTATCGGTTGATAAGTTTACAGCGATGTTGGTTAATCCAGATTTGACTGTAGATGATTCGAGTAAGGTTTTAGTTCGTCCTTTTGCTCAAATTACAGCAAAGGTTTTGAGGCGTTTGGGTGGGAAGTATGCAGAGTTAGCTGAAGAGTTAGAACAGTCTTCTTCAAAATTATCACAAACTGATACATTTAAAAGACACAAGGACTTGGCAATACCAATAGGACGATCAGTAAGAGTACATAAAGATTATATTAAAAACGTTAAGTTAGCTGTTCAACGACAAGGGTTTCCTCGACAAAAGGACTTGGCAGAGTCACTAGGGTTTTCTTTAGCTACTGTGAGTAATTTTCTCAATGGGAAAGCTGTTGATTGGTTAAATTTTACAGAGATTAGCGAAATATTGGGTTTTGCTTGGCAAGATATTGCTGATAAGGAAATCAACCCTGACGTAAGCAGTGATGGAAATGGAAATGAAAGCGCAATTATAATCCCAGATGGTGATAATGATTTCATCTATATCAATCGTCCACCCATTGAGGAAATATGTAATAAAACCATTTCCCAACCTGGTGGGTTATTAAGAGTTAAAGCACCTGTGGGTATGGGGAAAACATATTTGATGTTAAAAATCTTCAGGGAAATGGCACATCAAGGATACCGTACCATCCCATTAGACATGCATTATGCAGAAGAAGATGACTTTAGCACCTTAAAAAATTTTCTCAAGTGGTTTTGTGTTAGTGTTGGTCAAAGTTTGCACGTCAAAAACCGATTAGCTGATTACTGGGATGAAGAATTTTCCACTCCTAAAATGAACTGTACTGCTTATTTTGAAGAATATCTACTAACACAATCATCTGCTCCTATGATTTTGTGGTTGGATAGCGTTGAGCGAATATTCCGTCATGAGAAAATAGCAGGAGAATTTTTAGGATTATTAAGAGCTTGGCACGAGCAAGCAAAAATTAATCCTATCTGGAAGCAGCTACGGTTAGTAATAGTTCATTCGACGGAAGTATATGTTCCTCTGAAGATAAACGAGTCACCTTTTAACGTTGGTGTACCCATCGAATTACCTGAATTTACTCCTGAACAGGTACTTTTGTTGGCGAAAAAACACGGTTTGGAGTGGGATTTGCAGCAAGTTCAACCATTAATGGACAAAGTTGGAGGACATCCTTATCTTACTGGACAAGCATTTTCTAATCTGCAACTTAACCCCAGTATTACCCTCGAACAATTACTGCAAACATCAGCCACAGATAAAGGTATATACGGGAGTCTACTGCGTCATTATTGGCGAATTATTGAAAAAGATACGGAATTAAAAACAGCTTTAAAAAAGATTGTTCAAGCTTCGGACAAGGTCTGTATTTCACCGAAACAAGCATATGAATTAGACCAAATTGGGTTAGTAAAATCATCAGGTAGTGAAGTGGTAATTAGCTGCGAATTATACAGAGAATATTTTCGCGACTGTTTTGATTCTCTCGACCAATAAATTTTTTCTATCTTTTAAGTGTGTTATTTGAAATGGTTGACAAATGTATAATTAATTTAGCTTAAGTACTTACTATAGGAGTCCTATTTGATTTTTGAATAAAACTGGGGAATAATACGGAAGGGAAAAAAAGTAAAATAAGCAACAATGATAAGACCGCATTTACAAACTGCTAGACGGGCAGTGGGAGTATCCTCTCAACAACCAACAGAAGAAACATTACTTCATGCGATCGCCGAAGGCGGGCACTCATGTGCCATCGCTGAATTACAAAATTTTATAGATATGCATCCAGATGCTCGTGAGATGAGGAAAGCGTTGGCAGTAAAGCTGGTTTATCAAGATTACTTGTATGATGAGATCCAAACAATTTTAGACGTATCACGAGGGTCAATAACAGGTTGGAAGCAAGCCTACGAGGAGAATGGGATTGACGGACTGCGGTTGAACTATCAAGGTAGGAAGAGTTACCTTAATAGGGAACAACGAGAAGAAGTTTTAAGTTGGCTGCAAACGAAAGATACCTGGGAGCTTGGCGAACTTGAATATAAGTTAGCTTTTGACTACAACGTGGTTTATGAGTCAAAACAAAGTTATTACACTCTGTTTGAGGAAGCAGGAATCAGCTGGAAGAAAACAACAAAGTTGAATCCAAAAGCCAATCCAGAGGTTGTTGCAGAAAAAAAAAGAGATTCAAACATTGTTGGCAAATCACCGCCTCGAAATCGAAACAGGACAACTAAGAGTGTTCCTAATTGATGAGTGTCATTTAATGTGGGGTGACTTAAATGGTTATATCTGGGGGAAAACTGACATTGAAATCACAGTTCCAGTGGTCAATGAGCGAGAAAAACAGACATATTATGGGGCTGTTGACTATCTTGAAGGAGAGTTGCTGCTTAAAGCATACGATGGGGGAAACTCAGAAAATACCATCAATTACCTACGGTATTTACTCACTCAATCCCCCAACCAACGATTGCTGATTTTCTGGGATGGCGCTACTTATCATCGTTCTAAAGAAGTTCGAGGTTTCTTAGATGAGGTGAATCAAGGTTTACCAACCGAGAAATGGAAAATTCACTGTGTCCGCTTTGCTCCTAATTGCCCTGAACAAAATCCCATTGAGGATATTTGGTTACAAGCGAAAACATGGGTTCGGCGTTTCTGTGCATTAATTCCTTCATTCTCCTATTTAAAGTGGATGTTTGAATGGTTTATTCGACACACTACTTTTGATTTTGCCACCCTTCAAATGTACGGAGTTTGTTCAAAACTCAAATAGGATTCCTATATAAGTTAGGAGGTTAAAATATTAATATCTCTTCATCAAATGTAGACAATAGCTAAAAATCATATTGTCATAACTAACTTATACCTAACTTAATACTGACTTCACACATATCAAAAAGCACCTAGGTTATGATTCTGAACATATGAAATAAAATATAATTCAAGGTGTATATCTATGATGCGCTCAGGAAGAGTACATAAAGATTGTATTAAAAAAGTTAAGTTAGCCGTTCAGCGGGAGGGACCCCGACAAAAGGACTTGGCACTAGATTTAAACCTTTCCTTAGCAACTGTGAATAGCTTTCTCAACGGTAAACCCGTTGATTTGTTAAATTGTGAAGAAATTAGCAGAAAGTTAGGTTTTGCTTGGCAAGATATTGCTGATAAGGAAATTAATCCCAACACAAGCAGTGATGATGAAAATGGTAATGTTAATGATAATGGTAATGGAAGCGCAATCATAGTCCCAGAAGAAGATGATGATAATTTTATCTACATCAATCGTCCACCCATTGAGGATATATGTAATAAAACCATTTCTCAACCAGGTGGGTTATTAAGAATAAAAGCACCTGGATGGATGGGGAAGACATCTTTGATGGTGAGAATCTTGAGGGAAATGGCACATCAGGGATACCGTACCATCCGATTAGATACGCATTATGCAGAAGAAGATGACTTTAGCACATTAAAAAATTTCCTTAAGTGGTTTTGTGTTAGTGTTGGTCAAAATTTGCACGTCAAAAATCGATTAGCTGATTATTGGGATGAAGAATTTTCCACTCCTAAAATGAACTGTACTGCTTATTTTGAAGAATATTTACTAACGCAATCATCTGCTCCTATGATTTTGTGCATAGATAGCGTTGAGCGGATATTCCGTCATGAGAAAATTGCAGGAGAATTTTTAGGATTATTAAGAGCTTGGCACGAACAAGCAAAAATTAATCCTATCTGGAAGCAGCTACGGTTAGTAATAGTTCATTCCACGGAGGTATATGTTCCTCTCAAGATGAACGAGTCACCTTTTAACGTTGGTGTACACATCGACTTAGCTGAATTTACTCCAGAACAGGTACTTTTACTGGCAGAAAAGCACGGTTTGGAGTGGAATTTACCGCAAGTTCAACCATTAATGGGCAAAGTTGGAGGACACCCTTATCTTACTAGACAAGCATTTGTTAATTTGCAACTTAACCCCAGTATTACCTTAGAACAACTACTGCAAACATCTGCCACAGACAAAGGTATATACGGGAATCTACTGCGTCATTATTGGCGAATTATTGAAAAAGATACGGAATTAAAGATAGCTTTAAAAAAGATTGTCAAAAGTTTCGATGCAATAAGCATTTCACCGAAACAAGCATATGAATTGGAGCGAATTGGATTAGTAAAATCATCAGGTAGTGAAGTGATGATTCGCTGCGAATTATACAGAGAATATTTTCGCAGTTGTTTTGATTATCTCGATCAATCTCCTGACTAATCACTCGACCAATAATTTTTTCTATCTTTTCTTACATAGCAATAATCTAAATCAATAATCTAAGTTTGGGTATTGACTTTCACGAAACCTAAAGTTTCAGAGTCATACCCAAAATTATCGTCTTCTTTTTCAATTTACTATCTATTTTTCATACTATGACTACTCAAAATAATTCTATCTATCAAGCAGGAGGTAGCCTCCCCCCAGACGCAAAAACCTACGTTTATCGTAAAGCAGATACAGAACTTTATGATGCTCTGAAAGATGGAAAATTTTGTTATGTTTTAAATTCTCGGCAGATGGGAAAATCTAGTTTGAAGGTGCGAACCAGAGAAAGATTGAAGCAGGAGGGAATAGCCTGTGCCTTAATTGATATTAATGAAATTGGTACCCAAGAAATCACACTTCAAGGATGGTATGCAGGATTCATTCAAAGTTTAGCTAAGAGCTTTAATTTATTGGAAGGGTGGAAGTTTCGTCGTAATTGGCTTAGAGAACGCGACTATCTTCCTCCCGTTCAATTGTTGGGAGAATTTATTGAACAAGTATTACTTGTGCAAGTATCGTGTCAGATAGTTATTTTTATCGATGAAATTGATAGCTTGTTCAATGTTAATTTTAAAGATGATTTTTTCGCAGCTATTCGATTTTATCGTGAGAAAAGGGCAGAAAATAAAGAGTATGAACGTTTAACCTTTGCATTAATAGGAGTTGCAACACCATCTGACTTTATCAAAGAAAAAAACCGCACACCTTTTAATATTGGTAAAGCCATTGAATTAACAGGTTTTCAACTAGAGGAAGCACAACCACTCATGGAAGGATTAGCAGCAATTGGTAATCCCGAAGCTTTAATGCGATCGCTGTTGGGATGGACGGGAGGACAGCCACTTCTTACACAGAAGGTTTGTCAATTGGTGTTGAATAGTGATAAATTCATTCCTCCTGGGAAAGAAGATGTTTACCTGGAAAACATTGTTAGGGAAGGAGTTATCAAAAATTGGCAAGGACAGGATGAACAAAAACATTTACAAACAATACGCGATCGCATTATGCGAAGTGATGAACAACGAACTGGTATTTTGCTGGGTTTATGTCAGCAAATAGTTACCCAAGGTGCAATTGATGCAGATGACAGTTCAGAACAAATGGAACTGCGGTTAACAGGATTAGTAGTAAAGCAGAACGGTAAGTTAAAAATTTATAACCGTATTTATCAGTCAGTTTTTGATAAAAAATGGGCTGAAAGCGAATTAAATAAACTACGACCCTATCAAGAAAATTATCAAGCTTGGTTAGATTCTGGATGCAAAGATGAATCACGTTTGCTACGCGGTCAAGCACTCATAGAAGCATTAAAGTGGCAAATTGATAAAAGTTTAAGCAGTCAAGATAATGATTTTATATCTGCAAGTCAAGAAAGAGAAAAACGTGAACTTGAAGAGAAAGTAGAAGCAGAGAAACTTCAAAGTCAACTAGAGCAAAGAGAACAAAAGCTTCAGCATCAAAAACAAAAAACTCGATTAGCAATCGCTTCTGCCGTTATTATATCTATATTTTCTGGCATAGCAGTATGGCAATGGGGAGAAGCCACTAGAGGACAGATACAAGCATTAACAACTTCCTCAACAGCAAAATTCACATCTAATAAATATACTATCGATCCTTTAATTGATGCTTTAAAAGCTAGCAAAAAATTCCAAAAATCGTTTTTCTGGCTACAAAATGATAATCAGCTAAAAACTCAAGTCAGAGAAGCACTGAATAATGCAGTTTTTGCAGTCAAAGAAAAAAATCGTTTAGAAGGACATAAAAGCTTAGTTGAAGAAGCGGTTTTTAGCCCCAATGGAAAGTTGATTGCATCTGCAAGCTTTGATAAAACGGTTAAAATTTGGAATTTAGATGGGACGAAATTAATACCACCATTAAAACACAGTGAAGTAGTAAAAAGTATCAGTTTTAGTCACGATAGCAAATATATTGTTACAGGTGGTGGTGAAGATGGTCATGCTATTGTCTGGAATTTACAAGGTAAGCAACTTTATAGCTTCAAACATGGAAAAGCTATTGAATCTGTTCGCTTTAGTCCAACAGATCATAATTTAATTGCAACTGCTGGTGATGATGTAAACATAAAACTTTGGAGACTCAATAGATTAAATAATAATTCCGAAAAAAATTTACCAGAGTTTACTCTGCCAGGAAATGATTGGATATACAGCATGAATTTTAGTCCAGATGGGAAAAAAATTGCGGCTGCTTACAATAGTACTGACAAAAATGGCATAGTAAAAATTTGGGATATTCAAAACAAAAAAGCTGACATAATTGACAAAGATAGTTTTGTAGACTTATCAAAAGAGAAAGAAGAAGATAAAAGAATACGTAGCGTTTCTTTCACTCCCGATAGTAAAAATGTTGCAATTGCTGTTGATAAAGAAGTAATTATTTTGAATGTAGAGCAAAAAAACAAACAAGGTGATTCTTTCATTCATGATGTTAGGGTTCGCGATATTGCTTTCAGTCAAGATGGTCAAAATATTTTGACAGCAGATAATGATGGTTCTGTATATTTATGGAGTCAACGCAAAAATAAAAATTATAAACTTATAAATATTTTTAAAGGTCATCAAGACAGAGTTAATAGTATTAGCTTCCACAAAGATGGAAATTTAATTGCATCTGCGAGTAATGACTCTACAGTAAAAATTTGGCAATTAAAAAATCCTTGGATCGTTGTCTTAAATGGACATGATGATAGAATTCTCGATGTTGATATAAGTTCCAATCAAATCATTGCAACAGCAAGCAATGACCAAAAGGTAAATCTATGGAATTTAAAGGGTAAAAAAATTCGGACTTTGGAAGGAAATGACGGTCATTCAGGTTCAGTAAGTGCTGTTAACTTCAGTCCAGATGGCAATATTCTTGCAACTGGAGGTTATGACAATACAATAAAACTGTGGAACCAAGAATCAAAATTTGATACACCTCTTACTCTCAAAACTTGTGGTCCAGTTACAAGTCTCAGTTTTAGCCTAAATAATAAAACTATTGCTTCTGCCTGCAACAATCAAATTCAAATTTGGAATCGAGAAGCAAAATCGATAATACCTAATCAATTGAATTCTAATTTCGATGGTACTGTCTTTAAAATCAGCTTTAGTCCAGATGGTAAAGAAATAGCTGCTGTTGAAAGAGGCACTGAAAATGTTAGTTTATGTAATATAAATTCAAATGATTGTAAACAATTAAATAATAAGGATGAGGATAGTAAGGATGAGGTCGAAGTACGCAACGTTAAATTTACTCCTGATGGTAACAAAATTATTACCGCAGGTAAAGATAATACTGCTAAGATATGGAATACAAAAGATGCCCAATTACTAAAAAGCCTGATATCCCATAATGGTGCTATTTGGGGTTTAGATATCAGTAATAGTAAGAATAATCAAATGATTGCTACGGGTAGTGATGACAAGACAGCAAAAATTTGGACAAGAAATGGGGAATTAATTACTACACTTTCTGGACACACGGGAGCTGTTAATGCAGTCAAATTTAGCCCAGACAATAAATGGCTTGCTACTGTTAGTTCAGATAAGACAGGACTTGTGTGGAATGTAGAGAACTTATCTATAGATGAGTTTACCGAGCGTGGGTGTAATTGGTTAAGTGATTATTTGAAAAACAATAACCATCCGCAACAAGAAGAATTAAGTCATATCTGCAAACAATAAGATTTATTCAACGCAAGCAGGTTTACGGATAAAATGGCTAGTTTTTGGATTCGTATGTGACTGACAATGGCTGTATCTAGCAATAAACTGCTTCCCATGATTCGTGACAAGTTAAGTGATGACAATTTATAGCCTCAGTTTGAATCACAGACAGTAGAATTCTTATTCTTTTATAAAAATTACTAGTCGTTATTTTACTGAGCTAAAATGTATTGAAATACACTGTCTTACACTCAAGTATTTCACTTCTCAAAAAATTACAAAGATAAAGGAAAAAAGTCATGCAAGATAAAAATCAACAAAATAGCTCAAATACAGAAGATTTCAAGAAAAGAGGCTTAGGCTGGGTTCCTGACTATCCAGACTTGCGAGATTACAACCTGGATAATGAAGATATAAAGAATAATCAAAGATTAAAACTCAACGAAACAGCCATTACTATTGAGAAACTGATAGTTGAGTTAATTAAATCAAAATCAACAGAAGATATATCTCAAAATCAAATTGATGCGCTTAGAAGTACAATTTTTGGTGAAGTAGTTTTCAAGAAAGTTAAGGTTTATAAAATATTACGATACTATTCCGAAACAGAAAAATATAAACAAAGATTAAAATTAAATGAAGTTAAATTTGATAGTCTGCGAAATAAGCAAATTTTACAATTAAAAAAGTATCTGTTTTTTTTCTTGGCATGGTTGCAAACAAAGAATTTTAATAACAATGGATTAGAATTAGCAAAACCTGAAAGAGATTTAGATAGCTTTGCAAATGATGTCAAATATTCTATTAATTGGATGAATAATGGTGAAGAATATGATAATGATATGAAAGAGATAGTTAAAGCTTTTCAGATAGTAACAAAAACAAGACAGGATAAGATTGTTGGGCTTGATGTATATACTGAATTAAAGAAGTTTTTTAAAGGTGAGGCACCTGATAACAGTGAGAACGAGGGAGAGAAAAATGGGTTAAAAAATATTCCATTGAGAAATATTAAATATTTCCCATTATTTTCAAGTATTAATGATGAATGCTTTGAAGAAATAACCAAATTTTTTCTAAATCGTCTAGATGATAATACTATTAATTCAAATTTTAAATCATATGCGAATTATATAGATAATAATCTCTTTGAAAATTTCTCATATTGGAATCCTGATGATATTGAAATTAATGATATATTATCTAGTATTTCTAATACAAGTAATAGTAAAGATAATCCAAATACTATAAGCCTGAGTGATATAGTACAATATTTTAAGTATTCTATACTGATCCAGCCTATTATCTGTTTTGTAATTCAGCAAATGTCTCCTTTAGCTGAATATCGGTATAAAACCTTTGCAGAATTAATTGAACAAGGATTTAAAAAATTTGAAGAAATACTTAACAATACTGATACGAACAAAGATGTAATAATAAATGAAATTTCATATACAACTTATGAAATGGCTCAATTCGCTATCTTTAAGGTTCAAAACTTCATAGATGAAGGGAAAGAGTTTATATGTAAAGAGAAAGAGTTTATAAAGGAAGAAAAAAATAAGCATGATAGTCTCTTAATTCAAGAAAATAGTGAAGATGAAAATATTCAGGAGCAAATTAAGGAAAAAGAAAAACAAATTATTGTCCGTACTATTTCTTATTATTTATTAAAAAATTATTTAAATACTTTGCCAGAAGAATTCCATGCACAGCGAGAAGAATTCCCTAAACAGAATAACGATGAGCCTAAAATAAAATTTAATCCTTTTGATAAGCAAGAAGTATTTGAAATTGCCCTGCAAGAACAATTTGAAAAATCATCTAAAGATGAAGATGATGATATAGTTATAAATTTAAACTTATATGTTCCAATCACTGACAATAATATTCTCAGGAACCTAATAAATTATGAGAAAGAGAAAAAAGAAGATAAAAAAGAAGATAAAAAACCATATTTTCTACTGCCCTCTGTAATTGACCTAAGTTACTATTTTTCTCCAGTAAAAAATCAAGGTTCTCTAAACTCATGTACTGCATTTGCTGCCGTTTCATTACTAGAGTATTTTGCTAATAGAAATTCAAAAGATAAAATTGAGCCATCTGCTATGTTTCTCTACAAAACTGCACGTAACAAAATGAATGTTACAGGAGATGTGGGTGCATCTATCAGAGAAACAATGAAAATTTTAGCACTATTCGGTGTACCACCAGAGCAGTATTATCCTTATGATGAGGAAAATATAGATGAAGAACCACCTGCATATTGTTATGCTTTTGCTCAAAATTATAAAACCTTGAAATACTTTCTTTTAGATTATGCAGGTATTTCTAAAGAGACACTTTTGTTTCAAATCAAAACCATTTTAGCTTCTGGTTTTCCCTGCATTTTTGGATTGACACTTTACACTTCAGTTTACAATAAATCTAACGAAAAAGGTCATATTCCATTCCCTGATTACCAAGAAGATAAGGTCGTTGGTGGACATACTCTTGTTGCAGTTGGCTATGATGATTTAAGAGACATTAAATGTGCGAATCGAAGAAACTATTCTCAAGGAGCATTTTTAGTCAGGAATTCTTGGGGAAGAGAATGGGGTGTAGATGGTTATGGTTGGCTTCCTTATGATTATGTGCTGGCTGGACTTACTGCTGCTTGGTGGTCATTAATTAAGTCAGAATGGTTTAATGAAAATTATTTTGGTTCATCTGGAACAGGAGGAGGAGGAATTGATCCATTGCAGAAGGACTAATTTTATTTAAGATACTAGGTAAAGAGGGGGCTTTAAAAGCCTCTCATGGGTAGGTATTTTGAATTTGGTCATTTTTTGACCATTTCAGGCGATTTTTAAATCCTGAAACCTTAAAACTACGTTGAACAATTGAGAATTTTCTCAATTATTTTCGAGATTTGGAAAAACCTACCCTTGAAAGGCTTTAAAAGCCCCTTTTTTATTACTCTTTAGATGGTGTAGGTGCTAATAATCCAGCCAAACCACCCAATGCACCGGAACCCAGTGCTGTGAGAATATCCGGAATCTCCTCACCTTGTGCTTTTAGATAAACCGCACCGGTAATAGAAGAAACCAAGCTTAAAGCCAAAGCACTAACAACTATTCGATAAATCCATCTGTCAGTTTGTAATGGTGTTCTCATATCTTCATCCTCCTGTTCTACAATTTTTGGAGTTGATATATCAGATATAATTCGTTGTGAGGAGAGTTCTATCTTTTGGGAGTCAGTATTCAAATTATTTGGGTCGATATTGATAATAATGCCGCGTCTCATAAATTCAACCACCTCATATTGATAGTTAGTGGACAGGGAATTAAACATATTGATATTAATTACTTTGTTAGTTTAATTACCTTATATTCTTATTTAAACAGAGTGATGACTGAGATAAGAACTGTGATATAACTTAGTAAGTAAAAGTTATTAGTTAGTTGTATAAAATTAATTTTCAATTTGGGTTAATAAAACAGTTTCTAATCAATTATTCAGATAAAATCTACTATATCTAATCTAATGTCGTGGAAATAATCTTGTTAGAACAATACCTTTGCCAAAAAAAGAGGCTGCAAAAATTTTGGCAAAATTGGCAAAATAACCGGCATATAAACTTTTCGCTAAAAAGATGGTTTAGACTCTCAAACCCTTTATCCTACATAAAATATGCTAAAAAAGCCTTGTGATAAACCCGGAAGGAATTTTTAGGGTTAGTTGTTTTTGCCCAGCTTCGGAGAAATGAGGGTTTGAGCATCAACTCAACCTCGTAAATTGGCGAAGGTATTGTAGAATAATAGGACTTACGCAAAAGTAACGTTATTCAGTCATTACGAGTGATAGCGACGTATAAGCTCTATCGAGCAGACTCCGTCAACGCATAGTTCTTGAGATTGCTGCCCTACACTACGTTTTGGTCGCAATGACAAATCTTCGTTGCGTAAGTCCTGAATAAAAAATAGCGGGCAAAAAAAAATGCCCGCACTGCAATAGACATCTCCAGAAAAGAACGTAGAGACGTTCTTCGGAGTCGTCTCTACAAGGGTTCTACAACGCACATATTTAATTGTTGGAGATGTCTAATACTAATTCATGACGATTAATTTATAACAACTAGGCAATAAAGGAATCATTCACAAAAGCAAGTAACTTCTCAAAGGAACCAGCAAAACGATTTCTATCTACATTACCTCTTATACCTGCAACGCTACCAGTTTCAGTATATTGCCAGAATATCCAACCGTTTCCACCCCAATTATTCGCAGGAACTAATGGTTGTGGTTTAGTCGTATAGTTCGCAACCCATAGAGGATATTTAGTAAATACTTCGGTATTCCCCATATAGGTTGTCCAGAAACCATAGCTGGTGTAGATTAAGCTTTTACGTCCTGTAGCACGTTCAACAGTATCCAACCATTTCTGCACCCGTTCAATCCTTTGATTGAGATTAATTTGTTTCCATTCTTCCTCGATATAGTCTGGGTAATGTTCCAAATCCACTACTGGTGGTAAATCCTCTGCTTCCAAATCACCTATAACTTTGAGAAGATTCTGGGCTTGTTCTTCAGGATTTCGCAAAGGACGGAAGAAATGATAAGCACCCCGAATTAATCCAGCAGCTTTCATTTGTTTCCAGTTGTCATTGAAGTATGGGTCAGTATAGGTAATCCCTTCAGTTGCTTTTGCAAAAGCAAAGGAAACATCACTATTTTTAACAGTTTGCCAATCAATTGCATTACCATTATGGTTAGAAACATCAATCCCGATTTCGTTAGTGGTTTCCCCCACCAGTAAAATATCTAAAGCATCGCTAGTAAGTTTGTGATTAGTCGAATCAAAACCATTAACAGTAATTCGTCGTTTTCCAGCACGATTAAAGGGATAATTAAGAGTCCAATTTCCTTCAAATACAGGTACTTCTCCCAGTTTGTAGATTCCATCAGCAATTAATTCAACTTTGATAATTTCATTTGCAGCTTCTCCTTGAAATGTAATGACATCACCAAGCTTGAGTCTAGAAAGATTTTCAGGTGCAGTAAATTTAATAGACATTTGTGTCTCCTGTATAGTTAGTAAATGAATAAATGTGTTTGAGAATAAAAACAAAATTTAGAGGAAATAATTAACGTTTTTCTGGGAAATGTGCCCAAGTTTTTTCTGAACCGCTATAGCTTTTTGACTTTAGAAGTTTGTAAGAGTAGTGAAGATTTTCACCAGTCAAATCAGTACGATATCCACTGTGGAAAAATTCTCCATAGGGGTCATTCACCCAAAAGCCTTTTTCGTCATATCCACGCAATACGATGATGTGCCCTGGTGGTGTAAATCTACCTGAGATGATTACAGGTTTTTTATTAGCAAGGTGCAGTTTAACTTCCTCCCAAGTAGCTTCCATTTTGAAGACATTGAATACACCGTATTCGATGAATAAACGTCGTAAATCATCATGGAGATATTTATTCCATCCCTTACTTTCAACAAACTTAAATAGTTCATCCTCAAGTTGTTCGTTAGGATTTTTGGAACGAATACCAAAGTAAGATAAACACATTGCAACACAGGTAACATTGCAAGTTTTAGTAGGCTGGAATTTGTTATCAAGCTGACTTAGATAAGGTACAGTTAAACTGACTTTCGCAGGTAATTTATCACCCAGCTTGTATTCCCCAATTACTTTTAAACCATCATCACCAACTAATTCAATATCTTCGATATCAGCTATCCAAGTATTTCGACCACTTAAAAACCCATCTTTGAAAGTAAACTTGAGATAGTCACCCATTTCTAGATAAGCTATTACCTCAAATTCAGTTCCAACAGGTACATCAACTTTTTCGTAATCAGCTAACTCTGAGTTAGGTAATGTAGATTGCTTAAAAATAGTATTAGCAGTAGTAACAAGTTCCATTTCAGTTAATCTCATATATTTAATGTGTGTGAAAGCAAAAATTAAGCCAAATGAGAAAATCTAGTTTGATTTAGATGTGTCAGTCTTTGTTTCTTGCTTAATTACATTCAATAGCACTCGTACCTGAGTATAGATATGAGATATTAATAAGCATGAGTGACTTATAGATAATTCATAACTGAGTTGATTTGATTAAGTACTTATAAAATAAAAAGGAGAAAGTAATAATTACTTTCTCCTTGTTAGTTTTTGTGATTTCAATTAGTTAAGTTATCAATTTTTGTCCAAAGTCCAATAATTTCAATGTCATGTCAGTATTGCGATTTGTACCTAGAAAATAACTTAGTTTGATGGATTTCTAGACGCAAGCTCCTTTCTACCTTCTGCTGCAACTGCTTCTAAGGTATCGCACATTGCTTCTAAGTCATCAACGTTACCATCAACTAAATCAAAAGCGATGAGCATGAGTTCGCGGCTGAGTCTACGTGAGATTTTCATAATTATTATCCTTATATATGTTCAAATGTAGTTAACAAGCAAGAAATAAATAAAGTATCTTTTCTTGCTTAATTACATTTAAACGCAACCATGACTGAGTACAGACATGAGATATTAATGAGAATGAATAATTTATGACTAAGTTATTGCAGATTTGTGATGAGAAAAATTATTCAATTCCTTATCGATTAGTCTATTTACTCCTATTCTTCAGCATTTTTGTGAGTAGTAAATAATAAGAAACATTAGAAGGATACTTTTCCTTTAACTTTTTCCGTAAAGCTAAATTTGGTCCATTTTTATATGGACAGTGACAGAAAAGGAAGTATTTAATATCTATGAATTTATATTTTTAATTTTTAATTTGGACATAGCATCTTCATTTATTTCTACATGACCTATAAGCTTTTCAGTCTCATCATAAGCAGCGACCAACGCATTAATATCGTATTCTCCCGTTTTATACTTGAACGTAGCATTTTTTAAATATCTATAGGCTTCTCTCATGTTATAAGCTTTTTTTTCTAAATTTAAAGTAGATATGGATAGAGTACAAAAAGTTGTAAGAACAGCCATTACTTTAATTAGATTGTCATCTATTTGTCCAACAAAAAATCCAGTTATCGAAGATGTTATAATAGCAGTTAAAGCAATTGATATTGTTAAGGTTTGAAGTAGTGTCGCCCATTTATTAATTTTTTTTAAAGAGTTACTAATTTCTTTAATTACTTCTTCGTTGTTCACTATTGATTACTCCGGAAATATATTTTTGCTTATAAATATTGTCAGATAGCCTAGGAACAATCCTTAAGTTCTTAGACTCATGCTATCTAGAATTTATTTGTTTTCACCTAGTACATGAAGGTAGAAGCAAGTAGGGAGAAGGAGCAAGAGCTTGAGATATAAGCTTTCTGTTTCAGATGAGCTATCCATACCATGCTGTACTAGGTAATATCTAAAAAAGTTATTTCTACTTCTTAAATTTTTTAATATTTTTCAGTCGAACTTTTATTATTTGGATAGCTTTATCTATTATTGATTTCTTTTTGTTTTACATGTTTTAAGACTAAGTGTTTTTAATCTCTGTAAAAATATTACACTGTGGATTAGTTAAATAGTGAAATTACAGACTTAATTTCATCCAAATTTAGTAAAATACTTTTTAAATTAATTTTTTTATAAACAAAAATGTTTATAGTTGATATTCTTAAGTAATATAAATTAGTCTATCAGTTATATTTTTCACTATTAAAAATATCGGACAAAAATCTGTAAATCCATGAAGGAGTTACAGAATACCCAAATATACTCCCATAGTGATACGGTTTTGGAGAAAGCCTAAACCAATGAGGCAAACCAGCAATTCTAGCGATCGCTCTAGGATGTGGATAAAACCAACCTTCCCTAGGAATATAAATATTAAAGGGGTTGTGGTGGTCTATTCCTGCTGTTGTTTTAGTTAAATGATGAAAATGCATGTTTTGTGATTGCTTATCACCCGATCGCATTTTTGGTAATACTTGAAGGCAATGGAATGCCCTTAGCGAATTGTATAATTCCATCTAATGGCAGTGAAAGAGGGCAAATAATACCGCTCGCCGATATTGTCAAACTTAAAACTTTGAAGCCTGGTAGACCACCTAAAAGAGTCAAGGTGTTAGCCACTGATAAAGGTTATGAGTCGAAAGGAAAACGTAACATTTTACGCAAACGTGGTATTCGACCTCGAAATACCGAAAATAATTTGAGTGTTAAAAGTATATTTGCTATTTGTATATTTTGTATATTTTTTGAGTAAAGCAAAAATATTTGTAAATCTTAATAAATATTATTGGGACGAAAAGTATTAGTGGTAATTACAGTTTCTCAATGCTCAAACTAAAACATTGATTGAGATAAAAAATCTACCACCTTTTCCAAGGTTATGATTGGTCATACCAAACTCTTACTGGAAATATAACCTTATGCAACTGCATACCCAGTATGCTCGTGAATCTCTGGTGGGTGAAAAGCAAGAACAATTTTATCCTTTGGCACTCCTGCATTGACGAGTTCATTGGTGATACCATCCTCAATATCATCGTAATGAATCCAGATTTTACCATCACAAATTTGCGCATGAGCAATCGTGCCATATACGCGACGACGATTTTCCCAGCCTTCATGCACCAGCATAAAATGATTGCGATACCCCGTTCCGGGGTCGGCAAAGCCATCGCTACTGATAATTACAGAACTTTTGATATCACCATAACGATAAGGAAGATTAGCGTAATACTCTAATATATTTTCTAGGTCTTCGCGCCATTTATCTAAGGATTTATCTGTGGTTTCCATTAAATAATCTCCCATGCGAAAGAAAATTGACATCATATAGTTGTTTTCCCTATCCCAAGAGGAATTCAGCTGTTATCAAATCAGGAAAGCGATTGTTCGGTCACATTGTATGTTTCTTTCTATCTAAATATGCTTGTAAATCATGAATATTGTTCAAATCGAATAAAGATTCTCCTAATTCTTCTAATTCTTCGGTGGATAAAATCTTTATTCGTTCAATCAATACTTCATCCACTTCAGAAAAACGCCGATTAATCTGACGTAATATTAATGAAACAGCTTCTTCATGTCTTCCCTCTCGCAAAATATCTTGATAAATTACAGATTCTTTCATAAGATCCTCCGGTAAAAATTGACGAATTAAATCCCTATCAAATCTTAAACCAGCTAAAATTCCTAAACATCCGGTGATATTTTTCTGTTCTGTTATATCTGAAATTGTAGCCACTGTTTGAGCTACTTGGTTTAGTAATGTTGCAGGTGAATCAGTTTTTGTTAAAGGTGCTAGGGGTAAAAGTCCACGATTGTTGAGAAATAAAGCTGATTCTTGTTCCCATAGACGAATTACACGATAACGGTGGATTGTTGTTTCATCACGATATTCTTCAGTAAATGCGATTTCGTTAGTAGTTTCCTGCAAAAATATTACTACTTGTGTAACAGGACATTTGTACTTCCGTTTTAACCTGAAGGAATAATCTACCATGCGAAAGGGAATAGGAGGATTGGATGCAGCGTCTGTCTGAAATTCGATATGCAGGATTCGATTTGTTGTCTGTAGAAAACTAATAGAGTCAGCACGAATCGGTTCCAAGAAAAGTTCTGTTTTGAGAACCTTGACATCTTGTGTTTCTATTCCCAGCAACCAATGAACAAAATCTTTTGGATACTCTTCAGCTAAAAACTTGCATGTGTTGTCATAACTCATGAGATTAATCGATATATTTGGGTACCTACTTAATTGAAAAGCAGCCAGTATTCCCAACTAATATCATGGTTTCATATCTTTAATTAATTCGGTTGCAAAAAAAAATCTCAAAGCAAATTTTAATTTTAGGTGCCCAATAAGATTATGACTATACTGTCAGTACAATAAAATAACGAGTAGCTATATTTACCTCGTTTTTTACTCTAAAATTATTGAAAATTTTTGAAAAAAATAGAGGGATTCAGTACACCTTATGAAAGCCTTTCAGGTAAAGGAAGACAGCGAAAATTTCCAGTTTAGAAAAATATCAAATGGTGTAAAGATGGTGTAAATGAAAAAACGAAGGCTGAAACAACGGTATATCAAGATTGTTGTCCGGACTGAAAATCCTCGTGTCACGAGTTCAAGTCTCGTTCCTGGCATAACACACAAAACCCCCAAGGCATAAGCCTCCTGGGGGTTTTTTATTTCTCTAAATACCCCTTCTCAGCAATGTAAAGGGTGTAAATTTGGTGTAAAAATATGCCTGTGTTGGACATTTTTGGACATGGTTGGACAAATTATTGGGGTAAAGTTGGGGTAAATCAGAGCGCGCTGATTGCCAATTTCTGTAAGGCATTGAGAAACTTGCTAGCGGTTTTTCTTTGTCTTCGGAAGGTAAGTCCAGGAGTCAATTGTGGGTTCCCAAAAATCTAGACCTAAGGCAAGTAAGGGTACTGTCCAAATTAAAACTTCTAATCAACGTTTACAGCTTGTTTTCAGTTTTGGGGGTAAACGGCATTATCTTTCTACGGGTTTTACTGATACCAAGGCTAATCGCAAGTTGGCGGAGATGAAAGCTAAGCAGATTGAGTTGGATATATTGTGCAGTAATTTCGATATCACTCTGGAAAGATACAAACCACAATCCCAACAGGATATCTTTACATCATCAATTTCCCCTACTGAGGAGACTTCCCCAGAAAGTAGTGTTTCTTTGGCTGACTTATGGGATAGTTACACCGAATATAAGCGCTCAAGTTTGTCCCCTAGCACTTTGGCAAAGGATTACCATAAAATCTATCGCTGTGTTAACGTACATCTTCCCGTGAGGACGCTGGATAAGGCTATTGTGATTCGGGATTGGTTAATTGCTAATAGAAGTCCTTTGTCTGCCAAAAAGATTTTGACTCAGCTTTGTGCTTGCTGTAATTGGGCTATGAAGTCTGATTTAATTGAAGAGAACCCTTTTGAAGGTATGGCGAGCGATGTAAAATTACCCAAGGGGGATTCTCAGGAAACAGATATTAATCCTTTTAGTGTTGAAGAACGCGATCGCATTATTGAGGCTTTTCAGAATAGCCGCTGTTACAAGCATTATGCCCCTTTAATCGAATTTCTTTTTATTACCGGTTGTAGACCATCTGAAGCCATAGCTTTGCAATGGAGGCATATTAGCAGTGACTTTAGTACTATTAGGTTTGAGCAAGCTGTAGTGATTTCTGAATCAGGATTGACCTGTAAGGCAGGTTTGAAGACCCAAAAGAAGCGAATTTTTCCAATCAATAATCGCTTACGTGAACTTTTGAAATCCATTCAACCTGTTGAAAAATCTGGTGAGACAAAAATTTTTCCTTCACCAGAAGGTAAGTGGATAGATGTACAAAACCTTAGTAGACGAGCTTGGAAGTCTATTCTGGAAACTCTTGATGGTGTTGAGTATCGGAAGCTTTATCAAACTCGACATACGTTTATTACGATGGCTTTGAAGAATGGGGTGGATGTGAAAGATTTAGCCAAAATGGTAGGTAATTCGCCGGAAATTATTTACCGACATTATGCTGGTCACAGTCGAGAGCTTTTCTTACCGGAGTTTTAGGGATTTGGGAAGCGACACTCACGAATTGAGTCGCTTCTCTTGCAAAAAGTTACACCAATATAGGAATCTGGTTTGATTTACGAAAGATTTTTTACAATTAAACCCTACTGGATAAACGTTTGAGCCTCAGTATACTTCCAAAATTCAGGTATGATTCCTATATGAACCCATAAAACTAATAAAATTGGATCTTTCCAGAAATTAAATTTTAATCACGCTTTTTTTAAAATTTCAGATTAATTATCGGGGACATCTATTAAAAATTGGAAATTCCTTGTGGAAAAAACGCTTAGCTATTTGGGTATGTTTTAGGATATTTGATTAAGAGCCATGATAACGTTATACCCGTAATAGCTGCGCTTACAGCCCAACCAGTACCATTACTTATTATTCCAAATCCAAGTTGACAGAAAAATTTACAAGCAATAGACCCAATTGCTCCCCTAGCTATTCCACCCAAAAAACAAGCTAATATCCACAACCATGAGTGTTTAACATAACGTCGTAAGACTAACCATTGTGCGACTCCAAGTAAAGTAAATGTGATTGGTTCATTGACTACATTTAACCAAAGTACTTCCCATAAGCCCCCAACATCCGACAGTAGCCGAATAACTGAATCCAATAAACTACCTGTAGATATTCGGAAATATACACCCAAAATCCAACCAAGACCACTTAAAGGGAACCACCAAAAAACAGGTTGTATATATCTACGCAGAACTAACCATTGGGTAAATCCAGTAACAAAACCACTCATTAATAACTCCCAAAAAAAATCCGTTGGTGCAGCGAAAAAAGCAATTATTCCTCCCCCTGCACCAGTTGCTAATATCCAGTAGAGCCATAATTTTGTCTTGGTTTGCATTGGATTTTTAAGATTATAGGAGTTTCCCATTTTGTCTACAGGTAATTGGTGAGAGTTAATAACTAACAATCAACGATGTAAGGTAAGAAAAAGTTAGAGAACTGAAAGATTTTAGTAAGGTTGCAGAAATTAACTACTCCCCCTTATCTTTATCCTTAGATGTATCAAAGGTAACAATTCCATGAAAATCGAGAAAATTGTTAGCATCTGCCTAGTTTTGTTTCTTTCGCTTTGCCTAACAGTTCCACCCACATTTGCATTAACACTATCACCAGGAGATCGGGTCGTCTTAGGGACAACCAATCGCCAAGGTGTTCCTCTCCATGAAAAATCAGAACCCAACTTGATTGGAAGAGCAGCGACTGGAACTGTTGCCGAAGTGTTAAAAACATCAGCCAATAGCACATGGGTCAAGGCAAAATTACCATCAGGTAATGAACGATCGATTGTGGAGCGATATATTGAGGAAATGATTGCATTTGCTCCAGAAGACTCACCATCTGGTCACAGAAGTTCTACTGAAACTCTTTTCCCAAACTTAAGTGGTGAAGCCCTCCGCGCGAAATTAGCTCAAGAGTTTGATGTCGAAAACAGTCTGGGATATAGAAAAGCGCGAGATTATATGTTTAGTGAGTTGGATAATGATAACGGCATTGTTCGTGGTATTTACTCAGGGTTTGAACAACCTGTAAATCCTAATTCACCCACACCTCGCACGGATGCATTTCAAAACGAAAAAGGTTTGAATACAGAACACTCATGGCCACAGAGTAAAGGAGCTACAGGAGTCGCCAAAAGCGATTTACACCATTTGTTTCCTGCTCAAGTACAGGTTAACAGTCGCAGGGGAAGTTTACCGTTTGCCGAAATCGATGATTCACAAACGAGATGGTGGCTGATTAATTCAGACCAGCTCAACTCCATCCCTAATATGAATATTGATGAGTATAGTGAAGCTACGCGGTCAGCCTTTGAGCCACGAGAACAGGTAAAAGGAAACATTGCCCGTGCTCAATTTTACTTCTACACCATCCATCGAAATCAAGCAGATGATGGCTTCTTTCAAAGACAGAAAGATGTTTTATGTGCTTGGAATGAGCTAGACCCCGTTGATGCACAGGAAAAGCTCCGTAGTAAGGGCATTGCAGCCAAACAAGGGAATGAGAATCCTTTTGTGATTGACCCTAATCTAGCGAATCGGCTCTATTGTAATAAGTAGGAGAGTAGATTGTTCGGAACCTTATGCTAAGTAGGTTGGTAGAAATAAACCGAAGTATATGACGGAATGTAAATCGTACTAAAATAGCTTGTTTATATGGAATTCAAGCTCGTTTACAAAACTAAACTTAGTTATGTTTTTTTGAACCGACTTACTTATCTAAAGAAAGCCCCTAAAAACTAATTTTTAGTAACGCTAAGACTAATAAGCAAAATAAGCTTTGTTGCATGATTAATTCTACTTTAACCTGAAAGGCTTAATACAAAAGGAATTGTCAATTAATTAATATTATTACAATCCTTATTTAATAGGGGTTTGAGATATTCATACAACAAAGCCTTCAAAAGATATCAATGCTATCGAGATTTCTGTTTTGTACGTTTTTGATTACTAGCTAAACTAGCATGATACAAATCAATTGCTCTGTAATGAGCAACTGGGTCTTCACGATTATGTAACCAATCTTGAATAAGTTCTAGATTATAACGAATACAACGACTATTTAATTTCACCCAATGAATTCCTTCAATCCATGTGCCGTTTAAACGATATTTTTTAAGTGTAGAGAAACTCATATTTAGTATTTCTGATGCTTGCTGTTTTGTAATAAACTGGAACACCATATATACTTACCCAAAAATTATCATGTCTATATATTCATCAATATGTGAGATATGATGAATAATAAAAAATTGCCTTTGTGCAGTTAAATAATATTCCATTATTTACACATATTTTTTTGGTCTAAGCAATTATTTATTGATGGGATGAATTTATAAATTAAAGAATTATCTATAAGTCATAAATTGTTTAGCTTATATCAGAGAAAGGATTCAGAGGTTGAGCTTTTTTGGCTCTATTACTATAGTGATAAAACTTTTTACTACTATAGTGATAACTGTTTTTTAGAGAAAACTTCTGAAGTCACTGTTACTTCACTATTTAATGAATCGGGCTTTTAAGGACTTGAATTATATTCAATTAATATCTCTCCATAAACTACATTGCTAATATATTTAAGATAGGGATATCGCACTTTATACTCTATTAGTTACGGTAGATATCTTTACAGGCTTCAATCAAATCACGTCAACTGTCAATAGATTTTCAAACTTTATCAATGAATCTCTTTAATCCACTAATTTAAAAATTATAATTAGTTGAATTTTCTGATAAGCAAACTAAATTAATGATAACATTTAAGTTGATTGTCTAAATTATAGAGAATAGATTAGGTATTAACGTAAATGAGTTGTTATTCTTTATTGTAAAATATATTTTATTTACTATTTATTCTAGTTCTAAATAATGCGAATTAAATATCTATAATTTCATCTAAAATAACATTAACTATTCGTTTAATAGTAAAATATAACTATTAGTATATGGGTGCATTGATTTGAGCTATGATAACGTCTGCAAAATCATTGCAGAGAAATATCCACTTGATTTTGCGCGATGGTTATTACCTGTAGAACCGCGTAAAATAAAAGTCTTAAAAACAGAATTGAGCATCGAACCAATACGTGCTGATTCGGTTACCTTTCTACAAACAGAAAATCGTATTCTACATCTAGAATTTCAAACTTCAACAACATCAACTCCGTCAATTCCGTTTAGGATGTTAGATTATAGCGTCAGATTAATCCGTACATACAAGGTACCTGTAACCCAAGTTGTAATCTTTTTACAAGAAACCAGTGACGAAGTCGCTTTTATTGAAAAGTATGTCAATGAAACAACCACCCATCGTTATCGAGCAGTAAGAATGTGGGAGCAGGATTCAATGACATTTCTGAATAATTCTGCATTATTGCCATTAGCACCACTAACAAGAACCACATCTCCTCAAATATTATGGGAGCAAGTACGAGAAAATATTGCTAAAATTCCAGATAGGGAGATAAGGCAAAATACAACAACTTATACGGATATTCTAGCTGGTTTAAAGTTTAAAAAAGACTTCATTAGACAGTTTTTAAGCGAGGATGTTATGCAAGATTCAGTTACTTATCAAGACATATTACAGAAGGGGGAGAAACAAGGAGAAGAGAAGGGAGTACAAAAAGAAGCACTTGCATTCTGTGTGTCTCTACTTAACGAACGTTTTGGTGAAGTTGATTCATCAATAATGTCACGAGTTAGAGTTTTAAATAAAGAACAATTAGAAGCTTTGGGTAGAGCACTTTTAAAAATCTCATCAATAGCTGATTTAACTGCTTGGCTTGACGAAAATTAGATTACATAATTTATATTCAAGACTTAGCAATAACCTCAAAAGGAATTGACATCCCAACTAATTGCTTTACATCAATACCACGAGTTTCTACTGGTAATGCTTGAACACCAATTCCTTTAGCAGCTCGCGTACCTCTGTCTAAATCTTCAATTAAACTGTCGGTAACTTCTAATAATTCATCAGCAATGGACATCGGTGAACCTTTAGTTACTCCTCTTTCTTTTGCTATTTTCTGTAAAGCTTTCAAAGAGTTACGTAATGGGGTTTTGCTCCCAATAATCAAAGCTTCTGCACTTCCTAAAGGTTCGATAATATTGAGGCTGAATCTATCTTTACGATTATCAGGGATACTCAAAGTGTTTCCTGAATCGACTCTTGCTGCTTCTGAAGCTCCTGACCAATTATTGGGAAAGATTATAGCCATTTCACCTTTTGAATCAATCACCAAAACTGCGACGTAGATAGGAAAGTTTTCTTGATTTTCAACTTGAAAAGCTATTTCTGTCCCTAATGGTAATTTGGGAATTTCTCCTTCCTTAATATTGAAAGCTGTTGTTTGTTCATTGCTAGGTGAGTTATTTTTATTTACTGCACCACGTATGGGAAATTTTTTGCTGATAATTTTGGTAGTATTAGCAATGGTCATGGAAGCCGTGACGCTCATGCGGGATGAGTCAATGTTACCTAACATGATTTTTACGACTTTGGCTGCTAAGAGGGATTTAAATTTAGGTTGCAAGCGCTTGATTGCTGCACTGACGCTTTCTCCCACATTACCGAAGGAAGCAGGAACAATTTCATCTAAAGAAGCTAAAAATAGACCAAATCTACCGACAGGGGGAATGTCTTCTGATTGCTTGTTTTGTTGTTTTTGCTGTAACTCCTTATATTTACTTTCAGTCATCAAACCAAAAATATACCGTACTTCTTCTTCTCCCAAAGGTACAGGTTTAACTCGATTTAAAGTTTCCAATACTTGCTTTGCTTGTTCTCTAGTCTTTTTATCTAAGGAAATGTCATCTAATCCAATATTTAAAGCAATGTCTTTGGGTATAGTGCGAATTCTTTCGTGTAAAAGTATCCCTTCTTTTAAAGATGAAGAACCCCGCACATTACCCAATATTTTCCCGGTTCCTGTTAATCCTTTACGGGACTCTAACCGGATTGATCTATTGCTATTACCCTGATTATCTATGACGCTGAAAATAGAACCCTTCTTAAAAGCTTGTAGACTTTGAGGGTCAAGTCCACCTAACCACATTTGTACTGTATTTCCATCAACTTTTGTAACCACGGCTTCAGCAGGAGTAGCTTGGGGTGGTACAAATAAAATTGGAGCGTTTTGAGCTTTACTAGATAGATTTTTTTCGTACTCTGGGTCTTGGTCGATACCATGATAATCGGCTAAATATTCCGTACTGCGACCCACATTTAAAACCGTATTTCCCAAGGATTGTGCTGCTGTTTGCTGCCATAAATAACGGGTTAACGTGTAGCTAAAAGCACCCGCAGAAAAGTCATCAAAAGGAACATCTGCAGCAAATTGGTCGCTTTTTGCACCAGCGATGACAACTCCAGGAGCAACAGCTTTCCGACGTAGGTTAATAAACTCTTGGGGTGACAAGTTTAATCTCTTCAACCACTGTTGCTGATATTCCAATTCTTTGGGACTAGGATAAAGAAATTTTCCACCATCGCGAGAACGAACTAATAAATTACCTCTTTTTCCACCACCAGAATGACAGCTATCTAATAAAACAGTTACATTCTCTGTTTTTAAAGCGGACATCAATAGGAACAAGGTATGTCCCATAATATCTTTTACAGTAACCTTTTGATTAGGATATCCCGCAGGTAAAGATGCGTCTATGGGGACAAAGGTACTATTCAAACCATCCTTTATATCCTTATCTGGGTCATTTACCCGTGAACCATGTCCAGAATAATGGAAAACTACCACATCCCCTGGTTTAGCTTGTTTAATTAAATGTTCCTCAAAAGCCTCTAAAATACCCTTACGAGTAGCTTGTTCATCTTTCAAAGTGAGAATATCTTTAGGATTAAAGCCAAAACGGTGAGTCAATAACTCTTTTTGTAACAAGACATCATTGACACAACCTTTCAGAGGAGTCCAATTGTTATTACGATTATATTTATTGATTCCAACTAACAAAGCTAATTTACGTGGAGTACTCTTTGCTAAAACTCGACCATATTTATCTGCTTGACGGAAGATATCCAACTGACTTAAACCCAAAGCTGCTAGTGTAGCTCCGGAAGATTGAAGAAAATGACGACGCTTGATATTTGACATATTGATGAGCTTAATAATTGTTAATTATTTGTTAGCGGGACTTAGACAAAAAACAAGAAGTAAAAAGCCTCAAATCTATTCATAGTAAGGGATATACTTCAAAGGTTCAAAAATTGCTCAAACCAAGACATATCAAGAAAAAACTAATTCGAGGTAAAAGATTGCCGTATATAGCTTTGAGGCTTTTTTCAAAAAATGTCTAAGTCCTAAGTCCTCTTTATGTGAACTTTACTGCAAATCTATCTCTCGTTTCTCTATGAGAAATCTAGGGTTTAATTTCAGACTATATGTCAGATAAATAACTTGTGTTGCAAGGGAAAGTTTAAATGTGCTGAATTTATAGGTGTGAAATCTATCTCTTCTAAAGAGGAGTAACATCTTGCGTCTCTAGATGAGTTTTTATTCACTAAATTAACGTATAAATATAAACATGATTGTCATATATATTACTGATACTCACTAAAATCTGTAAGAACATCTATTCGTCCTTACACAGTATCTGACTCTTTTTACTGCTCTACTAGCATTTACTAAACCACTACCGAAGTAATACTGTCTTACAGTCGTAGATTGAGGTAAATTACCCTTTTCTATCTGCTGTTTATGGAAATCAATTTCCTCTTGAGAAACCTCTAATCCTCTGTAACTAGAAGTTTGTTGAAGAATAGCAATCAATTGATTTCGACTTAAACTACGTTGGGGGTCTTCTGCTTTCATTAGTGCAATAACTCCTGCGACTGTGGGAGATGCAAAGGACGTACCTTGCACCCATCTATATGCACCAATTTTGTCTAAATTATTTCCCCATCTAGTTTTGGGTAATTTAATTCCTTTCCAAAAACCATCTACATATGTACCACCAGTAGTTAAAAATCCACCAATAGGATAACCATCTGAGGTTTTAAATGAGGTCTCACCCCCAGGAGCAACAACGCTCAAACCTTTACCATAACTACTATAGAAGGTGCGATTTCCAAATAAATTAGTTGCTCCTACAGAAATTACACCATCTATTGCAGATGGATATCCAACTTGATTTACATTCCTATTTCCAGCAGCTGCAACTAAAACTAGTTTAGGATGAGCTTGTTGTATTTCAATGATTTTATCTACAACTTCCTGGACAGGTAAACTGAAGCTCATATTAATTACATCTACCCCCCTAGCTGCTGCATAACCTAATCCTTCAACTGTTGCAGCTGAGATTGGACGGGTTATACCGTTACGTACTGGTAAAATTTTGGCATTAGGAGCAACTCCTAATAAATTTTTTCCTTTAGCTGCAATACTTCCTGATACCATTGTTCCGTGGAACAAAGAAGAAACTTGATTGCGAAAATAATTACGGACTTTTTCAGCAATTTGTTTGTAGGATTCCTTTGGTATGGAAATAAAACCAGAATGATATTTTCTTAACAGTTGTTCATCTGATAAAACAAAACTATCTTGAAATCTGGAACGATAGACTGCTATTTCTCCTTTACTTATGCGAGTATCAGCATCATTTTGAGCAAAATCCCAACCATAGACTTCACCAGGTAACTTATCTTTGACTTTACCAATTGAATAAATATTATTTATTAGGTCTGGATGATCCCATTGAATTAAGGAATCGAGAACTGCAACAACCACTCCCTTCCCACCGTTAGATTTTTTCCAAGCTTCAGGAGCGTGAATGTCAGTTCTGAGGGGTGCTTTCTTTGTTCTATAAGAGCCATTTGTGAGACAGTTTCCTAGGAGTTGCTCCCGGTTTAAACAGACTTTCAAAGGAGTACTGTGAAGATGCCATTGTAAAGGTAACAAGTTGGATTGAAAAGGTTTTTTCTTGCCCGAAGAAGTATTAAACTCGAACTTACCAGAGTTCTTTATAATTTTCTTTTCAATAGGGAATCGTTTCTCACCCACTAAAACAAAATTAGGAGTAGCCGATTTTACCTGTTTCTCCTGATAAACTTGGTTTGCTGCATCTAATACTGCTAAACCCTTAGCGGATTTGGATTTAACAAGGTAGCGATTTTTGTTAAAACGTAAAGGTCGAATGAGTTCTAAATTATACTTATTTAAGATTGCTTGTTTTTCGTTCTCAGAAAGATTGTTCTCAAAGCTGATAATTACTTGATTGGGAAGGATGATTGTTTGATTTTGTTCGCTTCGAGTAACTACAGGTAAAGTACTCTCAACATAACTTTGTCTGCTGATTTGTTTTTTGACTCGTTCTTCTACTTGAGTACTACCACCACGAGTTATTTGAGGGATATTCACTAAAGCATAACTTTCCCCCACGGGAGTAACTTCAACATTTAAAGACTTTCCTCGAACACCAGCACCCCGTAAACTTTCTTGTAAACGTAGATATGATGGTACTATCTTTCCTCTGGTTCCAGCTTGTTTTGATGTCTTAAACGCAACTGCGATCGCACCTTGTTTCTGGGTTAAAGGAATCTTCTTACCGTAGTAGGTGTAATACAAACTAATTGGAGACCCAACATTAATACCAGCAAATGCAGAGGGAGCATTCTTCAGAAATGGTAGCAAACCCACTAGCAGATAAATACTAGTAGTTAACAAACCTCTAGTAAAATATTGCATATAAAAATACCTTTTAGATATTAATATTTAAAATAATTACTAAATAAATGTATAAATTAATATCTTAATTTTCTAGGACAAGTAACTACACTTCTAAGATTTATACCTTAATAATTACAAAATCAATCAAAGTATACATAGTAGTCTGTATAGAAATAGTATGCATAGGTTTAGAATCTTATACAGTAGAGCTTTCAGAGAGAATGAATAGAACAATAGTTAATTTATTTTGGCTATAATTAATATCAATATAAATCAAATTTTGTTGATGTTAACTATATTTAAAATTATAACTATTGAGATTCTTAAGAATTAAAAAAATTAACCTCAGCAGGTTTTGTTAAAAAGATTAATTGGAGCGATCGCTCTAACTAATCTAATGATGGTACTTCAGTATTTCCTACGACGATGATATAGATTACATTTTTTCCCAATTACCAGAAGGAATGAAACTAGCCCAATAATAAGGATGCTCGTACTTGGGGTTGTTGATAAATTCTAACTGCACTTCCCGTAATGCTTCATGTCTACCTTTACCTGCTTTGATTTTCTGGTAATATCCCTCTTCTGTCACTTTCCGGTTTCTCCTATTAATAAAAATTTTTCAAGAGATTTAATATCAATAGTTTGAGATGTTTTGAGTCAAAATTCTGTTAATTTTCCATTTTGCGTAAATCATATTAACAAATAATTGGGCAACCGCTTAACACGCAACAGTTACATAAATTAGAAATTACAAGACTTTTCGGAGTATGACAGAAGAGGGATATAGCGCTTTTCGGTTGACTGCAATACAAAGTAAATTTGTGAATTACCACTGGGAGGGATTTTCATTCCACAAGATTGTATTTAACTCAAATGAAAACTGCTATATTTCACCATCAGGTCTTTGGTTCCCTCATCCGCAACCTTCCACAAACTCAAA
>ERZ1740062.253-NODE-253-length-37629-cov-6.957204_pt1 | contig 37629 bp, 35 predicted proteins | sample MGYA00581741_ERZ1740062 | MGnify/ENA primary metagenome ERZ1740062 (study PRJEB43018, sample SAMN04849747) | marine metagenome | isolation source: floating plastic debris | place: Pacific Ocean | collected 2008-09-01 | study: EMG produced TPA metagenomics assembly...
CTCCTAGAACCTCCGCGCTTTCGATGAAATCCATCCGACCAATTGACACCTCGTCTGGCGTTGCGGCGCCATCCGTGAAGCATTTCTTTGCAACGAATAGCCAATCATGGATCATGTAAGCAGGAGCATATCCCCAAGGCGAAAAGCCTTTGAAGACCTGCGCGGCGCGTGGAATAGATCCTCCATCTGTATAAATCGCGCCGGGCTTAATTAGTGAAACAGTGGCGTCTGGGTTGCGCCTTTGAAGCGTTAGTTCATCTCCTGGTACTGGCAAGTAAATGAACTTGCCGTCGCCGAGACCGCCGTCGTTCTCGCCAACCCACAAGACTAGCACCGACCCAGAAAACTCGGCTGGCTCGAGAGCGTCATAGTCTACACTCCCGCATCCAGTTGTAAGGACAAGCACTGATACAGCCGCTACGATTAGAGCAATTCTTCTACTCATAAGCTGGCATCCCCATTTGAAGCGCCAGTTTTAATGGTGCCCTTGGCACTCGCCACGGTCAAGCGCGTTATGCGCTTGGGATGCTCGAAGGTCTCCGTTCTGGGTGCTTGACCACAGGGCGGGAGACACACTTTGCGTTGAACGTGGTTCATAAGTCATGATCCGCGCTCCACAGATGCGGGCCACGATCTTCGGACCTCACATGCGGTGCATGACTCCGGTGTGGAATTGAATGCGTGGCGTTTAACGGAATTGGTAATTCGGTTAAATCTCGGGCGTCAACACGCGCGGCGATCGCAAGCTAGCAGAGCGCAAATGACCGACTTTCGAAACGCACTGCGCAAAGAGGTTGGCAAGATCGAAAATCAGATTGATGGGTATCTTGAGAAGATCGCGGACGCAGCCTCTGAAACCGCTGTGATAGCCTATGAAAGGCGCATCGATAAGCTCGAGGCGACGAAGCTGAAAGTGCAAGGACAGCTCGAAAATGCCTGCCTGCCACACGCCACCGCAGCCGACTTTCTAGAACCGGCCATGCAGTTCTTCTCAAGCCCTTGGAAAATCCGGAAAACCGGGCGCCAGGACTTGCGCAGATTGGTGCTGAGATTAGCTTTTTTGGAGCCTTTAGCTTATTGCCGCGAAATCGGACCTAGAACCCCAAAAACCACCTTACCGTTCAATACGTTAGGTGGAAAATTTTGCTCTGATGCAGCATATGGTGGCGGGGGAGGGACTCGAACCCTCGACCTCAGGATTATGAGTCCTGCGCTCTAACCAGCTGAGCTACCCAGCCCCAAGACAGGCGCGCGTATTACGCGGCGCACCCAACCACGTCAAGCGCAAAGCCCTTTGCTGTCAGGCGTTAATCTCTACACGCCCGTCGCTCCCCTGTGCTAGCATTTGACAGCCAAAAAAGCAGACGACACGCGAGGGGACACATGGCCAAGGCATCAGACCTGTTTATCAAGGCATTGGAGGACGAGGGCGTCGAGTACATCTTCGGCATCCCGGGCGAGGAAAATCTGGACTTCCTCGACTCGCTCTCGCGATCGACGCAGATCAAGCTTATCCTCACGCGTCACGAACAAGCGGCCGGGTTCATGGCAGCGACTTACGGCCGTTTCACAGGCAAGACAGGGGTTTGCCTCTCTACTCTCGGACCGGGTGCCACGAACTTCACGACCGCGGCCGCCTATGCGCAACTGGGCGGAATGCCGATCCTGATGATCACGGGTCAGAAACCTGTCAAGAAGTCCAAGCAGGGCCGCTTCCAGATCCTCGATGTCGTCGAAATGATGAGCCCGATCACCAAGTATGCTCATCAGATTGTCGCCTCGGACAATATCCCAAGCCGTGTGCGCGAGGCTCTGCGCCTGGCCGAGGAGGAGAAACCAGGCGCCGTGCATCTGGAATTGCCCGAGGACATTGCGGACGAAGATACCGAGGAACTGCCGATCCCGGTCTCGTACACCCGTCGTCCGATCCCTGAAGACAAGGCGATCCGAGCCGCGGTGGAAAAGATCGCTGCTGCGAAGTCTCCGATCCTGGTGATTGGTGCAGGCGGCAACCGAAAGCTCACCGGCAAGATGCTGACCAAACTGGTCGACAAGTTCGGGATCCCATTCGTGACGACCCAGCTTGGCAAGGGCGTGATCGACGAACGTCACCCTCTGTTCATGGGGTGCGCGGCTCTTTCAGCTGGGGACTTCGTTCACCGTGCGATCGAGGCCGCCGATCTGATCATCAACGTTGGTCACGATGTCATCGAGAAGCCACCATTCTTCATGCAGCACGGGAAACCAGCTGAAGAAAGTGGTTCTGACGTAAATCCCGTACAGGTCGCCGAAGGCACACAGGTCATCCACATCAGCTTCCGCTCGGCCGAGGTCGATCCCGTCTACTTCCCACAGATCGAAGTGATCGGCGACATTGCGAACGCGATCTGGCAAATCAAGAACGGCTTGTCCGAGCACAAGGATGCGTCCTGGGATTTCTCACGTATGATGGAGGTCAAGGACCACCACGATGCCAACATAGCCGAAGGGAATGACGACCCGCGCTTTCCGATTTACCCGCAGCGCCTGGTGGCAGAAATTCGCACGGCAATGCCCGATGATGGGATCATCTGCCTGGACAACGGTGTCTACAAGATCTGGTTCGCGCGCAATTACAAGGCGCACCAGCCGAACACAGTTCTGCTCGACAATGCACTGGCGACGATGGGCGCCGGCCTGCCCTCGGCGATGGCAGCGCACCTTCTGTATCCCGAGCGCAAGGTGATGGCGATCTGCGGCGACGGCGGTTTCATGATGAACAGCCAGGAGCTCGAAACGGCTGTCCGGCTCGGTATGAACCTGACCTGCCTGATCCTGAACGATTCCAGCTATGGTATGATCCGCTGGAAACAGGCGAACATGGGTTTCGTCGATTGGGGTCTGGAGTACGGCAATCCCGACTTCGTGAAATACGCCGAAAGCTACGGCGCGCACGGACACCGGGTCGAAAGCTCGGACGGGCTTGCATCATTGCTGGAGAGTTGTCTTTCAACCCCCGGCGTTCATCTGATCGATTGTCCGGTCGACTATGCCGAAAACGATCAGATCCTGAACATCGATATCAAGAAGCAAAGCGCCGCGATCTGAGCGCGCGCCAGACACCATCAGCCCGTCACCTCCGGGCGGGCGGGTGGGGGAGGTGGCGGGCTGATGGGCCCCGCCACAAGGAGAGGATCCAGATATGCTCCAGGACATCTACCCATACTATTTGGCGAACGAAGCGCAGCAGCCAAACACCGACCTCGCGGTTACCGACAAGTATACGGGCGAGATCGCCTTCCGGTGTGCATTGGCCGATGCGAACGCAATTGATGCCGGCATCGCCGCGGCCGTCGAGGCGGCTGAACCGATGGCCGAGCTGGCAAGCTACGAGAAGCAAGCCGTCCTTGATCACTGTGTGGCGCGGTTCAGAGAACGGTTTGACGAGCTTGCCTACGCGCTCTGCATCGAAGCTGGCAAGCCGATCAACGACGCCAAGGGCGAGGCAACGCGCCTGATCGATACGTTCCGGATCGCTGCGGAAGAGTCGACGCGCATGCATGGAGAGTTGCAGGCACTCGATATCTCGCCCCGCGCGAAAGGGTATCGAGGTATGTGGAAACGGGTGCCGATCGGGCCCTGCTCGTTCATCTCACCCTTCAACTTCCCGCTCAACCTCGCGGCTCACAAGATCGCGCCCGCCATCGCAGTTGGCTGCCCGTTTGTCATGAAGCCCGCGTCCAAGACCCCGCTCGGTGCGATCATCATGGGCGAGGTTCTGGCCGAGACCGGTTTGCCGAAAGGTGCCTTCTCCATCCTGCCGTGTTCGCGCGACGGCGCCGATCTCTTCACGGTTGACGAACGCCTGAAGCTGCTTTCCTTCACCGGCTCTCCCGGCGTTGGCTGGGATCTGAAGGCGCGCTGCGGAAAGAAGAAGATCGTCCTGGAACTGGGCGGAAACGCTGCCGTCGTCGTCGACAAGGACACCAACCTCGAGGATGCGGTCGCAAGGATCATCTTCGGGGCGTTCTACCAATCAGGTCAGTCCTGCATTGGGGTTCAGCGGATTCTTATCCACGAGGATGTGTATGATGTGATGAGGGAGAAGCTCGTCGCGAAAACTGCAACGCTGATCGCGGGTGATCCGAAAGACGAGAAAACTTTCATCGGACCGATGATCTCGGAGAGCGAAGCCAAGCGGCTCGACGGCTGGATCCAGGAAGCCATCGCAGCAGGTGCTACGCTGCTGTGTGGTGGCAAGCGGGACGGTAACATGCTGGAAGCCACGCTTCTGGAGAACGTGCCGCACGACACCAACGCAGTGCGCGAGGAGGCGTTCGGTCCACTGGCAATTCTCTCGAAGTTTTCCAACTGGGACGACGCCCTCGCCGAAGTGAATGATTCAAAGTTCGGGCTTCAGGCAGGCATCTTTACGCGGGATTTCTACAAGATCCAGAAAGCGTGGGACAAACTCGATGTTGGCGGCGTTGTGGTCGGTGACGTGCCGTCTTACCGGGTCGACAACATGCCATACGGTGGGGTCAAGGATTCCGGACTGGGCCGAGAAGGCATCGTCTTTGCGATGGAAGACATGACCGAGATCCGGAACCTTGTCATCCGCACGCCGCCCGACGCGTGAACCATGTCGACGTTGCCGGTCATGGATGCCGCACTGGCAACGGCTTGTTGACCGGTTCGTGTTGACTATAGTGCCCACGTCTCGACGAATGCCGGAGAACCGATATGCCCGGAACTGACGCTCCCGAAGTGGAAGTTGTCACATCAACGCGGATCGCCTGCGACGGTGGCGGGGGTGCGCTTGGGCACCCGAAGGTTTGGCTGTCGATCGGCCCGGATGGCTGGGTCGACTGCGGATACTGCGACAAGCGGTTTGTGCTGGCGGGTGGCCCCGCCGACACTTAGAGGTGTGCTGGGCGGGTGTTTCTACCCGCCCACCTGACTTCAGGCCCTGATCAACTCAGAGATCGTGTTCCCGTGATTGCGCTCCAGCCGTTTGCGCATTTTCCGCAAGGCCTGATCCTCAAGCTGACGAATGCGTTCCTTCGACAGCTTGAACTGCTGGCCCAGACTTTCGAGCGTCTCTGGCGAGTCACTCAATTTACGGGCAGCGATGATCTTGCGTTCCCGATCCGTTAACGCGTCGAAGGCATCGGTCAACCACGTCCGCGCGCGGGCATTGTCCGTGCGGTGCGTGACAATCTCGTCGGCTTGTGGTCCGTCGTCCTCGATCGTCTCGACCCATTCCCGGCCTTCTTCACCCGACTGCTGGGCGTTTAGCGAGAAATCCGAGCCCGAGAGGCGCGCCTCCATCATTTCGACATCCCGCAGCGGAACGCCCAGTTCTTCAGCGATTTCGTTGCGGATTTCGGCGTTGTCGATTTCAGAACCCAGAGCCGCATGCTCGCGTTCGATCTGCGCCCGCACCCGCCGCATGTTGAAGAAAAGCGACTTTTGCGACGACGTCGACCCGGTGCGCACCATCGACCAGTTGCGCATGACATAGTCCTGGATCGATGCTTTGATCCACCATACGGCATAGGTCGAGAACCGCACGCCACGATCCGGATCAAACTTCGATGCGGCCTTCATAAGACCGATGTTTGCTTCCTGGATCAGATCCGGCATCGTCGCACCGTACCGCCGGTACTTCGCTGCCATCGAAATCGCCAAACGCATGTATGCAGTCACCAAGCGATGTAATGCACGATCGTCGCCATGATCACGCCACCGGACCGCAAGATCACGCTCTGTGTCCGCGTCCAGCAACTCGGCCGACATTGCGGCCCGTGTCATTTTAGATGCACTCTCTCCCTGCGCCATCTCGTCCCTCCGCGATGTGCTGATAGTTAGGGTTACGAACGGTCATGACGGACAGATCACTCGGTACGGAAGAAAATTTGGAAGATCCTTCCATTCTCGCAATTTCGTGATGAGCTGTAACACTTTTCCTGATTTGCGCGGCCATGCGACTGCGCGGATGATCAGGTTTGGAACAGGGAGCATCTCATGGATTTCACGCTGTATCTTGGCGACTATGCTTATTCGAGCTGGTCTTTGCGCGGATGGCTGTTGCTGGACGCATTCGGCGTCCCGTTCACGACTCGCTATGCGAACATGAACACGGCTGCGTTCGAAACGTTGCGTGCCGAAATGGCGCCGTCCAGGCTGGTCCCTGCCCTGGCTGTATCCGACGGCGTGCGCGCGCCGGTGATCGTTTGGGACAGTCTCGCGATCGCCGAAACAGTGCATGACCACTTCCCGCAGGCCGGTATCTGGCCGGTCGGCGCATCTGCACGCCCAGTGGCAAGATCGATCGCCGCCGAAATGCACTCTGGATTTACGGCACTTCGGAACGCATGCCCAATGAACATGAGGCGCGCCTACAAAGGCTTTGTCGTGAGCGACGACGTCCAAGCAGATCTCGCTCGTCTCTCAGAACTCTGGGGCCATGCGCGTGCGCGCAACACCTCGGATGGGCCGTATCTGTTTGGCGCTTTTTCGGCGGTTGACGCCTTCTTCGCACCCGTTGCCAGCCGCATCACCACTTACAATCTGCCCATGGCAGAGGATGACCTGTCATATGTCGCCGCAGTTCTCGGCCACCCATCCGTCCGGCGTTGGCGCGCAATGGGGATCGCAGACCAGCATCTGCAGAGCCATTATGAATTTGACTACGATGATCGACCGAATCCGCATGACCCCGAGGTCACCGGGACCGCTGTGACCGGAAAACCATCCACCAATGCTCATTGTCCGTTCTCGGGTAAGGACGTGGCGCCAGACAGTCTCGTCGAGGTCCAGGGGCGCGTGATCGGCTTCTGCAATACTTTCTGCCGTGACAAGGTCGCGGCAGATCCAATGGCATGGCCAGAGGCGGCTGCGCTGCTCAGGTAGTCTGCAACAGGCGCTCTATCAGCGCATCAATCGGTGCCCAGTCACTGGGTTCCAAGCGCACTTGCACCGTCATCACCTCTGTTCGCATCGCGACAGGAAGCCTGACGGCGTCCTTTTCTGTGGTGACCAGCATTGCGTCGGACATCCGCGCTTCGCGCAGCAGGCGCCGAAGAATTGCGTCTGAGTAATGCTGATGATCGCCGAACGCATGGGTGGCGACCAACTCGGCGCCCATCGCGCGCAGGGTATCAAAGAACTTCTCGGGCCGTCCTATTCCGGCAAAAGCCACCACAGCCTCGCCAGAGATCGGCAAGCCAGTACGCTGCGGAACCAGTTCCGCTTCGACGACGCTCACGCCGCGCAATTCAGGCCATTGAGCCAAACACTGCGACCGTTCCTCTGGTGTTCCGACGACGACCACCAGATCGGCGCGGGCCAAACCTGAGCTAACGGGTTCTCGCAAAGGACCTGCTGGTATCACGCGGCCATTTCCAAAGCCCTGTACCGCGTCGACCATGACGATTGATGCGTTCTTGAAAAGCGATGGGTTCTGAAACCCATCGTCCAAGACCACCAGTTCGGCATCCGCGTCGGCAGCCTTCGAGGCAGCCCGCGCCCGCTGCCGCGCAATCCAGACAGGACCATTGGCCGAGAGCATCAGCGGCTCGTCGCCAACATCCTCGAACGTATCACGGCCCTCGACCACCTGATGCGGTCCGACCAATCGCCCACCATAACCGCGCGATACGACGTGCGCGTTGATCTGCTTCGCCCTCAACCGGAACTGCAAAGCAGCAACCATTGGAGATTTTCCGGCACCGCCTGCCGTGAGGTTGCCGATGCAGAGAACCGGCACCGGAGCCTTCACTGCGTCGGATCGAGCTGCACGAAGGGCGGCACCGGCCTGCCAGAGAAAACTTGCGGGTGTCAGAAGAGACGAAACAAGCCCCGGGGACGCGCGATCATGCCACCAGAAGGCCGGCGCTTTCATGCTTTTATCCCGATCAAGCCGATCAGTTCATGCGCCAGCGCTTCGACATCCGGCTTCAACGCTTCATGAGTGTTATGGGCCGCTTGACGCATTCGCTCTCGTTCAATCGGGTCGGTAAGCAGAAGGTGCACGTGCCGTGCAAGGTCTTCTGACGACTCCACCGCGATCGAGCCTCCCGCATCGCCGAACGCCGCGTAGACGGGGACAAAATTGGCAACATCCGGACCATGCAAGACAACCGAACCGGCCATCGCGGGTTCGAACGGCGTGTGCCCACCGAGCGTGCCGAAAGAGCCCCCGACCAACGTCATCTGCGCTGCGGCATACCAAAGATCCATCTCGCCCAGTGTATCGACAAGCCAGATATCCGTCCCGGTTGTGGGTGCTTCCCCGTTCGAGCGCTGTGCGAGACTCAGACCCTCAGTCTTGATGCTTTCTGCGATCTGGTTTCCACGCTCCGGATGGCGTGGTGCCAGGATAAGCAACGGTTGCTCGCCCAGACAAAGTCTTCGCAAAGAGTTGTGCGCCTTGAGAACCACTGGTTCGTCCTCGGGATGGGTCGAGGCGGCAAGCCAGACCGGGCGATCGCCGATCTGACGCAGGATCTCCCCGATCCGGCCCTTCTCGGTTTTGGGCGGCGGTATCAAGGCTTTGAGGTTTCCCAGAAACTCGGCCGCGATATCGAATGCCCCTAGTCGCGCCACGGTCTCCTGATCCTGCGTCCGGATCATCCGAAAGCACTCGAGCAATGAGCGAAACATCTTGGGCACCCAGCGCCAAGCCCGGACACTACCCTCGGAGAACCTGGCATTGACCAGCGCCATTGGGATTTCGCGCCTCGCTGTCTCCCAAACCAAGCGCGGCCAAAGCTCGCTCTCGACCCAAATCGCCAGATCTGGCCGCCAATAATCGAGAAATCGCTTCGCCGAGCCAGCGGTATCAATGGGAGCAAACTGGTGGATGACCCTTTCCGGTAGCAACGGCGCAATCCTGTTTGCGGATGTGACGGTGCCCGTTGTCACGAGAACCCGCAGATCGTGGTCGGAGTGCGTGAAAGCCGAGATGAGCGGCAGCATCGACATCGCCTCGCCGACGCTCGCACCATGCATCCAGATCAAAGCACCGCCTGGCCTCGGTTCCATAGCGTGACCCAAGCGTTCATGCAGACGATCCGGATCTTCCTTTCCGCGCCTCAGACGCCGTTTCAGCACCGGTCGCCCAAACGGTTCGGCGAGAGCAGACGCCAAAAGATACGCCCGAAGAGCGAGAGGCGTTGTCATCGCGGTGCAACAGGGTCGCGCCCGCACAAAACGTCAGCCCTTTGCGTCAGGTCGATCAAGCTTTCCTCTATCTCGGACAGAAATCCACTCACGGTCGGTTCATCGTCAGTGTCCGGAGGCCAGAGCGGCTCACCAAATATCTGAACGCCGCGCCCAAACGGGAACGGCACTAGAAACCGGTCCCACGATTTTAGCAGAATGCCCCATCGTGCCGAGAATGCGATCGGTTGCACCGGGCATCCGGTCGCGATCGACAACTGAGCAATCCCGCGCTGTGCCTGCATGCGCGGACCGCGTGGTCCGTCCGGCGTGATCGCCATCACGATCTTGCGTCCTGCGAGTTCCTGCGCGGCTTCCGCGAAGGCGCCAGCGCCCCCCTTGTCTCGTCCCTTGGCGCGGTCGTATGTGGACCCGCGCACGGATACGACGCCGAACCGTGCCACGAGATCGGCGATAACCTGCCCATCATCGGCGCGCGAGATCATCGCCACCGCCCGCCATCCACGAGGCACCCACATCGGTGCCATGAACAACCGCCCGTGCCACGCGGTTGCGATCACACCGGTGCCGGGCTCGAGAAGCTTGGCGTAATTCTCGGATCCTAGACGATCCCAACGGGTCGTCAGGTTAACCAACCTGACATACGCCGCGCCAACATGCGCCGCGATCCACCGCCCCAAAGACGCTTTACGCAGCCAGCCGCCAAAGCCATCCGAGGTCCGCGGCATCGGCGTCCTTAGTTGCCCAGAGCGGCGGTCTCGGCGCTGTCTTCTTGCTCGACGTCACGGAGCCGGTGCAGGTGCGCCACGAAATACCGCATGTGCGCGTTATCGACGGTGCGCTGTGCGGCGTTCTTCCAGGCCTGATGTGCCTTGGCGTAGCTGGGGAAGATGCCGATCACGTCGATGTTGTCCGGATCGCGAAACTCGGTCCCCTGGGGGTCGACGAGTTCTCCTCCAAAGACGAGATGCAGTTTGGTAGTCATCACGTGCTCCTTTGATCCCGTTTCGCGGCGCACCATACAGAGGGCGCCAAGCGGGTCAATCGACAAGTCCCGCACAAGCTGCACTGACCATTGACCCCACTATGGCTCGTCTCGGCGGTGCCGAAGGATCTGCGGATGCAGTGCTGGCGCGGACGCAATGATCCCGGCTTGCATGGCCTCGGGGCTGTTGAAGCTCAGATCGCCGCCATCGCCATTCGTCACGTGCGCGCCGGCCTCTGCCGCAATCAAGGCGCCCGCGGCGATATCCCATTCCCACGATTTCCGAAACGTGACCATGCAGTCGAACCGGCCTTCCGCGACCAAAGCAAGCCGCCAGGCAAGAGACGAACGGAAATGGCGTTCCAGAGGTGGCACACCGCCGGGCCAGCGATCAGGCAACATCTGCACCCGCGCTGCCAGGACGGTCGCACTCTGCAATTCATCGGCCTGAGATGCGCGCACCACCGAGCCGTTTTTCATAGCGCCGCCCCCAAGCGTCGCCGAAAATGTCTCGTCTCGTGCGGGAAGATGGATCGCTGCCGATACGATCCGTCCACGCTCCGCGATCGCCAGAGCGACCGAGAACCCCTCTTCGCCCGCGATGAACGAGCGCGTGCCGTCGATCGGATCAACAATGAACACGCGTTCGGTCGACAACCGCTCCGCCGCGTCTTCGCTTTCCTCGCTCAGCCAGCCATAATCCGGGCGCGCATCGCGAAACCGGTCGTGCAACATGTCGTTGATTTCAAGATCAGCGACCGTGACCGGGCCTGCACCGTCATCCTTGTCGCGCCGGTCCATGTCGGTGCGCCAGTACTTGAGCGCAATCTTGCCCGCCGCACGCGCTGCATCTGTCAGGAGGCCGGTATCCTGCGTGCGGTCATGCACCGACGGTCAATCCGTCGACAAGAAGCGACGGCACCGAAAACGATTTCCAGGGATCGGCATCGTTGGCTGGAACAATCGATTTCAGCATCTGTGGCAGGCTGCCTGCGACCGTGATCTCGTTCACCGGGTACGCGATTTCGCCACCTTCGACCCAGAAACCAGAACACCCACGCGAGTACGCCCCGGTGGTCGGGCTGACGGACGACCCGATGAAAGATGTCACCAGCAACCCTGTCCCCATCTCGCGCAGCAACTCGGCGCGCGTCCGCGTTCCCTGGGTCAGCGCCACATTGGTCGTGCCCGGCCCCGGCGGACCGCCAACACCGCGCCGCGCATTCCCCGTGGTTTGCAAACCAAGTTTCCGCGCGCTCGCAAGATCGAGCACCCAACGCTCAAGAATGCCATCCTTCACGATCGCGCTCGCCGCGGAGGCGATCCCCTCGGCATCGAACGGACGAGAGCCTTGTCCGCGTGGCCTGAGTGGTTCCTCGGTGAGGTCGAGACCTTGCGGGAGAACCTGCTCTCCGATGGCTTCGAGCAGCCAGCTTGCGCCGCGCGACACCGATGTCCCGTTCGCCGCCGACAACAAGTGCCCGATAAGCCCGCTCGAAACGCGCTCGTCATATAGAACTGGCACTGCGCCACCGGGTGGACGCCGGGGGTCAAGGGCCGAAACAGCGCGATCGCCTGCCCGGTGCCCGATTTCCTCGGGCGTCGGCAAGTCAACACGATGCCGACGGGTCTCGCCCGCGTAATCGCGTTCTCGACCCAGGCCTTCACCGGCAATCGCCGCGACACCAACGCTCGTGTTGCTGCGTTGATATCCGCCACTGAACCCATTGCTCGCGATCATCGTTATGGCCAGATCGGTACGCGTCGCGTGGGCCTGTTCGACCTGCGTCACGCCCTGGATCGAGAGCGCGGCATCTTCGGCCGAACGTGCAAGCGTTTCGAGCTCCTGTGGAGACAGCCCTTCCCGCGGATCTGTCAGCTCCAAGTCCGGCATATCACCGCCGGCACTGACCTGCTCGGGCGCCGCGAGGCCACAATGCGGGTCATCGGGCGCCACATGGGCAATCGCAACAGCGCGCTCAGCCATCTCGGCCAGTCGTTCAGGCCGAATGTCTGATCCCGACACACAGGCCTGCCGCGCGCCGACAATCACCCGAAGGCCAGCCTCGCGTCCTTCAGATCGTTCAGCCTCTTCCAACGTGCGGTCAGCGACACCGATCGCAACAGCGCTTTCCGCAATCACCAGAACGTCCGCCTGATCCGCGCCTGCCTTCAGTGCCGCATCAAGAAGATTGCTTGCGATTTCCAGATCCGTGCCACTCACAATGAATCCAATCCATGTCCAATGACGCCCAGGGCCGTTGCTCCCAACGGGAAGAAAGTCAGCATCATACCCAAAACGCGCATCATTCCGCCCTGCCGGACCTTGAAGAAGTGAATACCGTGCAGCACCCGCCCCGCAATGAACGTCAACCCCAGGAGCCAAAGCACCCAAGACGGTGTGCCAAGGCCTTCCGACAACCCAAGCAGGATCAGGAAGATCGGGATGTTCTCGGCGGCATTGCCGTGGGCGCGGATCAAACGCTCACCCATCACATCGTCTGCATGCCCCAGCGAGACGCGCGTACCGCGCCGGAACCCGATAACCCGGGTTTGCAGAAAGATCATCCAAAGTGCCAGCAATCCGGCGATGATCGCCGTGACAGGAAGTGCCATTCTGCCTCTCGTGCCTGGATCGTCACGGCGCCAGCGGTTAGCTGCGAGCGTAGACGTCCTCGTATCTGACAATGTCGTCCTCGCCCAGATACGCGCCGCTCTGCACTTCGATCAAGTGAAGATCCAGCTTGCCGGGGTTCTCGAGACGATGGATCGCGCCCAAGGGGATGTAGACCGACTCGTTTTCGGACAAGAGCCGGACGTCATCGTTGACCGTAACCTTGGCAGATCCAGCAACGACAACCCAGTGCTCGGAGCGGTGCACATGACTCTGGAGCGAGAGCTGCCCGCCCGGTTTGACCATGATCTGCTTGACCTGGAACCGAGTGCCGAGCGCAAGCGTTTCGTACCAGCCCCACGGACGGTAACAGCGCGGAAACTCGGTCGCCTGCGGCGCCCCTTGGGATTTCAGCGCATCAACTGCCAAGCGCACGTCCTGGGTCCGCTCCATATCGGCGACCAGAACCGCATCGCGCGTCGCAACGGCAACGATGTTCTTCAAACCCAGTCCAACCAGTCTTGTGTCCGGATCCTCTGACCGCAAAAGCGACGTCTCACACTCGATGGCCACGGTCCCTGGCCCAGCGGCGGTCCCGTTCTGATCCTGAGGCGTCTCCTGCAGCACGGTTTTCCACGACCCCAGATCGTTCCATCCGCAATCGATTGGTACGATCTTTCCCTGCACATGTTCCATGATCGCGAAGTCGATCGAGATGTCAGGCGCGGTAGCGTAGCTCTCGGGATCAAGGCGAAAGAAGCACAGATCCGTTTTCCCGTTATCGACCGAAGCCTTGCAGGCTGCGTCGGCAATCGGCGCGTGCGCGGCAAAAGCAGACAGGATCGCCTTCACCGAGAAGACGAACATCCCCGAATTCCAAAGGAACGTTCCTGATGCCAGCATTTCCGCCGCGCGCGCCGCATCAGGTTTCTCGACGAAACGCACGAAAGGCTGGGCGCCGTCGCCCGGCGCGGCGTCAAGCTCGATGTATCCATAGCCGGTCTCGGGCCGGTCCGGTTTGATTCCGAACGTGACCATCTGCCCGTCCCGGGCCGCCGCAACCGCATGATCGATCGCGGTGTGAAACGCATCGACGTCGGCCATCATGTGATCCGAAGGCAGCACCAGCAGAACCCCATCCGGATCCTCGCGCGCCACCAGATGCGCAGCGGCGCAAACAGCAGGTGCCGTGTTTCGCCCTTCCGGTTCGATCACGATCGATGTGGCATCCGATCCGGCATCCGAAAGCTGCTCTGCCACGATGAAGCGGAAGTCCTGATTGGTCAGCAAAAGCGGAGCACGATACCCCTGCCCGCTCAATCGTTCTATCGTTCGCTGGAAAAGCGTGCCGTCTTCAAAAAGCGGGCTGAACTGCTTTGGGTATGACTTTCGCGACAGTGGCCACAATCGGGTCCCTGAACCGCCGCACATAATGACCGGATAGATGCCGCCGTTGCCTGCCATGCCTGACCTCCTGGTCCCGGTCCTCAGAGCTTTGTTGGTCTGAGTTGCCTAAAGCCGGATTGACGCCCTCGCTCGGACAAGCACCGATCGTCAGTGTGTCCAGGCGCCACGGCGGTCATGTGCGAAGTTACCGCCGTACCCGCGCGGGCGGATGTTAGCCTTGCGCTTCTTTGGCTCCTCGATGGAGTAGGCGAGCCCATGCTTGCGCGCATAGTCGATTGCGGCATCCTTCGTGGCGAAATTCAATCGCACCTGGCTGTTCATATCACCCGAGCTGGTCCAGCCCATCAGCGGGTCGATGCGGCGCGGTTCCGCGGGAGCATATTCAAGCACCCAACTCTTCGTATTGCCTTGCCCCGAGGTCATGGCACTGCGGGCCGGTTGATATATGCGAGCCTGCATGATCGTTCTCCGTCGTCCACCTGCGTCCTGCAGCCTGACGGTTGATATCGCGTGAATGGGTCGAGCAGGCAAGAGATATAGCGTCCCGATTCACCGGCCCTTGCAATTGGCGACACGAGCGTTCGTTAGGTCGCAGGGATTTGATTTCAGGCAACTTGCAACGCCCTAGAACGAGATCCCGCACAAACCGCGCCTCAGATCGAGCCAGATCCAACTGAGACTGTCCCGGAGCGGGACTCGCATTGTGCAAGTGTTCGTCGAAAATTTTCCCCGAATTCAAGTTAACCAAATCATTTGGGAAATTCGAAAGAGATTTCACGCACATTCCCCTCAACTCAGTGACGAGTTGCGTACGTATTTGAGAGGAGTTTCGCTCATGTGCTTCCTGTGTGCATCTGATCCTGTGAATGCCATCAACGGTGCTCACACACAGATCGCCGACTATCTCGAGAAAGCCGGAACTGCCCAGGCGGTCACTCCAGAAACCATTTCTACAGACGTGCCGGTCGAAGACGTGTCCATCGGCGACTCGATCACAGGAACCTTGGCCGCCGGGGGCAACGAGACGTTCCGTCTTGATCTGGACGCCGGCGAAACCGTCACGATCGACCTGTTCGGCGCGGGGGACGACGCGCTGGAGGACACCGTCCTGTCGATCTACGACGCGGACGGCAACCTGATCGGGACCAATGACGACATCGCGCTGGGCAGCGACACCGACTCGCGCCTGACCTTCACCGCAGAAGACGGTGGCGAGATCTTTGTCCGCGTCGAAGGGTTTGCCGACCAGAACAATGCCGGCGATTACCAATTGCAGGTCGCGACAGCCAGCGCAGGCAACATGGCCTCGCTGGATACGCTCGCCAAGCAACTCTACGACGACTACTGGAGCCAGGACTTCAAGTGGAACCTGGGCGACAGCGGGTACCAGGCGAAAAACGGTACGTTGACGTTCAACATCTCCGGCCACTCTGGCGACTCGAATGGCTTGAGCAGCCAGCGCCAAGACCTCGTCCGTGAGGCGTTCAAGGTCTACGAGGAAGTCCTCGGCATCGACTTTGTCGAATCCAGCAGCGCCAGCGCCGATTTCCGCTTCTCCGATAACAGTTCAGGCGCCTATGCCGGATCGGCCTACGGCGTCGTGGGTGGCCAGGGTTATATCAGCTACGCCAACATCAACGTCGCGTCGAACTGGTACGGCAGCAGCAGCGTGGTCGACGGGTACACATTCCAGACGATCCTCCACGAGATCGGGCACGCAATGGGCCTAGGCCACCAGGGCAACTACAACGGATCGGCCAGTTACTCGAGTGATGCGCGCTTTGCCAATGACAGCTGGCAAGGCTCGATGATGTCCTATTTCAGCCAGACCCAGAACACGGCTATCGACGCGAGCTATGCCTTCCTGCTCAGCCCGATGGCCGTTGATTGGATCGCGCTCGACACGCTTTATGGCGAGTATGGTTTCACCTCCGACAACGCGTTTTCGGGTGACACCGTTTATGGCTTCAACACAAACATCAGCGGCAGTGTCTCGACGACATGGGCCGATCTCGCGACCTATGCCGACAGCATGGCCTTCACGATCGTCGACGGAAGCGGCACGGACACGGTCGACTTCTCGGGGTATTCCGCCGACCAGCGGATCGATCTGACCGTCACCGACGGGTCGATGACACAAGCAACCACCTCGGATATCGGGGGCGAGACCGGCAACATGCAGCTCGCCGAAGGCGTCGTGATCGAAAACGCCACGTCCGGCGACGGCGATGACGTGATCATTGGCAACGATGCGAACAACACGCTGGATGGCGGCGGCGGCGACGACACTTTGACAGGAGGTGCCGGCGACGACCACCTTATCGGCGGCACAGGAACCGACGCGGCTGTCTTCAATGGCGCCTACGCCGACTTCACCTTCACCGAAGGGTCGAGCTTCTTCGATGTCATCGGCGAGGGTATCGACCGCGTATTCGACTCGATCGAAAACCTGATCTTCGACGATCAAACCGTGGCATATGGCGACCTTGTCGGGAACGGCACCGCGCCCGGGCCAACTCCAACGCCCGCAGCGATTGATCCGGATGCCAGGAACGATGCACTCACTGTTGCCGAGGGCGGTACGATCACCGTCGACCTGTTCGCCGACAACGGCTCGGGCGCCGACAGCCATTCGGAAGGGGACAGCTTTGCGGTGACGGCAGTCAACGGAAACGCACCGGGTACGATCACGATGGCCTCCGGAGCGACGGCAACCGTCACCTCCAATGGTCAGATCACCTTCGACACGAACGGGGCGTATGACAGCCTGGGCGTCGGCGAGGTCGCAACCGAGACAGCGACCTACACCATCGAAGACAGCGACGGCGGGACCGACACCGCGACGGTGACCATCACCATCACGGGCGCCAACGACGCGGCAAGTGCTGTGAATGACACGTTCACGGTGGACGAGGATCTCGTTCTCACCGGTAACCTCCTGGCCAATGACAGCGATGTCGATACGAGCGACACGCTCACCGTCACGCAGATCGACGGTCAATCCTTCAACGGCACGATCACGCTGGCATCAGGTGCACTTCTGACCATCAATGCGGACGGTACGTTCAGCTATGATCAGAATGACGCATTCTCGAATCTGGATGACGGCGACACCGCAACCGAGACGTTCAGCTACACGCTCTCAGACGGCAACGGCGGCACGGATACAGCAAACGTTCAGATCACGATCGAAGGCCAGGATGTCATTGTTAACCAGGCCGGGGGCGCCGGAAGGGACACTCTGACAGGGACGGATTACGCCGACACTCTGATGGGTCATGGCGGCGACGACATGCTGGACGGCGGGCTCGAGGCCGACATGCTGAATGGCGGCGACGGACGGGACAAGCTCTACGGTGGCGGAGGCGCTGACGACATCGATGGCGGCCTGGGCCGCGACCGGCTCTATGGCGGATTCGGCGACGATCATCTCGATGGCGGACTGGGCGACGACAGCATCGATGGCGGCGCTGGAAACGACGAGATCGTGGGCGGTGACGGCCGCGACCGGATGGCTGGCGGCGGCGGCAATGACGATATAACCGGCGGGGCGGGGCGCGATGCCCTGGACGGCGGTGCCGGGGACGACGTTCTGTTCGGCGGCACCGAAAACGATCGCCTCGTCGGCCGCGACGGTGACGACGAGCTTTACGGAGGCGCTGGAAACGACCGCATGGACGGCGGTGCCGGTGTCGACATCATCACGGATACCGAGGGCAACAATACGTTCTCAGGTGGAGACGGCAACGACGTCATGACGGCGGGCGACGGCGATGACCGGATGCGCGGCGGGAACGATGATGACATCCTTTTCGGTGCCGAGGGCGACAACCGCATGAGCGGAGACAACGGCAACGACGAGCTTTACGCGGGTGCCGGTGACGACAATCTGCGCGGCGGGTCGGGAGACGACTTGCTGATCGCCGGGGACGGCGACAACCGGCTCTCGGGAGATCGCGGCAACGACCAACTTTATGCGGGTGATGGTGTCGACCGCATGAGCGGCGGCGCGGGAGATGACCTGCTGATCGCACTTGCCGGAGATGACAATCTGCGTGGCGGCAGCGGCAATGACAGCCTGTTCGGTGGCGACGGTGACGACAGTATCGACGGAGGCACCAACAACGACGTCATCGAGGGCGGACTTGGCAACGATTACATGAAGGGTGGACGCGGCATCGACCAGTTCGTCTTCAATCACGCAGCCTTCGGGGCCGACACGATCCGCGACTTCGAAGACGGCATCGACGTGCTCGACTTCTCGTCCATCGGGCTCGACTTCAACGACTTCACGTTCACGATCGGCGGTACCCGGGACCGTGACACGATCATGACGTTGAACAGTGATCCGGCACAGAGCGTGACGTTCATCCGCACCGATGTGTCCGAGTTCGATCAATCGGATTTCGTCTGACGCTAACGGCCCCGGGGTCTCTCCTCCCCCTGCACTCCGTTCAGACGAAAGAGCGGCGCCCGCTTCCCCCGGCGGGCGCCGTTTCTTTCAAGGCAGAGCTGATCGGCAGATCAGAGCGTCAAACGCGTTGTCGCCAGCTTGACGCCGAACCCGATGAAGACCAGTCCGGTGATTGCCTTCAATCTGCGCTGAACACTGCCGCTGCGTGAGAGTGCGGTGACTTGCGCAAACAGCACGACCATCGCGCCGAACCAGACCGCGTTGATCAATGCGTGCAGGGACACGAGCAGGAATGCGGACAACACCGCAGCCTCACTGACCGGGATAAACTGGGGAAACGCAGCGAGATAGAACATCGAAACCTTCGGATTCAGTGCGTTGGTCAAGAACCCCTCGACAAAGGCGCGCTGCAGCGTGCGATGACGTCTCGCAGGTTCCGACGCCGTTTGTGATTGAACACCGCGATAAGCCTCGATCAATGCCTTGATACCAATCCAGCAGAGGTAGGCAGCACCAAGGATCTTCACGATCGTAAAGGCGGTCGCGGACTGGACCAGCAGAACCGAGATCCCCAGGATCGAGAGCGCTCCGTGGACGTAAAAGGCCGCGACGAACCCTGCGATGTTGGACGCACCTGCAATGCGGCCCGATGTCGGGACGGTTTTCGCGATCAACAGGCCGTTTGGACCAGGTGACATCACCAGCAGGGCCGCGACGACCGTGAATGCAAGAATGTCCGACCAGATCATCGCCCGCCCCTCTTCATGACTGCGCCAGCTACGCCGCGGCAACGCGTGCCGTCAACGGTGCAATCTATCGGTCGGTGAAGGGGGAAAGCGGGCGCGCAGAGCGGACACTTTCGGCCTTGGTACCGGCGGCGTGTCTTTGGAAGTCACGCCGCCAACCAGGTGCAGGGAGCGAGGGTGGGGTGGATGTTGCACCAAGCTGGCGGCGATCTGCTGCTTGCAAGAAGTTAATACACCTTTAACGGGAGTTCGGTCAACCGATTCCCCACCAAACCGCGAAAATGGTTAACGGTTAGCGCTATGTTCCTGAAATCCTTCGCATTTTGCGAGCGGGCGCGCCTTAGTTTCGACATTCTTTCGTCGGGTTTGCGCCAGCTTCTCGCCACCTTTGCCTCACTGCATCCGAATCGTCGCAGGGTTTGACGCGCTGCTGAACATAAGCAAGAGTCATCAGATCACACTGCACGCTGTGGCTGCGAGTTCCGTGACAGAGGCAATGGCCATGTACTTCGATGAACGCATTCCCCTCTATCTGAACCTCGCCTGCCGACAAGTTACCCGAGATCGCGGTGATCTTAAGTTCCTGACCGGGTCATCAGGAACGACGGTGACCTGCGGTGGGCGTGAAAATCAGGAAACTCAGGTTTTGAAGTTCGGTGGCAGCACCATCTGGATTGCCAACAATGATGACACCGACACTTTGATGATGAAGGCTTTTCTCGACAAACTTGGCATCGACTCGTTGGAAGCGCTTTCCAGTCACGTCGAAGACTACGCGGCCCGACTCTACCCGTCTCGCAAGGCACGAGGGGAGACCGTCGCGAAGGCCAACATCAGCGACGGCACCGCAGTCAAAGTGAAGCTTTTAGCCGAATTACAAGCCGAGGAGATGACCAGCGGAAAAACGGTGGCCGATATCGAGATCCCGGATCCAAAGGACCTTACGACGGTAACCGCTGTCTCAAACAAGACCTACAAGCTTTCCTCATCCAATGCGCCTCCGGCGGATGGAATTGTCTTCGTCACCGGCAACTACGAAGGCGACAAAATCACAGGCGGTGATCAGCATGCCGAACAGAAGCTTTTGGCGGCTCTCAGCAAAGCGCCCAGTACTATGACCGGTGCGGTGCGCATTATCGGGTGCAAATCGGCATGCAGCACCTGCGAAGCCGTCTTGCTGGGTGTACGCGACAGGCTGAAAGGCAAGATGATTGTAAGTTTCCAGAACCAGAACGTTGATAACTTGCGAACCGATTTGAGCCTGGGAAAAAAGAACACCAGTACGATCCGCGATCTGGCGCTTGACACCTACTTCCCTGCTTAAACGCCGGGCAGCAGCGTTAAACCTGTCAGTAGACCAGCGCCTCTCATCTCCTATATCTTTCTCGTATGAACGCACCCCTCCTGTCCCCCGACTCAGATCCCCGCCAGCGCGACAAGCTTGAAGGCGGCAGACGCATCGTCATGCAAACGCCGTTCCAGCCCGCAGGCGATCAGCCGACCGCGATCACCGAACTGGCCCAGGGCGTGAAGAGCGGCGAACAGGATCAGGTGCTGCTGGGCGCCACGGGCACGGGAAAGACCTTCACCATGGCCAAGGTGATCGAGGAAACCCAGCGTCCCGCCATCATCCTCGCGCCCAACAAGACGCTGGCCGCCCAGCTCTACGGCGAATTCAAGTCGTTCTTTCCGGAGAACGCGGTCGAGTATTTCGTCTCGTACTACGACTACTACCAGCCGGAAGCCTATGTTCCGCGCAGCGACACGTATATCGAGAAGGAAGCCCAGATCAACGAGCAGATCGACCGGATGCGCCACTCGGCGACCCGGGCGCTGCTCGAACGCGATGACGTGATCATCGTCGCGTCGGTCTCATGCATTTACGGCATCGGCGCGGTCGAGACCTACGGCGCCATGACCCAGGACCTGCGCACCGGTAACGAATACAGCCAACAGACCATCATGCGCGAGCTGGTCACCCAGCAATACCGCCGAAACGATGGCGGCTTCGCGCGCGGCTGCTTCCGCGTCCGAGGCGACAGCCTCGAGATTTGGCCCGCCCACCTCGAAGATCGCGCCTGGAAGCTCTCTTTCTTCGGCGAGGATCTGGAGTCCATCGACGAGTTCGATCCGCTGACGGGCGCAAAGACGGACAAGCTCGACCGCATCCGGATCTACGCGAACTCGCACTACGTCACGCCGCGCCCGACGCTGAACCAGGCCGTCAAGGGCATCAAGGATGAACTGCGCCTGACCCTCGACCGCCTGATCGCCGAGGGCCGGTTGCTCGAAGCCCAGCGTCTGGAACAGCGTACGAATTTTGACATCGAGATGATCGAGGCGACCGGCGCCTGTAACGGGATCGAGAACTATTCGCGGTATCTCACCGGCCGGCAGCCGGGCGAGCCGCCGCCGACGCTGTTCGAATACATTCCCGACAATGCCATCGTCTTCGCGGACGAAAGCCACGTCTCGGTCCCGCAGATCGGCGGCATGTACAAGGGCGACTACCGGCGCAAGTTCACACTGGCCGAGCACGGGTTCCGCCTGCCGTCCTGCATGGACAACCGGCCGCTGAAGTTCGAGGAATGGGACGCCATGCGCCCGCAATCGGTCTTCGTCTCGGCCACTCCGTCGGGCTGGGAGCTCGAACGTACCGGCGGGGTCTTCACCGAACAGGTCATCCGCCCGACCGGTCTCGTCGACCCGCAGGTCGAAATCCGCCCGGTAGACAGCCAGGTCGACGACCTGATGGACGAATGCCGCCGCGTCGCCACCGAAGGCTTCCGCGCGCTCGTCACCGTGCTGACCAAACGCATGGCCGAGGACCTGACGGAGTACCTGCACGAGAACGGCATCCGCGTACGCTACATGCACTCGGACATCGACACGCTGGAACGCATCGAGATCCTCCGTGATCTGCGGCTCGGCGCCTTCGACGTGCTCGTCGGCATCAACCTTCTGCGCGAGGGGTTGGACATCCCCGAATGTGCGCTGGTCGCCATTCTTGACGCGGACAAGGAGGGCTTCCTGCGGTCCGAGACCTCGCTTGTCCAAACCATCGGCCGCGCCGCCCGCAACGCCGAGGGCAAGGTGATCATGTATGCCGACAAGACCACCGGCTCGATGGAACGCGCGATCGCCGAAACCAATCGCCGCCGCGCCAAGCAGGTCGCCTATAACGAGGAACACGGCATCACGCCCGAGACGGTGAAGAAGAACGTCGAGGACATTCTGGAAGGCACCTATCAGGGCGATGCCGACATGAACCGCGTCACCGCCAAGGTGGACAAGGCCAAGGTCGGCGCAAACCTCCAGGCGCATCTGGAAGGCTTGCGCAAGGACATGATGAAGGCCGCAGAGAACCTGGAATTCGAGGAAGCCGCCCGCCTGCGCGACGAGATCAAACGTCTTGAAGCGGTGGACCTCGCCGTCGCCGACGACCCTCTCGCCCGTCAGAGCGCTATCGAAGAGGCCGTCGCCGACTCTACGCCAAAGGCCCGGTCATCTTCTGGCAAGCCTGGAACGCGCGCCACGAAGTACGGCAAGCGGAAGAAGGGACGATAGAACCAAAACACTGCACTCTTGTTGGCTCTAGTTAACCCATGTGCGAGTTGTCACGCGACAGTTTCTGTGCTTCGCTTGTGTTCTTTAGTATTAGGAGTGAGAAATGATCAAATCCTTCGCGTCCACAATCTCGATAGCTATCGCACCACTTGTATTGATAGCGTGTCAAACGACCGGCAGCACGACATCTTCATTGACTCCCGCGTCCGCCCCGATGCCTGCGGTGGAACAGCGACTTACTGAGCCGGGGGCGTCCTACACGATCCTGCAACAGGATGGATCAGAGCTCGTCGTCGAGATCTTGTCAGTCGAGGGCGACCTGGTCCTTAGCAAGTCAAGCTCGGGCTGCACTTGGAAGCGCGACTTCACCGGATATCGTCCGAATCCGGAGTGGAACAATTGCGGCGGCAGTTCCGGGACTCAAACGTCAAGACGGACATCGGGCAGCATCTTCCCCCTGGCCGTCGGTAAAACCGAGACCTGGGACTACAGCGGGACGAACAGCAACGGCGACGCTTGGGAGAGCACGCGCGACTGCAAGGTCGAGGGTGAAGTCAGCGTGACAGTACCGGCCGGAACCTTCGACACTTATCACGTGAGGTGTGAAGACCGCTGGTGGGTACGAGAGTGGTTTATAGACGGGCGTGGATTGGCCGTTCAGTACGCAAGGACTCGGAAGAGAGGTGCTGCAGACGGGAACCGATCTGGCAAGCTTGTGAGCTATACCCCTGCAAGCACATAGCCCGTTCGTAGCGCATCTGTTTTGCGTCAGAACCTTTCTACGATCATCGGGTGTGCTCGATCGCGCCCGATGAAGCCACATTGTCTCCATGCTCAGCGCCGCCCTCATTTCGCTCAAGCATCGCAAGACCGAGGGATCAAGAGTTGCCGCCTGACAAATTCTGCATCCAGAATTGATCCATGCCTGAGCCTGCCCTTGGAATCGCTTGTAGTGTCATTCCCTGAGACCCTGACCAGCGCAGGCCATTACCTCATAAGATCACAGGATTGTCCTCCTGACCCGCATACCCTCACTGGCACAGGCGTCGCACACCTGGCCAAGTAATCTCACTTCTTCTTGCCGGCCCATTTCGACACCTTCGAAGCCGTGGTCGTTCCGGTGCTCGCCAACGTGCCGACGAACATCTTCGTGCCATCCCACCCGGCATTGGCAGCGCCCCCGGCCTGATCGCCGGTCCATCCGGCAACCTGCTCAACCGCATCCTCGGCGGCATCGACGCCTTCCTGCACCGTCTCCTTCACGTCTTCCCAGATCTGGCCGAAAATCCCGCCATTCACATCCTCAAGATCCCCGTCACCGATCTGTTGCGGCGCATCTTTTCTGTCGTTCATGATCACGACCCCTTCCCCGTCCCTTGTTTCATCGAAGACAAGTGTACTCCGATCACCGCTCGAAAACTGTAACAAACGCCGTACGCGACGAGCGCACCACAGGCTCTTGCGCATCCCGAGAGACGGGAGATACTCCCGCCCGTGCAACTTCCGAGAGGCTCGATGACATACACGCTCTACAATCGCCCGGGCTCCGGGGGTTTCGCCTGCGAGGCAGCGTTCGAGCTGGCCGGTCAGCCCTATGAGCTGATCTCGCTGGACTCAAAGCCCTCAACCCCGATCCCGGAGGACTTCAAGACAATCAATCCCTGGGGCCAGGTGCCGACACTGATCACCCCGGACGGCACCATGGTGACCGAAACCGGCGCGATCCTGATCTACATTGCAGGTAAATGGCCCGGGCCGCAGACTGGGCCGGAGCCGTGGACCGACGCCCACGCGACGTTGATGCGGTGGTGCGTTTTCCTCAGCGCGAACCTCTATGAAGGTATCCTGCGGTTTGCCTTTACCGACCGCTATACGACAGATCCCAACGGCCACCGTGCATTGCTCGAGGCGCAGGCCGCCCGCAACCAGCAAGCCTTCGAGCTTCTGGAAGCCGAACTGGCTGACACGCCCTTCCTTCTGGGCGATACGATGTCGGTTGCCGATGTCTATATGGCGATGCTCTACAGCTGGCACCGCGAACGCGAGAACCTGCCTCGCTGCACGGCTCTGACCCATGCGGTCGCGGGCCATCCGGTAGTCGCACCGGTTTGGCAACGCAACTTCGCGAGCCGCCAGCGCACCGATTGGGGCAATCCCTGAACGGTCGCGCCACTCCGTTACAATTGAAACGTCTGGCTCCGACTTCAGACATCGACCGGAAACGCACGTGCTCCAACGTCATTGGCACCCGCAACCATGAAGCCGGAGCAAACAGATGACGCCTCGACAGATCTCGCTGGTTCAGGAAAGTTTCCAAACGCTCGTTCCGAGCGCCGATGACGTTGCCGAATTATTTTATTCGCGCCTATTTGAGCTTGATCCCGGGCTCAGGCCGATGTTCAGCAGCGACATGACCGAACAGGGCAAGAAACTGGTGGTCATGCTCGACGTCGCAGTCAAGGGATTGTCACAGCTCGACGCGCTCGTCCCTCAGGTCATGGCGCTTGGCCGTCGGCATCGGGGGTACGGCGTTCAGGCCGCGCACTACGATACCGTCGGCAGCGCATTATTGTGGACGCTGGATCAGGGCCTCGGCCCCGCGTTCACGCAGGAGGTCGAGCAAGCATGGACCGCAGCTTATGGTCTGCTCGCCAAGACCATGATCACAGGCGCCGAAGACCTCGCCGCGTGAACGATTAATCCGCTTGGAAGGCAACTGATCCGACGCCTGATTGACGCGGCGATCTGCCCTGCACATCATCCTTTGGAAAAAGGGAGGCGGGGCATGAACCGGGCAAACTACGATCGCGATCGCGGCATGGCGCTGTTGCGGATGATGGAGCGTATCCGCGCCTTCGAGGAGCAGGCCGAACTTGCGGCGACGCGTGACGAGCTGGTGCTTGGCGCCATCCACCTGAGCATCGGGCAGGAAGCTATCCCCGCAGGCCTGCTGCCATGCCTCAACACAACCGATCTGCTGCTCTCGACGCATCGAGGCCATGGCCACACATTGGCCAAGGGCGCGAGCCCGGTCGCGATGATGAAGGAACTGCTTGGACGGGCGGGCGGCTGTTGCGGCGGCAAGGGTGGTTCGATGCACATTGCCGACTTCGGCGTCGGGATGCTGGGCGCCAACGGTGTTGTCGGGGCAAACATCCACATCGGCGCAGGCGCTGCCCACGGGGCGAAACTTCTCGGCGACGGGCGGATCGTCGTCGATATCTTCGGCGACGGGGCGATCAACCGCGGCCCGTTCCTGGAAGGTCTCAACTGGGCCGGTGTGTTCGAACTTCCCATCCTGTTCGTCTGCGAGGACAATCAGTACTCTGCCTCGACCCGAACCTCGGACATGACTGCCGGGGACGGCGCCGCCGCCCGCGCCCGGAGCTTCGGCATCCACACGACCGAGATCGACGGAAACGATGCCGAGGCGATTGCAGACCTCGCGCCCGAGCTGGTCGCCCGGATCCGACAGACCGGCCAGCCCGAGTTCCTGCACGCCCGGACATACCGGTTGCACGGGCACACCTATTTCGACCCGGCAGCGTATCGGCCCAAGGCCGAGTCCGATCGCCAATGGGCCGAGGATGATCCCATCCAGCGTCAACGCGATGTGCTGGCAAGCCATGGACAACAATCCGACGAGATCGACAAGGCGCGATCGGACGCAGTGACTGAAATGGAAGCAGCGCTCGCCGACGCCACAATCGCTCCCTGGCCCGCGGACAACACCGTTTTTGACGACGTGCAGGATATCGGTTCTCCGGCACAGGAGGCATTCTGATGGAGCAGATGACCTATGCACAGGCCGCCGCCCGTGCCGTCGCCGATGCCATGCGCCAGGATCCCGCCGTCTGGTGCGTTGGCGAAGACCTGGGCCGCGGCGGCGTCTTCAAGCAATATGCCGGCCTGCCCGAGGAATTCGGGCCTGACCGGATCTCGGACGCGCCAATCTCTGAAGCTGCGATCATGGGCGCCGCATTCGGTGCCGCGCTGGTCGGCACGCGTCCGATTGTCGAGATGCGGTTCGCCGATTTCGCGCTCTGCGCCACGGACGAGTTGGTCAACCAGATCGCCAAGGCCCGCTTCATGTTTGGCGGCCAGTCGCGTGCGCCGATGGTCATCCGCAAGCCGATGGGCATGTGGCGGTCCTCGGCCGCACAACACTCGCAATCCTTGGAAAGCTGGTACGTCCACATCCCGGGGCTGGTGGTCTGCTGCCCGGCAACGCCGCAAGACAACTATTCGATGATGCGCGCGGCAATCGCCTGCGACGACCCGGTGGTCTATCTCGAGCACAAGGACATCTGGGCGCTCGAAGGGCCGGTGGATGTGGCGGAGAGCTACGCATTCGGCAAAGCCCGACGCCGCATGGAGGGCGACGACCTGACCATTGTGAGTTGGTCGAACACAGCCAACGTTGCCACCCAGGCTGCTATGACGCTTGCCGGTGAGGGCGTGAACGCCGATGTGCTCGACCTTCGCTCACTCTGGCCTTGGGACAAGGAAAGCGTCCTGGAAAGTGTGCGCCGCACAGGACACCTGTTGATCGCGCACGAGTCCGTTCAGGTCGGCGGTTTCGGCGCCGAGGTTGCCGCGACCGCCGCTGAACATACACCCTGCCGCATAAAGCGCCTGGGGTCGCCCCGGTCGCTGATCTCGTATGCGCCCAACCTCGAAGATCAGTTGCGGGTCACAGAGCAGATGATCGTCGACGCGGCACGGGCCATGTATTCGTAGGGTGGGCGCCCCGCCCACCGTCACTCGACCGCCAATCCCGTCCCTACACATGATCTGCGCGTAGGGTGGGCGCCTCGCCCACCGTCACCTAAACTCCGGCAACATCCCCATATGCTTCAACATTGCGACGAATGCCGCCAACCGTTCGCGCTGATAGGCAGGGACGTCCAGTCCTTCATAGTCCAGGAACCCCTGTCCGGACCGGAGGCCGATCCGGCCCTCCTCCATATTGCGCCCGATGATATCCGGCGCCTCGAACCGATCCTCGCCCGTCGCATCCGCCATGTAGCGCGAGGCATGGTGCAGGATATCGCCCCCGCCCCAGTCGATGAACTCGAGAACACCGAGGATTGCGAAGCGAAAGCCCAGCCCGTACTTGGTCGCCTTGTCGATATCTTCGGCACTGGCAACGCCTTCTTCGTAGATCCGCGCAGCCTCGTTCATGGCCAATGCCTGGATACGCGGCACGATGAAACCGGGGCTCGCCTTCATGACGACAGGCACCTTGCCGATCCGTTCCAGCAGCGCTTTCAGCCTGTCCGTCACCGCCGGATCCGTCCTTGCACCTGGCGAGACCTCGACCAAAGGCACCAAAAAGGCCGGGTTCAACCAATGTGCGTTCAGGAACCGCTCAGGTTGCGCGACCATGCCTTGCAGGTCATCGGCCAGGATCGTCGAGGTCGTCGATGCAACGATGGCATCACGCCGCGCGTGCTCTCCGATGAATGCGAAGGCATCACGCTTGGTGTCCAGCACCTCCGGCACGCCCTCGAAGATTACATCCGCCTCGGCCAGCGCGGACGCGGCACCGGTTTCAGCAACGCAGTCGATGCGCGCCGCGACCCGATCGACATCTCCCGCGCTGATCATCCCGCACGCCACCAGCATGTCGAGCGTCGCACGGATCTCGCCCCGAACCTCGGCGAGATAGGCGGGCGCGTCTTCCCGAACCTTCAGGTCGACCAGCGCAACCCTGTGGCCAGCCAACGCGAAGACGACGGCCAAACCGCGCCCCATCCGGCCCGCACCGGCGGTCGCGATCCGCTCCTGCCCGAGCGTCACAACGGCCTCCCGAAAAACAGCACATGACCATCCGGGTCCGAAATTTCGAACCCGCGCAAAGCATCATCTGTGTCAGCAAGCGGAACCGCGAAGGCGACGTTCCGGCCAAGAAACTCGGCGGACAGTGCATCCGGATCGGGCGCGCTCACGAATACATCCCACCGTGCGTCGGGATCCCGCTCCGGATTGGGTAGCGGCGCCACCTCAACCGCTTTCAGCAAGATCCGCGCGCTGCCGCGCTCAATCACCGCAAAGAACGGAGCTTCCTCGGGGCTGAGATGCGCGACATGAAATCCCAGACCATCGCGGTAGAAAGCGACCGATTTGGGGAGATCACCAACAATCAGGAACGGCGCCGCCGGACCGAGTGGCGCACTCACGGTCCCACCTCCAACAGTGCCGCCATCGAAGTCCGATCCAACTCGGCCAAGCCAAATCCTTCCAGAGTTCGCCCGGTCTGCCGGAAGTCTTCGCCGCAGATCGCGGAGCCAAGCGCCAGCAGGCCCCGCGCGACCGGGCACGGCACCCCGGCCCACTCGGCCACCGAGACCAGAAACGCCAGTCCCATCGCCACGTCCTCACGCATGTATCGATGCTCGGACAGGATCAGCCGCTCGCGCCAATCGCCGGAATCCGTCAGTTTGTCATGCGCAAGGTTGCCGTACATCCAATTGCTGGTCGTGTAGTGGTCGATCAGCGGGAAGTGCGGGCCCCGATAGCCAAGCGCCTCTCGCGTCGCGATCCGCTCAGCGTCCAGCGCATCGGTCACGCGGCGGATCGACGGTTGCGTGCCTTCGTTGTGAATGTCCCAACGCTCGAAATGCTCGATCGGCCCGGCGTTCATCAGGATCAGCGGCGGGTGGATGATCGGTCCCGCATTCATCAATGCGCCGGAAAGCCCGTCGCCCGCATCCTCGACCGACGGGAAGGCGCGCCGGATCACTGCCAGCGCGTGCGCCTTGTTCTTCAGCGGCAGCACACCCGTCGGCAGACGCGACGCCCGGGTTGTGATCGCGATGGTCTGCGCGCCGTGCTTACGGGTCAGCCAGGGCAACGTCCCCGCTTCCGCAAAGCTGACATCGGCTGCATTGCCGGCCTCGCGCATCGCCTTGGCCATCAGGTATGTGCCGAAGGTACCCGGCGGCATGAAGACAACCTGCCCATCGCTCAACAGAGGCGTCAGACGGGCTGCAATGTCAGGCTGCGCCATCGCGGGCGTCGGGCAAACGATCAACGCGGCACCCGCGACAGCCTCGGCAAGGTCCGAGGTCATCACCGCAATCTCGACAGGACGGCTCCCCGCATGGTCCTTCAGGATCAAAGGCCCTGCCCGATGCATCTCCGCGACCGTCGCCGGATCGCGACGCCACAGGCGCACGCGACAGCCGTGCTCCGTCAGATCGGCTGCTGCCGCGAGGGATCCGTTCCCACCGCCAAGAACTGCAATCTCCATACCGCCCCCCAAGTCAGATTGCCCCGTAAGTCAGACCGTGGCCGACGTTACCTCGGTCAGTCGCATGTCGCCATCATAGCCGGCGACCGACAGCGAACCATCACCCGATGCCGTCAAAGCAAGACGGGTCAACGGGTTCAGGATCGGTGCGGCGAGTGCATCCAGCGCGGGCGGTTCGTCAACGGCCAAGACGGCCGACCGGCGGCCCAGGCTGTCAAAACCACGTGGACGCCATCGACCGTCGATCACGGCCTCAAAATGATTGGCCGCCGCAGGGTGCGTAGCGATTGCGGCTGCGTTCTCGGTGCGCTCGATCGTCCTCGCCTCGCCAGGCCTCATACCGGCAATGGTGTAGATCACAGGCGCTGCGACAGGCGTTTCGGACAGCATGGCGCACGCGGCCTCGAAGTCAGGCGCCGTCTCGAACACCAACCGCAACAGATGCGGCGGCGGCATGCCTGTAGCCCTAAGAAACCGGCGCTTCGAGGCAACCCAGTCCCCGGCTCGCCCAAAGCCGGACTGCCGCTCGGGCGCCTGGTTCAACGCGATTGCAAACCGGCCGGGTGCAGCGCCGTGCAGACAGCCCACAATTCCAGGCCAGGTCGCCGTGACCCAATCGCCCGCCGGGCCGCGCAGTTTGACGATTTCAACCAGACCGCCCAGACCATCGAACGGCCAGTCCAATGTGCGAAAAAGCATGGGCGCGCTGCCCCGGTCAAACACTCGCGCAGTGCAGCCAAACTCGTAGCTCAGATTGAATGCGACCGGTCCGGGGCGACCAAGTGCCTCGCGGATCGCCAGGATCTCGGCACGCAAGGGATCCTTCATCGCGATCAGGCGACGATCGGCAACTCTGTCGGCCAAGGGAAGCAAAGCCGGGAGAACCCGACCCGCAAGCCCCATTCCATCGATCACGGTCTGCATCACGCGCTCGGCGCGATCGATGGCGCCCAGAGCATGATCCAAAAGACCGGACTCCCGGCGATCGAACACCGGGATCCCAGCCAGCCCCAACGTCACAGCCCTTTGGGATGTGTCTGAAACTCGTCAATCACATGGTCCGGTGCCTTGACGTAGTCCGACACGCGGCTGACCGACAGACCTGTCAGGCGTCGCAGTTTCACCGCCATTTCGGCCATCTTCACGACAATCGGGATGCCATTGATCACAGGCGCCGCGCCCACGCGATGATCCTTGATACCGCTGAACGCGAGCATCGGGATACCGCCCGCCGGAACCAGAATGTCGATACCGCTTTCGACCAGCGGTTGCCCCTGGGCTTCGAACACCTGCCGTGCGGCTTCAACCTTCTCTGTGTTGCTGATCGCATCCATCAACTGACCCGGCTCGAACGCCATGCCATGCACGCCAGTCACCCGATGCTCCAACCCGTACTTGCGGATCTGATGCAGATGACCGGCGACGAAACGTTCGTTCAACGTCACCAACCCGATGCGCTGGCCCAATTGACAGGCATAAAGCATCGACGCCTCACCCAGCGCGACGACCGGTATATCGCCCATCGAGCGCACTTCGTCGCGCCCGCTGTCCTGGAAGTGTCCGCCGATGAAGGCATCATAGCCCTCGCGCTCGGCCTGCACCGCCTGCACCATCATCTCGCGGGCACATCGCCATTCGACCACCGGGTGCGCATAGCTGTCAAAGGGCGTTATCCCCTTGATATCGATCGAGGTTTCCGGCTCCCGGATCGCATCCAGATGCAGTCGCAACGCATCCCAGTACTTCGCGCCATTCTCGTAATCGACATAGGACTGATACCAGAGCTTCATGTCTCTTCCGGCATGTCGACAAGCCCGCCCTCGGCGGTCAAAGCCTCACGGATCTCCGGCGGGATCGGGATCGCCTTGAGATTGCCGTCGTCCTTGATCTGCGCATAGATCCGAATGGCGCGTCCTTCAGTGATCACAGCGCCATCGCCCGAATGTACGGCCTTGCAGTCCCAATGGACGGTCGAGCCGCCCAGTTTTACCAGTTTCATCGTCGTTCGAACCCGGTCGCCATAGGCAGCGGGGCCGATGAACCGGAAGTGTACATCCCCCATGACGAACGCCGTTCGATGGGTGGTGATCAACTCCTTGGTCCCGAAGCCCAGCCCGCGCAGCAGTTCGTGCTCGGTCTCGTTGAACCACGTGAACATCATGGGGTAATAGACCAGCCCGAACGGATCAGACTCCCCCCAAGCCACTGTCAATTCTCGGGAATACATGATCATAGGCGGCTCCCCCAGTTGTGTTTTGCCTTCACCATCCGGGTTTTTCACGTCAAGTCCAGTGTGCGATTGACACCCCTGCCGGGCGCCTCGAAAGTAACCATGACTTGGGTCCAGGGGAACCGTTCCGGATGAGCGCGGCGATCAGCGACAACAACGTGAGCGAACGTTTCCGCCGGGCATCGGGACGCTGGCCAGACCGCGCATTCCTGAACGTCCTGCCGGAAACGGCCGAGGCTTACGGTATTGCCTCCGGCGAGATAGCCTATGCGCACGCGCTCGACATCGTCGATGCACTGGCCACCCAATATCGTGCGGCAGGCTACGGGGCGGGTCACCGTGTCGGCCTCCTCCTACAGAACCGGCCCGATTTCATCTGGCACTTTCTGGCCCTGAACAGCTGCGGTGCGTCAATCGTGCCAATCAACCCGGATCTGCGCGCGGCGGAACTGAGTTATCTGGCTGAACACTCCGAGATGGTCCTGGCGGTTGCGGTCCACGATCGGGTTGCGGATCTGCAAGCGGCCGCGCCGGAACTCAGTGTAGTCGGTGCCAAAGGTGCACCTGTGGAACTGCCGGTGGCGCCCCAGCCCGGCGGGGCAATGGCGTCCGGGCCGGACGCAGAGTGCGCTTTGTTGTACACATCCGGCACGACTGGAAGACCGAAGGGCTGCATCCTTTCGAACTTCTACTTTCTGAACACCGGGGACTGGTACGCCAGCGTCGGCGGGGCGCTGACGATCCACGAGGATCCGCCCGAGCGAATGCTGACGCCGTTGCCGCTCTTCCATGTCAACGCTCTGGTCTTTTCGATGATGACGATGATCACGGTTGGCGGATGTCTCTCGGTGCTCGATCGCTTCCATCCGAAGACCTGGTGGGACAGTGTCAAAGCCGCCGACGCCTCGATCATACACTACCTGGGCATCATGCCGCCGCTGCTGATGAAACAACCTGACCGCCCAGCGGACCGAGATCATTCCGTTCGGTTCGGCTTTGGCGCGGGGATCGACCCGGCATTGCACGTCGCTGCCGAGGAACGCTTCGGTTTCCCGTTCGTTGAAGGCTGGGCGATGAGCGAGACCGGTGCGGGTGGCGTGATCATGGCCTCGGACGATCCGCGCGATCCGGGCACGGCAAACTTCGGGCGCCCGCGCAACGGTGTCGAGGCTCGGATCGTGCTGGATGACGGCGCCGAGGCGGCCATTGATGAGCCCGGTGAGCTACTCGTCCGTCGCGCGGGAGGTGATCCACGCCGCGGCTTCTTTTCGGGATACCTGAAAAACCCGCAGGCAACCGACGAAGCCTGGGCGGGCGGCTGGCTGAACACCGGCGACATCGTTCTGCGTGATGCAAACGGCAACTTTCGCTTCGTCGATCGCAAGAAGAACATCGTGCGCCGATCGGGAGAGAACATCTCTGCCGCCGAGGTAGAGAGCATCCTGCTGCAGCGCGATGATATCAGGAACCTCGCCGTGGCGCCCGCGCCGGACGAGTTGCGTGGCGAAGAGGTCATGGCGTTGATCATCGCGGACGGAGCGCGTGACGCCGGACATGCGGCGGCCATCACACATTGGGCGCTCGAGCAGATGGCCTATTACAAGGCGCCCGGGTGGATCGCGTTTGTCGACAACCTGCCGGTGACCGCGACCGAGAAGATCCAGCGCGGCGAGATCAGGACGCTGGTCTCCGATCTTCTGGCGAAGGGTGCCGCGCACGATACGCGCGCGCTCAAGAAACGCGCATGAAGCGCCAATCCTATGACGGAGTGGCGGTCGCGGTACCGGTGTCCGTGCCGTATGTGCGCTATTCGATCGAGACCGCGCACTGGTGGATCGCGCGCGCACTGAAGCAGCTTTGCGATCGCGCCGGGATCGCACACGGCGACCTCGACGGCCTGTCGGTTTCATCCTTTACACTTCATCCCGACACGGGTGTCGGGCTCACCCAACATCTGGGCCTGACACCGCGCTGGCTGGATCACATTCCGATGGGGGGTGCCTCTGCCGTGGTGGCGCTGCGTCGGGCCGCGCGCGCCGTGCAGGCAGGTGATGCGGATATCGTCGCTTGCGTCGCAGGCGATACCAACCATGTCGACAGCTTCCGAAAGCTGCTGGGCTCGTTCTCACGCTTTGCTCAGGACGCGAGCTATCCCTATGGGTTCGGAGGTCCAAACGCAGCCTTCGCACTGCTGACCGACCACTACATGCGCAGTTTCGGCGCGACGCGCGAGCAGTTCGGATCGATCTGCGTGGATCAACGGAAGAACGCGCTCGGGTATCCGAACGCGATCATGAAGAAGCCACTCACGACTGATCAGTACATGAACGCTCGGGCGATTTCGGATCCGCTGCATCTATTTGATTGCGTGATGCCGGTGGCTGGCGCCGAGGCTTTTCTGGTGACACGAGAAGATATCGCAAAGGATCTGGGAGTACCCTTCGCCCGCACCCTTTCGACGATTGAACGTCACAACGCCTTTCCGGATGATCCAGTTCAATTGCGCGGCGGCTGGGCGATGGACGTGGAAGAGTTCTGGGCGATGTCCGGATGCACGCCGCGCGATATGGACGTCGTGCAGACCTATGACGACTATCCGGTGATCGTCGCCATGCAAGTCGAGGATCTGGGCTTCTGCGATAAAGGCGAAGGTGCGGCCTTTCTCAGCACCAGGGACACCACTGCCAACGGCGATTTTCCGCACAACACGTGCGGTGGCCAGCTCTCGGCCGGACAGGCCGGAGCAGCGGGAGGGTATCTGGGTTTCGTGGAAGCTCTTCGTCAGGTCACCGGGCAAAGCCTGGGCCTTCAGGTCATGAATGCGAAGCGTGCGCTTGTCGCGGGGTTCGGCATGATCAACTTCGATCGCGGGCTGTGTTCCGGCGCCGTCGTGTTGGAGGGCGCATGACGGATCCGATCGCCGCCCCACCCCGGAAGGATCCGCAGCAACGCACGCGGTCTCCACTGCTCCCACCTGTTCCGCGCAGCCGCGCCGCACTTCTGATGTCAGCCGCTGCGGCACGCGGGGAGCTTCACCTACAGGGATGCCTGTCGTGCGGTGCCAGGATCTATCCACCGCGTGACGCATGCCCGACATGTCTTTCGGTGCGCCTTGCGTGGCAGAAGGTGCCCGACCGGGGTCATGTCATTGCCGAGACCACGGTTCGCACCACCACGGATGCCTATTTTCGCGAACGCACGCCCTGGCGCGTTGGTACCGTGCGTCTGGACATTGGGCCGGTTCTGATGACCCACCTACACGGCGACGTCGAGACACCCGGACCATGCCGCGTGCGCGCCTATCTCGACAAGTCGGGCAATGCCGTCCTGATGGCCCTTCCGGAGCAGGAGACCCCCAACATGGCTGATGATCCGGAACTCCGCGAGTTGACCGCCACGCCAAAGCACCGGCGCGTTCTGGTGACCGATGGGCGCACGGCTGTCGGACAGGCGACCGCACACGCGCTGTCCGATGCCGGTGCGTCGATTGTCTTCATCGGCGTCGCAACCCCGTGGCTGCCGTTCGACGGACAGGACACCCTGACTGCGATACCGAATGCCCAGATCGTGCCGCTGGATCTGACCGATGCGACCTCGGTGCGCGAGCTTGCCGGTGAGATTGGCGGGAAAACGGACATTCTGATCAACACAGCCGATCACGTCCGTCCAGGCGGTATCCTTAGCCGGCAAGGGCTAACGACGACGCGCGATGAGTTCGAGATAAATGTGTTCGGACTGCAACGGCTTGCTCAACACTTCGGCCATGGCATGGTCGGGCGCGGCGCCGATGGCGTGAATTCCGCTGTCGCGCTGGTCGACATCCTGCCGGTTTATGCGCTGGCGAATTGGAGCGCATGGGGTGCGCATTCGGCCTCTGCCGCGGCGCGTCATTCAGTGCTGCAATGCCTGCGCGGCGAGATGCGGGCGGGCGGTGTCCGGGTGATGTCGATCTTCACCGGCCCGGTCGACGACGACTGGCGCCAGCCACTGCCACCGCCCAAAGTTGCACCATCGGCCGTTGCTCAGGCCGTTGTTCACGCTCTCGAAAACGGTACCGAAGAAAGCTTCGTCGGTGACATCGCCAAGGATGTTCTGGCGCGCTGGCAAGTTGATCCGAAGACGTTGGAGCGGGAGCTTCAGGGATGAGCGTGCTGGACAGTCTAACTGCCGAAATCGCCTCTGGTGGGGTCCGGATCGTGGATCTGACGCACGATCTTACACCGGACTTCCCGGTCATGGTCCTGCCGCCGGAGTTCGGACAATGCCAGCCGTTCCGGATGGAGGAGGTGTCACGCTATGACGCGCGCGGCCCTGCCTGGTACTGGAACAACATTTCGATGTCCGAGCACGCCGGGACGCATTTCGATGCCCCCGCGCATTGGGTATCCGGGCGGCAACTGCCGAATGGAACAGTCGACTCGCTGCCGCTCGACAAATTGATCGCGCCCGTCTGCGTCCTGGATTTTTCCGCGGAAAGCGCGGCGGATCGCGACTTTTTGTTGACCCGCGCGCATGTCGAAGCCTGGGAGGGCGATCACGGCACCATCGCCCCTGGCCATTGGGTGCTGCTACGGACAGATTGGTATAAGCTGGTCGGAACCAATGCCTATCTGGGGATGGAGAAAGACGGCGCGCACTCGCCGGGGCCGGACGCCGACGCGATCCGCTTTCTGGTCGAAGAACGCGGGATCATCGGTTTCGGCACCGAGACGGTCGGCACCGATGCGGGTCAGGGAGCTCACCTCTCACCGCCCTATCCGGCGCATTACATTCTGCATGGCGCCGGTCGCTATGGATTGCAGTGCCTCGCAAACCTCGACGAATTGCCCCCCAAAGGTGCGACGCTGATCTGCCCGCCACTGAAGATCCGCGACGGATCGGGGTCGCCCCTTCGCGTGCTGGCGCTGGTCCCGGGCGGCTGATTGGAACGTTAACGCGCAGCGTCACGCGCGCGTGACGGCGTGCTGGCCTCCGGTGGAAAATACGGCATTCAATCGGCGTAACACGACATTTTTGAGTATACCGCTTGAGCGTTCGACTCCGAAACCACGATACTTCTCCGCAAGATGATTCAGGAAATTAATCAATTTAAACAGAAGGTTACTACTTCGATACTATGAGGGCAATCGTCTTTCTGGTAATAAAGGATCAAGCTTCTGAACGGAGAGACGGACGCACAAGTCCGCAATCGGGAGATTCTGTTGAAAAAGCCGTCGGTCTGAGCCGGATTTCGCGGCGGCTGAGTT
>ERZ1740062.254-NODE-254-length-37428-cov-15.521607_pt1 | contig 37428 bp, 26 predicted proteins | sample MGYA00581741_ERZ1740062 | MGnify/ENA primary metagenome ERZ1740062 (study PRJEB43018, sample SAMN04849747) | marine metagenome | isolation source: floating plastic debris | place: Pacific Ocean | collected 2008-09-01 | study: EMG produced TPA metagenomics...
TACGTTAGCGCTTTCGCGTCTTTGTAAGGTAGTAGTCATGTTTTATGATTGCGTTGAATAAATTACGTAGGACTTATTGCCTACTGAATATAATCTAAATTATTTATTGACTTTTGTAAACAAAATTAACTTTAGACATACTTATAAATAATATTTGCTTTGATTATGTAATATTAATTCTGTCTAAAATTCTTTAGGCTCCTCGCATATCAATATTGATTACTGAATTTATTGCTCACCGTTCGCAGTTAACGAATATATAAGGATGCAATTTACATTGCTTGTGGTGCTCTCATATGTAAAGAGGACTTGCCCGCTTAACAAAGAAGCTCGATTCTAATAAAGAAGTTGCGCGATATCCTAAAGTGTTTACTGTCAAAGCATCAGGCAACTTCCTTAATTTATTATTTCTGAAATTACCTATCAGCCGGGAGGCCATTTCATTTGTCTGCCACCAAGAATGTGTAAATGTAGATGGTAGACAGTTTGACCCCCATCATTACCAGAATTAATTACAACCCTATATCCATTGCTAAGTCCTTCTTGCTCAGCAATGGTTTTAACTGTTTGTAACAAATGTCCTAATAATTGAGTATCATCCGAATCTGCATCCGCAAGTTTAGGAATTGGTTTTTTGGGAATCACTAAAATATGAATAGGTGCTTGGGGACTAACATCTCGAAAAGCTAATGCTTGTTCATCTTCATAAACAATATCGGCAGGTATTTCCCGGCGAATAATTTTGCCGAAAATGGTATCTTGGGTAGCCATATATTACTTTTCACTGTAGTTCATTCATCAACTTTTAATGATAGGACGAACTAATTAACCTAAGATAATAATTTAGAATCTAAAAACCAGTGTTCAGTTAGATGAGCAGAAATTTCCTGTAGAATTGGCAATAACCCGGTCGGGGTTGCGGGTAAAGTCGTTCCGGCAGCATAGCTAACGCTTAAGACCTAGTCTTTCATAGAGAAGCAATCGCCAAATCTAGGAACTCTGTGGAAATTACCTGTAAACTAACTCTCTCCAGCAATTGAAGCTCTCAGTTGTGGAGTTAACTTTTGCAGTTTAGTTTCTGGATAGTAAAATTCCAAGATTTTAGCGTTATTCCAACCTGATCGAGCCAGGTTTTGTGCTCCTACCTGACTTAATCCGACTCCGTGTCCAAATCCACCACCAATGAAAGCATATCCCCAAGTTCCTGGCTTTCCTTTATTCAAACGTTGTAGATAAAAAAGCGTACTAATTGGTGCAGCAAAAGCGCTGCGTACTTCGTCTTTATATAAGTGAAAAGTGCCGATATCTGTTGCAACAGCTAGTTTGAGAATTCTTCCACCAGTACTACGTTCGACAACTTGAATATCTTTAACTACCTTGAACTTAGCAAAAGGACTATTTTTGACTTTCAGAAACTTTTGTAATCCCTTGGTAATATCCTCTATCTTAGTTTCTCTACGCCAGCGAAACCATTTTTGCTCGCTTTCATTAAATCCTTTTTCCAGACTTATGAAACGTTGGAAATTATCCTCATCTGATAAATTCTGTCCGCTTAAATTCCAAATCTGACTGGGTGCATCAATAATTGGTTTAAGATAAGGACGGTCTTTACCATTCCAAACATCAGTAAATGAGGCTGTTACGCCACCTGTGGTCGAAGAATATAGCGTGTCAACTAACTCATTCTCATAGGTCAATACCATACCTCTAGTCGCAGCGATCGCTTTATCTGTGGTCGGGGTTGCACCAGTAATTCCAAAGTAAACCTGACAGTGAGTATCGGCACATAGTTGATAATTATCTACCGCGAATCTACGTAGATTATTCAAAGCATAGGTACGGGCAATAATAGCTTGAGTTTCTAAAGCCGCAGCAGGAGATTTACTACCAATTTCATAGGGAACAACGCCGCGTAAATACTGCTCTAAGGGTACTTCATTCACTAAAGTATAGCTCCCATAAGCATTAGGCTGTATCTGTAAATCCCCCGGATATACCCTTCCTCTCCGGGAATTCTGACTCTTCTTAACGCGGATTAAGTTTTTACCACTACTAATTTTTATATGAATGCGGTTGTAACGAATATTATCTTTAACCCAGCTAACACGAGGAATACTATTAGTGACTTTTGACTTGACATAGGCTGTTTTCTGACCAGATTTTTTGACGTTATCCAAGAGTAAACGGCGCAGCAATGGAGTATTGTACACCTCCCGCTTTGCCCATACCTGCCAGCGCTCTGGTTGAGCTATTTCCACCTCAATACCTTGCTCACGCCATTTTATAGCACTGTCTTCGGCTGTTTCAAAGGTGCGAAAAGTACCTAAAACCACTCGCTCATCTATCATTGTCTCCGATAAAGTCATCATATTTACTTCTAACTTTATAGGGTTGGCGGTAACTATGGTCTGCTCCTTACCATTAGATTTGAAATTAAGACGCAGGTTATCCCCTTCAACAGGTTCTAACCAAAGCTGATCTTTCTTTTCGTTTCCAAATCTCTGTACTACCCCTATCCTTAATTCCATATCTTCAGCACTTTTTGCTTGAACTGAAGTACTAGTCAGTCCCAGTAAAAAAAATGCTGTCAATGTAGTGTAAGAAATACGCCAAGCCCAAATTTTCATGGAAACCTAATTCTGCTAACCGTAAAGTTTTGATAGCAATCGCCAACATTTGTAATGCATTTTGCAATCGCTGTGTGTTTAGCTACCTAACAATACTATTATCGCTCTTTTTGTATTAACGAACCACTTGCTAAACAAACTCATAACGAGTATGATTTAAATAGATAAATTAAATATGAGTAAAAATTAAAAAGATTGAAAATATGAGAGTAGAAGCAATCCCACTAAGTCAAATTAAGCGACCATTGCCTCAACATAACGACTCGCAAAAAGTTCAAGCTTTGATGGAGTCAATTGCAGAAATTGGACAACAAGAACCCATAGATATTTTAGAAGTAGAAGGAGAATATTACGGTTTTTCTGGATGTCATCGCTATGAAGCTTGTCAGCGTTTAGGGCAGGAAACCGTTTTAGCCAGAATTCGGAAAGCACCACGGAGCGTGTTAAAGATGCATTTGGCTTGAGGTAAGGTGGTGAGGTAGGGACTTGTTATACTTCTTCTACTTGCTAATCACCCATTACCAATTATCGAATATCAAATAAATTAGGGGAAAATTATGGCAACTCAAATGAATCAAACATTACCGGTGAATATTGGTATTGATGAAGATAGCAGAGCTAAAATCGCGGATGGTTTATCTCGTTTACTAGCAGATACTTATACCTTGTATCTAAAAACTCACAATTTTCATTGGAATGTTACAGGAGCGATGTTTCAAACTTTGCATTTGATGTTTGAGACTCAGTATAACGAACTTGCCCTTGCTGTGGATATGATTGCTGAAAGAATTCGTGCTTTAGGTTATCCTGCTCCGGGAACTTATAGCGAATATGCAAAGTTAAGTTCTATCCCTGAGACAAGCGGTGTTCCTAAAGCCAAAGATATGATTCGCTTACTTGTGGAAGGACAAGAAGCGGTAGCTAGAACAGCTAGAAGTATCTTTCCTATAGTCGAGCAGGTGAATGACGAACCTACTGCTGACTTGTTAACCCAAAGAATGCAGGTACATGAGAAAACAGCTTGGATGTTGAGAAGTCTCTTAGAAGAGTAAAAATGCACTACAAGATAAAGACAAAAGAAACATAATCCATGGGTCTTGAGTTTTGTACTCAATACTAGAAAATTATAATTCATTGGCTTTTTTAATAAAGGTAGGGACAGTATCGGTTTTAATGCCCCTACCTTTTTCAGATTTAAATATAATAGAAGAAAAGAAATAAAATAAAATGCTGATATAAAAGAAAATAGTAGGTAACTCAGGTTGGCTTCTGAAGAAAAAAATGTAGACTTTACTCCACAATTACAAGCTTTAATGCAGGAAGCGAAGATATCTAGCTTCAAAGCTTTAAGTATCGCTGCTCGTGTATCAAAACAGCAAATCCTCAAACTTAGAAGAGGAGACATTTCACAGATGCGACTCGATACACTATTGAAGATATCCTCAACACTACAAATAGCGATCGCGGATTTGCTCGATACATTTTCTCCAGAATCTTCTAGGAAGAGTTTAGAAAACTTAACAAGTGCGAATTCTCCAAAATCTCAAGATGAAGCGATGAACCCAGGGGTGATTGCTTTGAAAGCAGAATATTCCAAACTAGAAGACAAACTAGAGCAGCAAGCAGAAATATTACAACAAGAGTGGAAAAACTCCGCTTTACAGATAATTGAGTCTTTATTGCTGCAATTTCCTACAGCCGCTCAAAAAGCCCGTGAAAATCCCCAATTAAGTGCAGCTACTTTAGTACCATTAGTACAGAAACCCTTAGAGAAACTTTTACAGCACTGGAATATTACCACTATTGGTGAAGTAGGATTAGAACTTTCCTACAATCCTCAAGAACATCAGCTTTTAGAAGGAAATGCACAAGCTGGAGATAAGGTAAAAGTCCGCTATGTTGGCTATCGTCAATACGAAAAATTATTATATAGAGCTAAAGTAGTTCTTGTTTGAGACAAGAATTAGAGAAACTAAAATAAATTAAATCAGTTTTTCAAAACATATTTTACATTCAAATAATACTACGCATTTTTATAACTGAGTATACAAATTTTAATATTTTTAATATATTTCAAAGATTGTAAATCAATAAGAAATGTAAATTAATTATCTATCTTAAATATGTCTTGGATATTTAATTTGTGGGACAAATATGTACTATCTGGAATACCTGTAAAGACCTTAAATTTAATGTTTATACATCTGCTGCAGGAAGAGATTTCTATTTGGGAAATATTATAGCTTATACAGATAGACACAAGATATTAATCAGTGTTATTAGAGAATAACAGCGTGGGGAAAATTACCCTCTAGGGTAATGTTAAAGTCTAAATTATTTTTTATATTTGAATTGAATTAAATTAAATTTGTTCGGTCATTGAATGACTGCAACAAACTCTAAAGATTATTTTCACACTCTTTCTTATAGGTAATTTTTTATGTCCGAACGTCAACAGAAATCATATTCGATACGCTTAGAAGCAGCAGAACTTGCCAGAAGTCGTAAGTACCCAACTCATAAATCAAATGGAGATGAACAAAGGTATGCTGGCGACCTTTATTTTATGTCATTTACCAAAGGCTTACCACACAATCCAGATACCGGTTTATTGCATGAACCACAAGATTTTGTAGAGTTTCGTCGTGCAATCGATGATGGCTTTATAGACCCGTTTTCAGATAAAGTACGTCACGGAGCAAAATTTGAAGTTGTATATAAGAAAACAGGTTATTTTGTAAAACCAGATGACAGTTCAAATCAAAAAGTTAGACAGTGGGAAGCTCCAACTGCAGGTGTTGTTTTTGAGCTACAAGGACCAGATGCACAAGCTGTAACTATGCCTCCTGCACCTGGATTAGTGGATGCAAATGGTCATGCAAATCCAGAACTGATTTTTGAAATGGCTGAAGTTTATGAGCTAGCAATTTTACGAGACCAGCCTTTCAATGACTTTGAAAAATATAGAGAAAATCCTGCGATCGCTTCGCGCAACCCCCTTGGGGTTATCGCAAATTCTATAAGTCGTCTAAATTCCCTGGACTATATTCGCAATCAAACTGGACGACCCCGAAAAGTAAATTCTGACGGAAAACTTGATATACAGACAGTATTCCGGGGTTCTTCTCCTGGGGTAGAAGTTGGTCCGTATCTTTCTCAATTTTTACTCATCGGTAATCTTGACCGGAATGGCGGTGGTAAGATTGCAGAAGGGAAAATTAACTACGGAGCCTTGCAGATAGATCAGAGGGTGCCAATTGCAGAACCCCGTAAAGATTATATGGTAACCATGGATAATTATATCCAGGTTCAGCGCGGTATAAAACAAGAGCCAGAGACTTATCTTTCATCTGATGGCTCTGTGGCAATTTCACCAAAGCGTCCAGGACGTCGCTTTATATCAACTCCTCGTGATTTGGCAACCTATGTCCATTATGATGCTTTGTATCAGGCTTACCTAAACGCCTGTCTTGTCTTACTAGATATGGGAGCTCCTTTCGATCCCGGCTTTAATCATCTGTCTGGAATGGGTGTAGTAGGTTTAACAGCACTTAATACAGGTACACCCCGGAATGCTGGTGGTTTTGCCCTTTATGGTGGTCCTCATATTCTCAATCTAGTTACCGAAGTTGCAACACGTGCATTGAAAGCTGTTCGCTTCCAAAAGTTCAATAATCATATACGATTGAGACCTGAAGCATTAGCTGCACGGATTGAACTTGAAAGATTATACTCGACTAACAACTTACCTGATGCAGCAGCACATTCAGTCCCACCAACATTGATTGATCAGATAGGAGCCTTTAGACAAGCTTTAGAAAAGAATGACAATGGTGATACCAAGAGTACTTTAAGTACCATAGCAAATGGTACTGGTGCAGATTCCTATCTACTCCCAATGGCTTTTCCTGAAGGTTCACCCATGCACCCAGCTTATGGAGCAGGTCATGCAGTTGTAGCTGGAGCGTGTGTAACCATCCTCAAAGCATTCTTTGATACTAGTGCAGTACTAGCGGAAACATCAGTCAAAGAAAAAGGGGAGATAAAAACACAAATCAAGTTCAAACGTTATAGTTCCGGAGATAATAACTGTCCTAAAGATAAAGCGATCGCATTCCGTACACCAGAGTTATCTTGTTCCTCTGAGGGTAAAGAATTATCTTCAGAAAAATTAATTCAATATGACTCAGACTGCTTTCTCACTTTAGAGGGAGAATTAAATAAATTGGCAGCAAATATTTCTATTGGTCGAAATATGGCTGGCGTTCACTACTTTAGTGACTATTATGATAGCCTGCGCATGGGGGAGGAAGTGGCAATTGGAATTTTAGAAGAACAGGCATTAACCTATTCTACCGATCCATTTGTAATGTCTGTACCAACCTTTGATGGTGAGGTTATTCAGATTGGTCGTCGTTGAATTCTTTAAAATTGCTCTAAAAAATTAGTATAAAAATTAAGACCTAAAGACTCAGAGCAAAGCCAAGTAACCCTTGATTATCCATTAGTAAGATTCCTGTTCATAAATGTTGAGAACATAACAATATTGGGAATACTATTATTAGGCAAATAAGCAGGGTAAGGTCATCTATCTAATGCTAATGTTATTTTATTGCCTTACAGCATTAGCAATAAAGGTTAGAAACATTTTGATAGTACAAAGAAACTTTCTTTTCTCTATCAATCACCAACTTACTTGACTAGCTTTTTTTCTTATACTGAAGACATTACCTATTGGTGGGATAGTCTAGCGAATGGAACTTCCTTTTGTTATGTATAGTCAAGAATATCTATACTGTAAGGCATATAAATAAATTTGCTGGTATTATCAATTTCTTGTGACAACATTCGTCAGAGGCTAAAACCGGGTAAAAAGAACTTTGGTCATGAAACAGGATAATAGTAGTACAGAGTCTTTGTCTAATTCGGAAATAGAGAACAAAACCAACCAAAATAAGCAGCAGGAAAATTTCTCTGCTGCATTTCTATTTCAAGTTTTTGAGAGTATATCAGAACCAATTTTTATCAAAAACCGCCAGCACGAATGGGTGCTATTAAATAATGCTTGTTGTGAGTTTTTGGGATTGACTTACGAGCAAGCAATTGGTCAGTCAGATTACGATTTATTTTCTGAGGAAGAAGCTAATTTTTTATGGGAAAAAGATGAGTTAGTTTTTTCTACTGGTGTGATGGATGAAAGTGAAGAATCAATTAAAACTAAAGATGGTAAGCAGCATTTTTTATCTATAAAAAAATGTCTGTTTACTGATGAAGAAGATAATCAATTTTTAATGACTCAAATAAGGGATATTACGCAGCGAGTCAAACCATATAAAAAAATAGAAGCGCAGTTACAAGAGTCCAAAAAAATACTGGAATTGGTTATAGACAGTGTTCCCCAAGCAATGTTTTGGAAGGACTGTAATTCTGTTTATAAAGGCTGTAATCAATTTTTTGCTGAGATCGCTGGAGTTGAGACTCCAGAAAATATAGTTGGTAAAAGCGATTATGAATTATTCTGGAATTATGATGATATAAAATGGTTGCGTGAAAGTGATCGCAGAGTTATTGAGTCTGGAATTCCTGAGTACGGTAATACTTACAGACGATTGCAAGCAGATGGTCAACCCTGCTGGTTAGAAATGAATCAAGTTCTTCTCAAAAATTCCCATAATGAGGTTGTCGGAATTTTAGGAAGTTTCCAAGATGTCACAGAACGTAAGGAGTTAGAGGTTAATTTAGCTCGTTTTTATAAAGAGTTAGAAGTCCGAGTTGAAGAACGTACAGTCAAATTAAAAAAAGCAGTAAGAAAACTCCGTGAAGAAGTTAAGGAGCGTCAAAAGGTAGAAAATAAACTGCGAGAATCTCAGGATTTATTACGAATAGTAATTGATAATATTCCCCAGCTTATTTTTTGGAAAGACTCTAGCTTTGTATATTCAGGTTGTAATACCAATTTTGCTAAATTTTTTGGTTGGAATTCACCATCAGATATTATTGGTAAAACAGATGACGATTTGAAATTATCAAAGGGACAGACACAACTAAATAATGAATTTCGTTTAATGCAGTTGACAGAATCATTACCCTATCAAGTAGAAGTACAACAGCAAGAAACGGCAAAAAAAATGTGGATAAATATTAGTAAAATTCCATTACATAATCAAAAAGGTAATGTCATTGGTATTTTGGGAAGCTATGAAAATATTACCGAACGCAAGGAAATAGAAGAAGTTTTACGTCAAACACAAAGTAAGTTCGGACGCATATCAGCAAATTTACCAGGAATGCTTTATCAGTTTAAAATGACAGCTGGAGGTAGATTAAGTTTTCCCTATGTAAGTTCTGGCTGCTATCATTTATTTGGATTTACAACTGATGAAATTCAAGCAGATGCAAGTTTAATAGTATCTGCTATTCACAAGGAGCAACAAGAGAAATTTGCGGACTCTATTGCTGCATCTGCTCAATCTTTACAAGTTTGGGAATGGGAGGGAAAAATTGTACATAAGAATGGTAAGACAAAGTGGATTCGAGCGACTTCACGTCCAGAAAGACAAATTGATGATTCTATCATTTGGAATGGAGTAGTTCTGGATGTTTCACATCGAAACTTATAAAATATAAAATAACCATTATTCGGGAGAAGTTCAAACCCTCATAACAAGGTTATTTGATTTCAGTATATGTCAATATATTTACGTTTTAAGATACTCACGATTAAGTAAGCATCCTTAACTTGAACTGACTTTAAAACAATATATTCAAAGATACAATTTATTTATTTATTTATTTATATAAATGATTTATATAAATCATTTATACTTTATATTCCAAGGTTTTCAGATGTACTTGTATAAGTAATAATGTAAGAATTAAAGAGGAAATAGTATTATTTGCTACTGAATACTTAATACGTATATAATCAATATAATTGATAATTTTCTAATTGTCTTCCATAGTTTTCTAAACACCATTTAATATATGTAAATTTTAGATGTAAGTTAAGGGACTCTTATATCATAATAATAATTGATTGCTGTAGGACTTTTGAATTCTTGAGCATGTTTGAAGTTAGTATAAATGTGAATATATGAAAGTATTGATAGATATATCTATCTAAAGAAATACTCAATATTTAATGTAATCATATTACTGATTTAAAATTTATATACTTATTTTATATGTAAAATTTATTAGTTAACTTAAAGTTAAATTAAGCTGATTTAGAGGCAAAGCCTATAGTCAATTTGAGTATTCAAAGCTTCATGAAAATGCGTATAAATTTTCAACCTATCTTTCAGTATTTTCATCTGGCAACATTTTTTAAAATGAATTATGATTAGTGTGTAATAAATCCGAGAAGTATTTATTTTCCTATAGTAAAAATTACTGAGAAATAATGATAGAACAAGTCGCAATTGTCCAACCTGGTGAGAATCTTGATGCTTCTAAGTCACAAGAGTTTCGAGAGGAGATTACTTCTTTACTAGAAAGTGGTTCTAAAACCATACTAGTTGATTTCCAAGATGTTAAATTCATGGACAGTTCGGGTTTAGGAGCTTTAGTTTTGTCCTTTAAAACTCTACGAGCAGCGGAAAGAAAGCTTGTAATTTGTTCTATAAATGAACAAGTTCGGATACTATTTGAGCTTACCGGTATGGATAAAGTATTTGAAATATTCGCAAATCGAGATGAGTTTCATAAAACTTTATTATCCAGTACTTAAAATATTTAATTTTGTTGTTAAAAATCTTAAGGTAAAAGTCAATTAAGATATACTTTTGTCATTACATAATTTCCAATTATCTACAGAAATGCAAATATACTGAAAAATCAAATACTCTCAACGATGCACCTGAAATGAGAAGCTAGCTTTCATTCAACTAAAGCGCTATTTTCCCGGGTTTAGAGCTATTTATTTATTAGTAAAATTAATACTGTATATGTTTAAGTATTTAGGCAAAATTAATTGTGCATTTGTCATTGTGAGTGGGACGGAGTGAAACGTTCGCTGAAAGCGTTGTCGAAGACTAGCAATCTCAAATTATTGCGATTGCTTCTCCTGGCGGAGACTGCTAACGCGTTTATGTATTATAGCGCTAGCTAACGCTGTCGCTCGCAATGACACAAATAATTTCGCACACCCACTTATCAAGCCCAATTATTTCTCAAAATTGGGCTTAATACCTTTTACAAATATTAGTATAACTATTAATCAAAACAAACTTGTAAGATAGATAAATCATCTTCAAAATTTTTCTGAGAGTTTAATTTCACTAAATAATCAATAATATAATCTAATTTTGTCTCTTTAGAATGCTTAGAACCAGCAATCATTTTTATTAAAGAATCTAAACCCCAAACACTATCTTGAGCATCTGTAATTTCGTAAGCACCATCACTAAAAATATATAGAATGCTTGATTTTTCAATATTAGAACACTCATCTACATAGCGAGCTTCTGGAAACATCCCTACAGGCATACCAGTTGTTCTTAATAACTTTATATCAGGCACACTGTTACGAAAATTTTTCTTATCAGAAGATTCAGAGTGATTTGATAGCAGTATAGCTGGTGGATGACCAGCACTAGAGTAAGTTAATTGTCTTTTTATTCGATTGTAAACACCATACCAAATAGTAAAATATTTATCGTTTCTGTAATTCATTTGAAACGTATTATTTAAAGCGTATAATACTTCGCTTGGCTGATAGTAATTCAAATCTTTTAAAGCACGCGATCGCAGTAAATTGAGTACAGAAATAGAAGGTAATGTTGCTTTGAGTCCATGTCCTGCTGTATCAAGGAGGTAAATAGCTAAACAATCTGAATCCAACCAATAATAGTCCAAACAATCTCCACCTAATTGTCGTGAAGGTAGAAATCGAAAATCAATATCTATAGGTTGGGAAACTGGTGTTGGTAGTAATGAACATACATATTCTGCTGCTTCTGCTAGTTCCTCTTCTAAAAGCTGTTTTTGAGCTTTCAAAGCTTGACTCATCTGATGAAGTCGTAACCCGGCTCTAACCCTTGCTTGCAATTCATTTTGTTCTATAGGTTTAGTAATAAAATCATCAGCCCCAGCATCTAAACCTTTAACTCTATCAGCAACTGAGTCTAAAGAAGTTAAAAGTATAAAAAAAGTTGTAGATAAAGTTGGACTTTTTTTAATGTATCGACAGACATCTAACCCATTTAAACCCGGCATCACCCAATCACAAATAACTAATGCTGGACAATAAATTAGCGCTTGTGAAATACCTTCTTCACCGTTATCAGCAGCAACTACCTCATAACCCTGTTTCTCCAGTATTCGCTTTAGGAGAATTTGCACTGCTCGATCGTCATCTATTACTAAAATTTGAAACATATGAGATAGTTGCCGTCTTTAACATTGGAAGTAAACATTAACATTGGAAGTAAACATTGCTGCGATCAAACAGTGGTTACTCAGATAATATTCTCTGAAAGCTAGCTAGCATTTATTTATAAGTATCCTAATAACTAGTTTTAAAGAATAGGACTTACGTAGTCACAACGATAATTTAAACATTCGGGATGTTGAAAATTCAACAAACTCCCTTGGGGAATTTGCATAAGTCCTCAAGAAATAAATTTTAATTTCGGATAAGTATTAATTGCGTAAAGTCTCCAAAAGGATGACTAAAGTTGATATACAGGCAAACTGTAAAGTAAACGAGAGCAGACAATGTAGAACATTCCACTTATGAAATACTCCACTCAAATTAAAAGCCACTATACATATAAGCAGCAGATGAATGTAGGCAAGTACGCAGAATATTTTTCTCAATTTTACTTAAGGTAAAAACAATCGTGTCATTACCCAGATATGAGAAAGCTGTTATTGATAGATAAATGTTCTACATAAAGTGAAAATTGATAATTTTACTAATGCTTATAATCTAGTAATACCCTTTATTAAGATTTTCATAACAAATATAAAGATAAGTTTCATTAAAAGTAAGCTCTACTCAGTGACCTGAGAGTTGAGACTGGGATAAATGAGAATTTTACAGTTAGATTAATGCTCCTATGGAGCGATATAATTAAGGAGTTGAGACTGGATTCAACCAGAAGGCAATAGTGCGATTTAACTCATTTAAATCTCGATAAACCTCCTGTCTAAACCATTGTCCTAAAGCATCTATAGGATTAAATTCTTTACCCGGCTGCCATTTAATATCTTGACCTAAGGGAGTAAGATGATTTCCATTCATAATTTTTGATACAACCATTTCACCAAATATATTTTGTAAAATATTCGTTAAAATTACTGATTGATCTATGTTATCGTTATTAAATTTTATCAGTAAGTTACGTTTAACTTGATAGTTTTTTTCAATTAGCTTGTTGGTTTCGCTAGGTGTAGGGGTAAACTCAACGTTTATAGCTGTGTTTAACTGCTCCACTAATGGGATAGCATCTTTAGCCGCATAGTTATTAAAAGATATTAGAATATTTCCGGCACGTTTGACAGGGAATAAACTACCGATGAGCAAATGTAGTTTGCAACCCATACTGTGTCCCATACCGTAGATTGGTAAATAACCTTTACCAATTATACCTCTATCTTCTAAGCGAACCAGTACGCGTTCAAAATTGAGTAATGTTTGCTCAGCGATCGCGCGATGGTCTAAGGTGTTTATGAATGGTGTTGCTACTACAATAAAGCCCTTTTGTGCCAGATATTCTAGTATTAAACGGTAAGTGAGATGTGGTGCAGTGGCTACAAAAGCGCCACCGAGAAAATGAACAATACCAATAGGCTGATATGGGATTATTACCCAACTACCAGCAATTTCTTTCCAGTTCATTATTTGTCAATATAAAAACGATTAATAACTTAAACATTTGCTTTTAAGTATTAATTATATCCTAGCTAAGTAATGCTTCTTAAATATTTTTTTTTGATTTTTTAGAAATTTTCTTTACATATCATGACTGACGCAAGGTCGATTTGTCATTGCGACCAGAAATGTAGTGTAGGGAAGCATAAGTCCTATCCAGAAGTCCTAACGGATATGCTGCACAAACGGTCTCGGACGGAGTTATTTCGGTGGCTTTTGCATAAGTCCTAATATATTTTAATAATGTTTTTTTGCAATAGGTTTTTAATATACTTTAAGTTTTAATTTTTGAATAATAAGTAGTAGAAATAAAATAAAATTTAGCTAAATTATTCTAAATTATTATTTAATTAATTTAATTTAATTTAATTTATTCCATTATGAGTTGATAATTATATTTACTTCTACTGTTGCTCCTGCAAATTTCTCATTTCATGCTGTACATCTAAAGCAATCTGCAAAGCTTCATTAAGTAAACGACCGTGTTCTGTAGCTTGTTCCGTAAAATCGATTGCTGTTAAAGCTGCTAAGTTATTAGCAAATAATTCTGTATTGCTAATAATAAAGTTTTTATTCTCTCTCAAAATTTTTTCTGTTTTTAAAGCCCGAATTAAATCTGCTCTCGTTAGCCTTAATGCTTCAATAACCTTTTTTCTATCTTTTATCGCAGCTTCTTGATTGCCAGCAGCTTGTATCTGGTCATTTATGTAGATAGCTTTTACAACTGCATTATACCTTGAAACATCTCGTAAAAGATTCTCTAAAGAAAATGTCATTTCCTCTTGAATTATTTTATTCCTTTGTTTCCATATAAAATATAAAACTAGCTGACAGCCCAACCCTGCGAGCCCAAAAAAGATAATAAATGACAACCAGGAAGGAAGAAATAACCAAGCAGCAAATATTTTTACAAATACATCAAAAACAATATAGCTAGCAATAAAAACAGTTAATCCTATAAAAATTGCTGTCGCTCCTTCCGGACCTTTGACTTTTTTAATAAAATCAATAAGTAGTATTTTTAAATACTGAGATATTACAAAAAGCTTATTATTTATAGGTAAATTAGTTAATTGCTGTAGTTCCCTTGTGGTGATTTCTAAACCTTGTAAATCTTGTATATGATTACGCACAGTTTTCAATTCCTCGAAAAACAGCTTGATAAATTTTTAGTGTTGCACAACAATAAATATTTTTATTTTCCAGATTAAAATTCAAGCGCAAAAACAGTATACATAAATACTTGTTTTAGGATGGCTATAGTTATTAATAACATTGCTGCACTTAAGGGTGATTCCCCATGTAAAACACTATTTAAAGATTGAATAAATTTACTTCTGATATTTTCTCATCTGGCAAGACTATTTCAGGATAAGTCTAAAATACAAATATATCATCTACTTTTCCTAGTCTATAGAACTTGCTGGCTCCATTTGGATTAATTCAATTTTTCCGGATATTCACCCAAGGCATTCGTTATATTTTAAATTAGATATCGCTGAATATACAGCTTTTAAATTGACTCAAATTAAATATCTGTGGTCAAAATCATCCTCAAAGGCAAGATTAATTAAAATACCAAATAAATATTTCCAATCAATTTAAATTCATTTGGCGTTCAATAATCAATTCTTTTAACTACATTTTTTGAGATACATGTAACAAAAACTGTGGTTATTCAGATAACAATATTAACTTTTGTAACAGAAAAGGGTTAATTGTCAAATTCAGCAACTAAAAAAGTCAATTATTCTCCCTATCTGGACTCGATGTGATGCCTTATATAGGTTTACAGAATTATAAAAAAAGTGTCAATTTCGATAGATTGATTAATTAAATTCCTCAAAAAGGTAAAAAAGTAGAAACTTCCCAAATAATTACTCTTGACATTCTCAAAATATAGGGTAAAACCATTGGTGTATTCCATCACTTCAGCTTAACTGCGCCTTTAGGCAGACAGATGGAGATATTCCTTCCACAGTTTTCAACACAGGTCTGATATGCTATTAGCTCAAACAATTAAACCAACAGGTCTTCTTAATTCATCCGAGATTTCATCTAGATGGGATGTAACTTCACTTTCACTAGCTGATTGGATTGCGATCGCTAGAACTATTGGATGCGAACCCATTTGGGCATATAAAATGTTTTGCTCAGAGTCTGACCCCAAGAAATATAATCTTTCTATTGTTTCTCGAATCACCTGGTCTAAAATTGCTCAAGCATTTCAGCAGAATGAGACTTGGGCAGAAATTCAATACCTTCGATGGAGTATGGTGAAGGGTTAATTCCAATGGAGGTAAGAGTATTGGGCACAACGCCGGAAAATACCTTGATAAAAGCCTTAACATGTAAGACAGTATCTTCTTCGTTTATCAAACTACCCTAATTCTCTAGCGAAACGCTGTATCTACTAAAATCCAAGATGCAGATATAAAAATTAAGATTACAATTTTAGCTGTAGCTATAGCGATCATTTTACCTCCAATCGTAAAACTCTAGATTCAAAGCCAACTTGTGGATGCTACTGTAGTATCCGGAATATTAACTTGTTGGCAGTATTTCTTTGAACAAGTAGCTCATTCCCCACAAGGTTTGGGCTACTCTATTAATTAATTTCTTAATTAATTCCATAAAACTATTCTATGATGAAGAGGATTAGGTGCGAATGAATTTAGTCATACTATGTTAGTCACACTATATTTATTGAAGTTCGAGAGGAAAGAGAAGGCAAAGCTAATTAATGAGGATGATAAATAGGTATAAAGAAAAACAACACTTAAAGGTAATTTTTTAGTCTCCATAGCCTTATAATCCAAAAAAATCCAAAATAGGATTTATTATTCACAACGAACTAAAGCTTGGATTTATAATCAGTCTGAATTATTTTATAACTTAAAGATAAATTACAAATATTAATTATAAAGATTAATTATTAACTTATTTTTGCAATTATGTTTTCCGTAGCATTGATGTCTCAATATGAAGTTATTTATGAATATGTAAGTTGTTCATAGGAAGCATAGGTTATGAAGGTTAGTTTGCAACCAATTTTGAACGATGTAAATTTAGATGCGAATCAAAATAACTCCCAACGGCAGTTGGCAGTTTCCATTTCTGCTGTAGCAGATAGTATGGATAGAAATGTACCACTAAATTTATGTTTAATTCTCGACCATAGCGGTTCAATGACCGGACGACCCCTAGAAACAGTAAAGAAAGCTGCTATCCGTTTGATAGATAGACTAAAGCCGAGCGATCGCATAAGTGTGGTAGCCTTTGACCATCGAGCTAAGGTACTAGTTTCAAATCAAGCAGTAGAAAATCCTAACAAAATCAAACAGCAAATTAACCGTTTAAGTGCTGATGGAGGAACATCTATTGATGAGGGGTTACGTTTAGGTATTGAAGAGTTAGCGAAGGGAAAACGAGAAACAATTTCCCAAGCATTCTTACTAACTGATGGAGAAAACGAACATGGAGATAATCAACGCTGTCTAAAGTTTGGACAACTAGCTACAAGCTACAGTATTACTTTAAATTCTTTTGGTTTTGGGGATAACTGGAATCAAGATATTTTAGAAAAAATTACTGATGCTGGTGGTGGAAGTTTAACCCATATCCAAAAACCAGACCAGGTTGAAGATAAGTTTAATCAGTCATTTAACCGTATTCAAACTGTAGGATTGACCAATGCTTATCTCCATTTCTCGCTGATGCAACGGGTACGATTAGCAGAGTTAAAACCCATAGCGCAGGTTGCTCCAGACACCATTGAATTACCGATTCAGTCAGAAGGTGGTGACGGTCGCTTTTCTGTACGTCTGGGGGATTTGATGAAAGATTCCGAACGGGTAATCTTAACAAATATGTATTTAGGACAGCTACCAGAAGGTAGACAAACCATTGGAGAAATATATGTTGTTTATGATGATCCTTCTGGGAATCAAACAGGTTTAACTTCTGAGATGGTTCCTGTAAAAATAAATGTTACTTCCGCTTACCAAGCCACAATTGATAGTAAAGTACAGCAGCACATCCTAGCACTTGCAAAATATCGTCAAACACAACTCGCAGAAACCAAACTACAACAAGGCGATCGCGCAGGAGCTGCAACTTTATTACAAACTGCTGCTAAAACAGCTTTGCAAATGGGAGACAGTGGTGCTGCAACGGTTCTGCAAACATCTGCTACTCAGTTGCAGTCTGGGGAAGACCTTTCAGAGGCAGATCGTAAAAAGACTCGTATTGTTTCCAAGACAATTTTACAAGATTCTTAATTTTCTCTTTAAGGACAGGTCTTTTTCCTGTCCTTCATGTGTTTTATTCAAGGGAAAATCAAAGGGTTGCTCCCAGAACCTTTGATTGCGATATTTAATTTTTTGAAGTTTTTTAAACTTTTTTAAACTTTTTATATTTTTTGAATATCGAAATTACTACACTATTAATTTTAAACACGATTGATATTACTATGAATCCATGGAATTTATACTTAATTGATTTGTTTAATAAGTCTATCTAATTAAGTTTGTTGGAAAATATTTTTAAAAACTAACTAACTCAAAAACAGCTAAAACCCAAGAACTAAAATCCAAGAACTAAAACCCAAGAATTAAAAACTAAAAGCTAATTAAAAATATCATGCTGTAATGACTCGAATAATTGAAAGACTTCGTGTAGCATTAACAAGCACAAAATTTCTTCAACGCTTAGGCAAAACTAAATCCTCTGGATTTTCCTCTAAATTCTCTTCTAAAGTTATAGACTCCCATCAAGCATCTACACAGTCGCTTGAAAGTAAAGGTAATCTTATTGGTTATAAGGAATCAGAGGTTAACTTAAATATAAATCAGAATGTATCTTCTCAAAATAATATTCCTCAAAATAATACTCCTATATTTGACTGGTTGGGAAATATTATTATCAGTAGCGCAGGAGTTACAGCTTTAGTATTGGGAGCAAGGGAAATTCGCTGGTTAGAGCGTTGGGAACTAATTGCTTATGACCAAATGACGTTAATGCGTCCTGTGGAAACATTGGATCGACGCTTAGTAATTGTTAAAGTTAATGAAGAGGATGTCGAAAAGTATGGATATCCACTTTCTAATGATACAGTTAATCAGCTTTTAAATAAAATACAGTCTCATAAGCCAAAAGTTATAGGCTTGAATATTGAAAGTTCCGCAGACATAAATATAGGAAATGCTCAAAATTTTGAGAATGTAATTGTTGACTGTACCCAGAGCAGTATGGGAAATCAAGAAATTGCACCAATGTCTAATTTTCCCAGAGAAAATATTGGTTTCGGAGATATTGTCACTGATTCAGATAATGTGGTTCGTCGTAGTTTACTATTTGCGAATCCTCAATCAGATAAAAAATGTAAGACTGAATATTCTTTTGCTACTGCCTTAGCTTATAACTACCTACCATCAAATATAGATTTTCGCATTATCGATGAAAAGCATTATAAATTAGGTAATATTTCTCTACCTGCTTTGCAAAAAACCTCCGGAAGTTATAAAAAACTTGATAACCGTGGTTATCAAATCATGTTACGCTATCGCAACCCAAAAAAGCTTGCTCAACAATTTACTTTATCTGAAGTTCTTCACAAGAAAGTTAAACCCACTATATTCAAAGACAAATTAGTCATAATTGGTACTGTAGCCCGCAGTAAACATACTGGTTTTGATACTCCCTATACAACTTCAGAAGAATTCCCAAACCGAACCCCTTCAGTATTGATTCATGCTCAAATCGCAAGTCAAATTATCAGTGCTATTTTAGATAAACGCAGTTTTATCTGGTATTTGTCAGAACATTTTGAAGCATTATGGATTTGGTTTTGGGCTGGAATTGGTGCTACTTTGGCTTGGCATTTAAAACATCCAGGGATAATTATGGTTGCAGGTATAATTGTTACTGGTAGTTTAATTATTTTTTGCTACATTATTTTTCTTCAATCTGGATGGATACCCTTAGTCCCGGCAGCAATTTCTTTATTTCTATCTACTATTACCACGATGAGCTACCTAGCTTACTGCACCCAGTCACAAACTAAATTGATGATTCTGCAAGTCGAAAAACAACAAGAAGCGATGGGAGCGATGACCCTAAAAGGGTCCCACGGAGCGATCGCACAACTCAATACTATGGGGAACATAGGTTATAGCTCGGCAGATACAGGTAAAAAATTAGATACTTTTCATGATCCAGAACCCCTGCAAACTTTCTCAACATCATTTTTATTGAGCGGTAGATATCAAATTACTAGAGTTCTCGGTAAAGGTGGTTTTGGCTGTACTTATTTAGCAAAAGATACTCAAAGACCAGGTAATCCTACTTGCGTAGTTAAACAACTCATGCCTGCACGTCAAGATACCAAATTTATGGAAGTTGCTAGAAGATTATTTGATTCTGAAGCTGAAATATTAGAAATTTTAGGAAAGCATTCTCAAATTCCAGAATTATTGGCTTTTTTTGAGGATAATCAAGAGTTTTATTTAGTACAAGAATTTATTAGAGGACGTTCCTTAGAAGAAGAGTTATCCCCCGTAAAAGGTCAGCATAACGAAAAATTTGTGATTGAAATGCTTGCAGATATCTTGGAAGTTTTAGCTTACGTCCATGAACATCAGGTAATTCACAGAGACATCAAACCTAGCAATATTATCAGAAATAAGCAAAATAATCATTTAGTACTAATTGACTTTGGTGCAGTTAAGCAAATGCAACCATCTAATAATGAAAATACAGAATTAGCTACAGTTGCAATTGGTACAAAAGGTTACACACCCCCAGAACAATTTGCAGGACATCCCCGTCTCTCTAGCGATATCTACGCTGTAGGAATTATAGCTATACAAGCTCTGACCGGAATACCTCCCCAGCAGTTCCCTGTAAACCCAGATACAGGAAATATCATGTGGCACAAACAAGCCCAAGCTAGCAAAACCTTGACAGCCATTATAGACACAATGGTATGTTATCACTTTAGCAACAGGTATCAATCCGCTAGGGAAGCTTTAGAAGATTTGCAAAAGATACAAATAAACCTATGAACACGGTTTTTTGCTATCAATCCTTAACCATTAACGAATAATTAGGTACTAGACCCATATTGACACATCAATTTTTATTGATGTATTCTCTTACATGTAATAGTTTTTTGATATTTATGGAAAGCTCTATGCCTAAATCGGGCATTCCGTCTTACTTAAATTCAAGTCTTTTAAGTAAATACTTAAATAAATCTTTGACTAGAACATTTATTTCTTGCTGGAGAGAAGCATTTGCTGAAGGTGTGGGTACTTTTATTTTAGTATTCGCGGGTACTGGTGCAGTTATAGTTAATACTTTAAGTGAAGGTGCAATTACTCATTTGGGTATCGGTTTTGTCTTTGGTGCGGTGGTTGCAGCATTAATCTATGGTTTAGGGCATATTAGCGGTGCGCATTTTAATCCTGCTGTAACTTTAGCATTCTGGACTAGTGGTTTTCTATCCAAAAAGTTGCTTGTACCTTATATTACATCACAATCTTTAGGCGCGATCGCAGCATCAGCATTACTAAGAACTAGTTTAGGAAATGTTAATAATTTGGGTGCGACTTTACCTTTAAATGGTAATTGGTGGCAGTCTCTAATCTTAGAGATTGTTTTGACTTTTATTTTGATGCTAGTAATCTTCGGTTCTGGGTTAGACCGTCGTGCACATATTGGGTTTGCGGGTTTAGCGATTGGTTTAACAGTAGCTATGGAAGCAATTTTTGCCGGACCAATTACAGGTGCAAGCATGAATCCCGCGCGATCGCTTGGTCCAGCCCTTGTAGGTGGTATATGGCAATATCATTGGCTATACTGGATCGCACCGATTGTAGGAGCACAATTAGCAGTAATCGTTTATGGCTTATTATCTAACGGATTTAGGGATGTTAGGTAAGTATAATAATTTAGCTCAAACGTAACAAGTAGTAAACAATACTAAGTTTCCTAAAAATGACAAGGTACAGTCACAAACCGCGAATTCTATTTCTATACGGTTCTCTCAGAGAGCGCTCTTACAGTCGTCTGTTAGCAGAAGAAGCAGCTAGAATAATTACTGAATTTGGTGCTGAGGTTAAGTTTTTTGATCCTAGAGAATTACCTATAAGGGATAGCGTACCAGAAACTCATCCGAAAGTACAAGAATTGCGAGAATTAAGCCAGTGGTCTGAAGGTCAAGTTTGGTCATCACCTGAAATGCATGGTAATATCACAGGAATTTTGAAAAATCAAATCGATTGGATTCCTTTAAGTATAGGAGCGATTAGACCTACTCAGGGAAGGACTCTAGCAGTAATGCAAGTTTCTGGTGGTTCCCAGTCTTTCAATGCTGTAAATAGTATGAGAATTTTAGGACGCTGGATGCGCATGTTTACTATTCCGAACCAGTCTTCTGTAGCCAAAGCTTACCAGGAATTTCATGAAGACGGAACAATGAAAGACTCATCTTATCGGGATAGAGTGGTTGATGTCATGGAAGAACTATATAAATTTACGCTACTACTACGAGAAGAAATTGATTACTTGACCGATAGATACAGTGAACGCAAGCAAAAACTAGTGAGTAAGTAATTTATCAAATTATTTATGAAATTATTTATCAAATTACTTATCAAAAAATTAATACTACTAAGGCATTTTGCAAATTATTAGGTTTAATCTGATTAAGTAAAAAAAGATACAGGTTATTTTTGAGACTATTTAACCCTTTCCTAAAATTTTCCTGCTTTTCGTAACTTATCTTTGTATTTTATCTTCTGATATTTCTAATATTTTTATTCTAATATCTATTTTTGAAGTTTATCTTTATATAGGGAACCTAGGTCATGAAAAAAGTCATGTTTGTCTGTAAAAAAAACTCTCGTCGTTCTCAAATGGCAGAAGGATTTGCTCGTCATTTGGGAGAGGGTAAGGTGAGTGTCACTAGTTCTGGATTAGAGGCTAGTTACGTAGATTCACTAGCTGTAAAAGCCATGTCTGAAGTTGGTATTGATATTAGTAGTCAGACCTCTTTACCTCTAAGTGATTTTAACCCCGAAGACTACGACGCTGTGATTTCTCTTTGTGGATGTGGGGTAAGCTTACCACCCGAATGGCTAACTAGAGATATATTTGAAGACTGGGAACTAGACGATCCAGAAGGAGAAGGGGTAGAGAAATTTCGTCAGATACGCGATCGCATTAAAGAGAGAGTAATAAAGTTAATAGATACTTTGAGTTAGTTAGTGAGTCTAACTTACTAATTATTAGACATAACTAGTAATATCGAAGGTGTCAAGAATAAAAGGTTAACTGGGAATTTTTAGGAAGCTAAAAACTATAAACTTATCCCACTAATATAGAAATCCTATTATTTCAAATATTTTGTGCTGAAAAATTAATACTTTTTGTTCTTAATCTTCGAGCAAATAAATATTTTGACCGGAGATTATCACCGGAGATTACTAGTCACCGCAGAATCAACTATGACAGACACAACAAAGAGGAAGTAACGGCAATCAATAGCAGGTGTGGGTGCTTACACACATCGCTTTGCGCAATCCCCGACCGGGTTATTGCAATCTATTAGTGGGATAAATAAAGATATCAATTAGAAAGAAATCAAAGCCATCAAAGTATGACCAATCCCTAATCCTGGCTGTGCTGATGACTCTAAACGCTGTAAATATTTAGCTAATGTTGGTTCGATAACACTAGCGCGAATATCTCTTGTTGAAGACTTATCAATCAAGTATTGAAGCTCGAATGTAAAGTTTTGAAACTCAGGTGGTAAATTTATATAACCGCGACTAATTGGTTTTCCAGCAATTTGAGCAGCTTCAGCTACGAGTTGATTCCAGTAGACGCTGAAATTTTTAAAGAAATTAGATATCTCCTCTGGTGCATTATCTACATCTAGCTTAAATACTAATTCCTCAAAATCAGTAGTTCTATCCGGACTCATTAAGCTATTCACCAGGTTGCGATAACGAGGCAGGTTTGGTGTAAATTCCGCAGTGGAAGTATGTCTTCCCGTCATGATAGAACGGTCGAAAAATTCAACTTCTTTCGGTTTTAGATTAACATTTGCAGATGCTTGGTCAATCAAATGATTGAGATCCTCAGCAGAGTAAAAGCTCATTGGTGTGAAATCAGCCTCTCCATCACTTTGGAAGAAGTTCATTCTATAATCCCAACGATTTTTCCCCCATTTGGATATCCACTCAATGGAATATCTACCTAAGACATCAATTAAAACTACAGACTGTTTATTTTGACGTTGGATATTAGTAAATATGTTTTCTAAGGCTATTTGTAGCTCATCAGAAGTGAGGTGTGAATAAGGTACGCCACAAGATAAGTATAAGTCAAAGTTTTCGTTAGGAAGACCCTGACGTACATCTCCTTGTGCAAATCTGACATTCTTGCGACCTATGTTCAGAGAAGTCGCAGCATCACACATCTCTTGGCTTATATCAACACCAAGATAATCAATATCATCTTCTAAGCGGAAACCAGAATTCTTCATCAGAGAATTGGTTAGCAAGGCTATACCATCACCAGTTCCACATCCTACATCTATGACTCGTAAAGATTGACCGGGCTTGTATCCTATTTTTTGGATTGCTTTTTGGTAAACCATACAGGAAAATGGTTCTTCCCAAGCAATCTTTACTCCATCACGTCTGCTTGGTGATAAGTAGTGTTCGGTAGCCTTCGACTTACCATAAACTTCGACAATTTCTTTGGTTTTGGTACTCACAGCAATTTTTGAAGAAACTTCAGTTGCACAAACATTATCTACCCTTAAGTGAATTTTTCCAAAGAAGTATTTACTATTTAGTAGTGTTTAATAATCTCAATTGCTCTCTATATATAGGTATACAGCAATTTATTTTTTTCGTAACTTTCTGTTGAAATAGATCAAAAATGTAAATAATTTTGAAATAAATGAAATATCGAGTTGACCGATGTCCGAAAATAAGGTTACCTATATAGATGAAGGTGTATTCCTTTATTTTTTTATATAGTTGCTGTCTTTTTGGATTTACAAAAAGCCGCAAAAAATAGTTATATATTTCAATCATGTCTTATATTCAAAGGTATAAGATTACCTATTTTTATTTATTAAATTACTTGCATTTATATATTCAGCCTTACTAATGTAGGTGAAAGTACTGATTTAAATTTAGTTCAATTTATATATTTTTAATATAATTATTGCCTCAAATTATTCCTATATCAAAATTGGTTGTGTAAAATGCGGAGGCGATCGCTGGTGACGGGTACTTCATCTATCCCCCTTTAGTTATTCTCCTGGGAAGTATAGCTTCCTTAGTTTTGCGAAATACTCTTACTAAATACTAAAGGTTATCAATAGTTAACTCCTTACGATACAGGTTATGAATGATAAATTTCATCAACTATTCAATTATAAGTAATAATCACGCAGAATTAGTAAAACTTATAAATCAGAAAATAACAAAAATAATCAGCGTGTCAATGTCATGAAATCATTACATAATTAATTTATATTGGCAACTATTTAAGGAGACTTCACTACCGATTTATATATCAATTTACTTAGACTTTTATATTGACTTTCAATGAAAATATGAGAATTAAAAATATTTACATAGTTGGTGTAGGAATAATTGTTTGAGTAACCGCTAAAATCCTCTTGAAAGAAGGTTGCGATCTCAGTGCATTTGACAACCAGCAAAATCTAGGGGGGAGCTTGGGAAAGTAAGAGAGCATATCCAGGACTAACAATCCAAAATGAACACAACACTTCAAGAAAGTGAATAATTAGAAATTACTAATTATTCACTTGGATTCCGACCAAATCTGTAACCTTTCCCATAAACGCTAAAAATTAATTGACTTTCACTCCTGAACTCTATTTTACGCCGTAATAAGCGAATTAAAGCAGCTATAACATTACTACTAGGTTGCTCATTCGCTTGCCATAGATTTTGCATAATCTCAGTATGACTCAATAACCGTCCTGAATTTTCCATAAAATACTTTAATAAAGTAGCCTCCTTTTCAGATAAATTAATAATTCTTCCATGACGATAGGCTAATTGATTCTCAAAGTCTAACTCTAAATCTGCAACAGCTATTTTTGAACTTTTACTGTCCACGTTTTCTGTACTAGAACGACGTAATAAAGCTCTAACTCTAGCCAGTAGTTCTCGCAACTCAAAAGGTTTAATAATATAATCGTCAGCACCAGCATCTAATCCTTCTACCCGGTCATCAAGAGTATCTTTAGCCGTAAGAAATAGTACAGGAGTATTTCTACCAGCATCACGTAAATCTTGACAGATTTCCAAACCTGTTTTTCCTGGCAGCATCCAATCTAAAATTAGTAAATCATAAACATCAGTCTGCACCATGCGATCGCCATTGATACCATCATAAGCAGTATCAACGCTGTAACCTTCGCGAATTAGTACCCGGCTTAAAGGTTGAGTTAATTCTGTCTCATCATCAACTACCAGAATTTTCATTTTATTTCAATGAGAACTGTTTACCAAAATTATTTCAGGTGCTAATCAATGGTAGGTTGATTAATATCTGTTAAAAACTAGTTAATCTAAAACTAGCTCAGTCCAAAACTAGTAAAGTGTAGATATTTCTCAAGAAGTTACTGAAGTACCATAACTAAACTATCCAACGCCGAAAATTATCTAACATAAATAATATGCTTACCGTCGCACTGCCAAAAGGTGAACCTCTTAAAAATAGCATCCGTCTACTAAAGTCAGTAGGATTGGATTTTAGCGCGTTTTTAGACTCTACAAATCGCCAACTGCAAATGTTTGATGCTAGCGGTAAGGCTAGGGGTTTATTAGTGAGAGGACAGGATGTACCTGTTTACGTAGAATACGGTCAGGCTCAATTGGGGATTGTTGGTTATGATGTACTAAGAGAAAAGAAGCCGCAGGTCGCACAATTAGTTGACTTAGGGTTTAGTTATTGTCGGATGTCCGTTGCTGTGAAGGCAAATAGTCCTTACAAATCTCCTTTGAATTTACCCGCCCATGGTAGAGTCGCTTCTAAATATGTCAACTGTGCCCGTGAGTATTTTCAAAGTCTTGATTTTCCTATAGAAATTATACCTCTGTACGGTTCTGTGGAGCTAGGACCAATTACAGGAATGTCAGAAGCGATTGTAGATTTAGTTTCTACAGGCAAAACTCTCAGAGAAAATGGTTTAATTGAAATTGCAACTTTATATCACAGTACGGCTCGATTAATCGCACATCCGCTAAGTTATCGGTTGAATTCTGATAATATCAGTGCAGTGGTGGATAAAGTACGAGAAGAGGTGAATTCCTCGGTCGCTGCTGTTTAGGTGATTTCTGACAAAAAATATACCCTCTTTGATGAGTTTCGACTTCGCTCAACTCTTGATACCTTAATTAAGGATGGTAAATTTATTCATGGAAATCACAAGTAAGAATCGGGAGGTAGGAAACCCCTAGATTTTTAATCAGGGGAGGAACACGGACACGGGCAATTTCAATTGCCTTGAATATTTTTAGCCGTGATGTGGGTCATTAATATACTTTTCAATAATTTCAGCGCTTACTTGCCCTGCTGTTGAATAAAAATAACTATTAGTCCATAAAGAAGGGAGTTTTTTAAGTTCAGGAAATTCCTGTCTCAAATAACATGATGACCTACCTTTGAAAGCTATGAAAACTTTAAACCGTTTTTAGTATATCTATAGCGATCGCTCAAATGTTGGGTTATTCCTGAAAAGAGTTATAACTTTTTTGACCAAATAACCTTTAAAATTACAAACATTGCTGATAAATAATAATTTTCTATGGCAGTCGGTGATGTAAAAATTGTCTTGATGGAGCCAGCAGGAGCAAGAAATGTTGGCTCTATTGCGCGGGTAATGAAAAATTTTGGTTTAAGTAATTTAGTTTTAGTTAATCCTCAGTGCGACTATTTGGAAGAAGAAGCCTTAAAAATGGCTGTTCATGCTGATGATGTCCTCAAATCCGCTAGAATTGTGGATACATTACCCCAAGCATTACAGGGATGTAAAAGAGCGATCGCAACTACTGCAAGAACCCGTGATTGGAATATTCCTCTGGAAACCCCCCGAATGGCTTTACCGTGGTTATTAGAACTTGCAAATGAACCTACAGCATTAATTTTTGGTAGAGAAGATAGAGGACTGAGCAACGAAGAGTTAAATTACGCTCAAAGGTTTATCAAAATACCCACGAATGAAGAATACGCGTCTCTGAATCTAGCTGCTGCTGTTTCTATTTGCTGCTACGAATTAAGAGAATGTAATAATCTTCAAAGTCATGAATATAGTATATATTCCGACCAAGGAACATCGGTCACAGAAAATTCAGTCGTTACAGAACAGAGTAACTATGACCAAAATAAAAAATTATTTGCCGATATTTCTGAAATAAAGTACGATATAGCACCTTTAGATGTTGTCGAAGCGTATTATCAGCAGTTAGAATCATTACTGTTGAAAATCGGTTATCTACATCCTCACACTGCAACCAGCCGCATGGGGAAGTTTAGACAACTTTACAATCGCTCACAATTACAAAATAAAGAAGTCGCGATGTTGCGGGGTATATTGCGACAGGTTGATTGGGCACTTTCACAAAAAAGTACCAAAGATTCATCGAAATTAAATTCTAAGTTACAAAAAGATAGTGACATCTTGTAAATCATTGTTTAATATATACAAATTTATCCCCAAAGCCACGATTTCTAGCTTAAACTATATACAAAAATGCTACCAATTAAAACCTGTAGCATTGTATTAAAAATCGGAGTTCCCTTTCTCGTAAACTTTAATGCGGGAGTCTTCTGGACGTAAACTCGAATGACTCACAAGGAGTAGCGGTGTCAGAGTCTATTGATAAATTTACACCTTTATCAAAGCGTCAACCTGAAAATCGACGTTCGCGTTCTCGTAGAGTAAAAAAAGTAAATAGTAGTTCAGCAATATCACGTGGTAAAAAAGCACCCTTGCCGAAAGGGTCATCTCTGGTACGTCCAGTTTCGAGAACCTACAGAGTCGTCGGGACCTCACCCTATACCAAGGGCAAATACGATGATCAGCGTTCCCCAACTAACTCTCCCACGGTTAGAAATTCCGAGACTCCCCGTAGAAGAGTCAACCCATCACAAGGTAATACAAAGTTAAAAAGAATACGTAAACCCCAGCAAGGGAAAAAAATTACTCTTTCTAAAAGAACTCGTTTAAAGCCGGGTGCACGAGTTATTTTATATGGGTTACGTTTATTAATCGTAGGAGTTGGTATTGGTGCGATTGTAGGCACAGCTTTATCGTTACTAGATCCAGCTACCCGCATCAACTCATCTGGTTCGCAAGCTATTGTTAGAGAGTCCCCCCAGTCAGGACAAAATGTAAATAATTTCTCAGTTTCTCCCCTCATACTGGGTCAGGAGATAACTTCACTGAAAGCAGAAATAACTAATCTTTTCGTAGCTAATCCTAATTTGACTCCTGGTATTTTTGTATTGGATTTAGATAACGGTAGTTACGTAGATTTAAATGGTTCCACAATTTTTCCTACTGCTAGCACCATTAAGATACCAATTTTAATTGCATTTTTTCAGGACGTAGATGCAGGTAAAATCAGTCTTGAGGAGACTTTGACCATGACCCAGGATACAATTGCCAAGGGTTCTGGTGATATGCAATTTCAATCTCCGGGTACTAAATTTAGCGCCATACAAGTTGCAGATAAAATGATGACTATCAGCGATAATACTGCAACTAATATGTTAATTGTCCGGATGGGAGGAATAGAAGCTTTAAATCGACGTTTTCGTAGTTGGGGATTAGTTAGTACTATTATTCGTAATCAATTACCCGATATTCAAGGGACAAACACTTCCTCACCCGTTGAACTCGGTAACTTGATGGTACAAATTGATAAAGGTAAATTAGTCAGTTTGCGATCGCGGGATAGGATTTTAGATATTATGGGTCGAAATACCCGCAGACACTTGTTACCGGTAGGGTTAGGTGAAGGGGCAACTATTTTTCATAAAACGGGCAATATTGGTAAGATGATAGGCGATGTGGGTTTAGTTAATCTACCATCAGGTAAACGTTATATTATCTCAACAATGGTAGTACGTCCTCGAAATAATTCGAGTGCTCAAAAGTTTATTAACTCGGTTTCTAGGGTTGTTTACGCAAAACTTAGTAAAGCTCCATCGACACCTAATAGTAACTTTCCGAGTACTGGTACATCTGCACCATCTATTAGTACTCCCCAGACGGGAATAAATCCAGTCAATAATTCCAGTAATTATTATCAATCTCCCTTATACGTCAATCCTGGAAGTCAGTATAACAATAGAGTGCCGCAAACAACTTATCAGCAACCAAATTATCGGCAGCCAGGCGTTAATACGCAGTATTATTATCCTAATCAACAAAGATAAGTTTTATTAGATATCTTTCAATATCTATTGATTTAATTTACTTTATTAATTTGATTTAGGATTTACGCAACTTGACATTTTTTTGTAAGGGCACGTGATACTTTGATCGATTTTTAACGTAAGAATAGAGCTTTTGGTGTCACACACCATTCGAGTCTTGTGAGAATCACGTAAGTCCTGTAATTTATTAATGTTAATGCAATAGATTTAGGACTTACGCACTTGTGATAAAAAATAGGGTTTTGCGTAAATTCTGAAGACATAGTTAATTCTCAAGACTTAGTCTGCTTGCACTTAGCCTTATATTTTCCTACAGAGTCCTAAGATTTAATCAAAATAGAACTTTGTAAAAACAATTGTGAAGAAAAAATAATTTAAATGTCATCTACCACTCCTACAATTCAATTTTTTGCTGGTATTACAGAACAACTTGACGATGTACGTTTGCGAAGAAATGCTCGTACTGGAGTTCGTAGCATTTTACTAATATTTAAGAATCTGAAAGCGGTAGAAGGGATTAACAGTTTTACAAAACAGTCCTTGAATTCCATGTTGTTGACCGACGAAGAAGGAGATATTAACGTTACACCGAGTTCAACCCGATTTATTTTTGGTGGTGATGAGGGAGATGAGTTACAACGGGTAGAATGTGGGGTTGAAATAGACCAAGATGACCATTGGGAGAGGGTAATGCGGTTCATGCATCGTTATGCTGAAGCTAATGGAATGGCTTATCAGGAAACTGGGGAGTAGTTAATATTAGAGGAGTATGTTGATTGAGCTATGTTCTGATATCAAATCCATTAAGCACTTGAATTATATATTTTTAAATGCGGAGTAAGGCGGAGAAAAGCGCGGAGATATCCAATTTTTTTTAACTTATGTATTTAATAATTCTAATGTAAGTAGGTTGGTGTTGAAAATTGTCATTAAGACAGGCAGTAGGCAATCGGCAATCGGCAGTCGGGGTAAGAGTTTAAAGCTGATTTACAATCTGTTACATAGTTACCTTTATTTATACCCACTTACTTAAGCGGAAAAGATATGATGTCATGTCCACTATTTTTGTGCTCATTGCTCATTACTCATTACTCATTACTCATAATATCTCAAAAAGGTTTCTCACTTACCTACTATTACATTCTGGAGGGGGTTTGGAGGAGAGTCCCCCAATTTTTCAATTCTTCCAATACAAGTAAATTTTTGCTTTTCCAAACCGTATTGTGAATCTACCAAAGAATATAATGTATGGAAATAATTTTTATACTTGTTTTTAAAAACTACAGGTAACTACAGGTACACTTGTTGTACCGTTAATACTACTTGTTGTTATGGAGTTATTAGTCAGATTATTTTGTTCGATTTGAATGCTACCACCTAATGTATCATTTATTGATAGCTGGTTGATGAAGTTATCTGATAGTTGAGAGCAAATATTACTGTTATTAAAGGTTCTGATTTCTAAGTCCTGTAAATTATTTCCTGTTAAGGAGTTAGAGTTAATGCTGGTAAATATATTTGCTGCGTTAAAACTTTGAATAATCGTACCGCTAGAGGTGTTATTAGAGATGATATTTGAATCTATTACTAAACGTAGTTGAGAATCATTTGTAGCGTTAGCGATAATCCCATTTAAGTTAGTATTGATTTTATTATTAGCTCCACTATTATTAATAATATTAGCTATGGCTGTAGATACATCACTTAATAGTAAATTTATACCTTCATTTTGATGGTTGGTAATGATATTACTATCAATGTTTATATTTGCATTAGTATTATTAGAGAGTAGAAATTCAATCCCTCTGATCTGATTCTGGTCAAAAGTATTATTAGATATATTAACTTCAGCATTACTACTATTGGATAGAAATGCATTAAAACCGCTAAGTTGATTATTATTAATTTGATTATTTTGAATATTGAGAACTGCTGCTGCTTCGTCTTCTAAACTGAGATTTACCCCATAACCTTGGTTATTAAGAATGATATTGTCTGTAATATTAAGAGTGCGGTTAGCACTATTTGATAGTTTAATTTCAATTCCATTGGTAATGCCATTTGAATTTTGATTATTGATAATTTGGTTTTGTCCTATATTAATAATCCCATCACCTTGGTTATTAAATTCTAAGTTGATTGCATTGCTATTAGTTGCAGCTGTTCCAATATTTGTGATTATATTTTCATTTATATTTAAATCAAGCCCTGGAAGACTATTATTCACAGATAAACCACCAAAGGCTGAATTTTCAATAGTATTCTTAGCGATTGTTACCCTTCCACCGATATTTTCTAACTCAATAGCTGTATTAGTTTGAGAAGCAATCGCATTATTTTCGATAGTAAAATCAGAAGCATTATTTGCGGAGATTCCTGGACCATCAGTAGATAAGATATTAAATCCTGAGATTTTCGAGCGATCGCTCATTATGACTGTTGTGGTAATGGTTGGTAAAATACCGGAGTTGGAACCGGGTAGTTGAATGATTCCTGATTGGGTAGTGTTAATGGTTTGCTCAATACCACTTGATAAAACCTGGACATCACTAGGTATTGTGAAACCCAAACTTTCAGAGTTATTATTACTTTGGACATAAATTATATGGTTATTTTGAGCGGTGTTTAATGCTTGGTTAATATCATTGAAGGGGTTTTCAAAGCTTCCATCACCGTTATTTTCTGTTAAGTTAACGTGTTGAAATGTCAAAGGTTGTGCAGTTGTTGAGTCTGTTAGGGTGACTGTTTGGGTTTGAGATGTTGATTCTGATTCTATCTGAGAGTCAATAATAATATTAGTGTTTCTGACAACGGACTCAGTTAAACGTGCGATTAAAAGATTTTGTTTATTGTTAGAATTGTTAGAAGGTTTACCACCCAGGGAAGCTCCAGCACTGAGTGCTAAGTTTGTCCCAAATTTTTCGTCGCTACTGAGTGATAGTCCTAGTTTTAAATTATTATTAGGATTGATTTCTAAACGTCCTTTCCCACCGACTATATTATTGGTACCGGGAGCGTCATAGTAGTAAATTCCTGCGTAACCGCGTATATTTCCAGTTTTTCCTAGAGAAGCGAGTTTCATTCCCAACTCGAAGTCTAAACCGGACATTGCAGCTTCAAAACGACGATTTATTTGTCTTTGGGTAGTTTGATTTTGAACTAGAAAGTTACCCTGGAAAGTGGGTAAAGATAGGGGAGAAACTGTTTCTAAGATTGATTCATCTGTTAATTGACGAACGTTGTTTATGGGGACATAAAAGTTAGCACGAAAGTCCCAAGTTTCTCCTAGAGTTTCAAAACCTGCTCCGAGTTGCTCGAATTTATTTTCACTGGTATTACGAGAGTCGAAAGCGAAGTAAGTACCGATAATCCGCTTATCTTTTTTACTATAAAAGCGATGACCTAAGACAATATTTCCATTTACTAAAGAATCATCAGTAGATAAGAGGAGTTTACCATCCAGGTAAAATAAGGAATTTCCAGGGGTTTGCAGGATTGGTAAAAAACCTTCTAAGCTGGTGAAAGAACCATCATAACCAAGACCTGGACCGGTGGTAAATTTTACACCGAAGCGGGGTTGAAAGCGGAGTTTTGTCAGTTCGTTTTGATTGATATCTGTCTGACTAACTTCCTGAGTGATTTTAGTTTGTTTATCTTTTTCAGAAGCTGTAATTATTCTCTTTATAAGATTATTTTTTGCTTCATCAGGGGAAATTTTTAAAGTTTCCTTTGCGATCGCTTCTCTAGGAGAGACTGCGTCAACGCGCGACCCTTTTAGGGTCATTGCTTCATCCCATACTCTTGGGGTCAGACTTTCCAAGATTAATATTAGGGAGATATATTGGATTAGTTTAATTAGTTTTAGAAAACCCATTACAAATACCCTTTTCCTGAATAGTTATTCATAAATCAAAACAAATGAAAATAAAAGTATTTTTTTATATTTTGCAATTTAGATTCTTGAATTTAAGTTATTAAAATTAATTTACTCAAATTAAAATCTTGTAAAAGAATCATATTTTAAATCCGCAGCGTTAACATCATTTAAAATAGCTAATACTTCACTACTAGAATTATTAATAATAGATACATCTTCATTTACTTGACTTATGGTTAAACCCAAATAAGTTAAACCATCCTTCAAAGCGATCGCATCCTGATTGATTTGAAAATCTTGAATGATATCAGTACCTTCACCAATTCCTAGAACAAAAGTATCATTACCAGCACCACCTTCGAGATAATCAGTATCTTGACCTCCCCATAAGCGATCGTTTCCGTCGTTACCCCAGATTTGATCTACTCCGTCTTCTCCATACAACCAGTCATCACCAGTACCTCCATAAACTATGTCATTACCACTACCTGCATAAATAATGTCGCTGTTATTACCGTTTATTACACCATTTTGATTTATGAAGTCACCAAAAACCCTATCATTACCGCTACCACTGTCAATTACATCACCACCATTACCTCCAATTAGGATATCGTTACCATTTTCGCTATTGATAAAGTCTCCAGCATCGGTACCAGTTATATTTTCAGAACTGGATGTTCCATTAATAGAATTTTGCGGTTGTTGTTCATTATCAATATTAATTGCGTTGAAAGTAATACCCGGTTGGTTATGATAGTTACTATCAAGACTAGTTGCGTTGCTGACTATTATTTGATAAACAGTATCTCCATCAGCAACTGCATCATCTACACCAGTTACTGAAATAGTTTTAGGTACATTCCAAGTATTGGGGGTGAAAATAATTCTGTCATTAGCAAGACTTCCTTCACTATTATTCGAGCTAGTCATACCAAAGCTGACATTTGCAATGGGTTTACTTTCAAGAACAATATCGAAACTTGCAGATCCACCAGCTTCAGTGGTTATAAAGTCTTGATTGAGAGGAGTAATGGTAACTCCTGGGGTATCATCATCAATAATAGTAATTTCTGCTTGTGTGTTGTTGAGAGTAGCATTTACTGAATTACTAAAATCAACAAAGAAATTCTCATTGGGTTCATCTAAATAATCTCCACAGACATGGATATCTATAGTTTGACTAGTAATTCCTGGTTGGAAAGTTAAAGTACCTGTTGTAGAAAGGTAATCTTGATTTGCGATCGCGGTGTTATCAGCAGTTGTATAATCTACACTGACGGGTAAATTGGAAGCATTTTCTATTTGAACTGTTAAAGTGGCGATAGTACTGCCATCATCACCTTCATTTACGGTAACATCGCTGATAGAAATAGACGATTGTGTTTCATCATCTGATATTTCTATGGTCGCAGTGTTATTAATACTATCGATATTGATGTTGTTATTATTTGTGACGCTATCTAAGGTAACTATAACTGTCTCTAAGGATTCTAAGATATCATCATCAATGACTTCCAGATTAATGGTTGCTTCTTTCTGATTCCCAAGAATGGTAACTGAATCACTTAATGGTTTGTAATCATCCCCAGAAATTCCACTACCACTAATTAAATAATCAATAACCGTATCTGTATCACTTGCTTTATCTAGAGTAACTGTAAATAAACCATTTACATTCGGTTCTGATGCATTTATGGTGGTTGAAATACTTAAAGTAGAAATGTCATCATCAGCGATCGCAATGGAAGCTGAGTTTTTAGAAATAGTTGTTTCAAATCCTGACTCACTAGTACTTGCATTAGAAAGACTTACTTGAATAGTTTCATTGCTTTCATTGAGAGTATCTCCTAATAAGTCTACAGTAATTGTTTTTTCAGATTCTCCCGCCTCAAAAGAAATATTTCCACTTAAAGCTGTTGCACCACTAGTTCCGCTAATATTATTGTAATCATTACCATTAATTGCAGTTCCGTTAATAGAATAATCTACAGTACTTGCTCGATTAATGCTTCCCGTGCGAGTAATGGTAAATGTGAGAGTTTGAATTCCACTATCACCTTCTGATATTGAAGTTGTATCGGCAGTAATAGTATGGTCGATATCGTTATCACTTACAGTTAAAGTAAAAATATCTTCAACTGTTGCATCCTTCGTATCTTTCGCTATAACCTTTATTTCAATATCACCAACATGATTATCTGTAGGTGTACCGCTAAAAGTTTGAGTATCAGTATCAAAGCTCAACCAATTTGGAAGTGGATTTCCATTTGCTAATGTAGCGCTGTAAGTAAGATTATCTCCCGTATCAACATCAATAAAAGTGCTTGCAGGTACTTGGAAGGTAAAGAGATTATCTTCAATAGTAAATTGGTCAGCGATCGCATTTTCAACAGTAGGAACATCATTAATAGAATTAACTGTAATTGCAGCATTTTCTACTCCACTACTAAAGGCTGTATTCCCTCCATTACTTGTAGTATCAACAATATCCCCATTATTACCGCTAGTTTTATCCCAAGCTCGGAAAGTTATACCGTTGTTTACAGTACCGTTATAGTTAGTATCAGGTACAAAACGAATACTAGTGTTACTATCAGCAGCTAGTAAGTAGGCATTGTTAATATTAGGATTAACGAAATCATTCCAAATATTACCATTAATAGAATACTGCCATTTACCATTACTATTATCAATACTTGTAACAGCAATACCTTCAACAGCATCTTGATTGCTATCAGTTATTCTATCCCCATCACTGTTAATAATATCTGTAATCAGAGTACCGCTATTATTGATATCATCTTCAGCGATCGCGCTAATAATCATATTACCAGTATTATCTAGTACTGGTGCATCATTTACAGCATCTACGGTGACACTTAAATTTGAAGAAATATTACTGATATTACCTGTATTATCGGTTGACTTGGCGGTAAAAATGTAAGTACCATCATTTAAAGTTGTACTTGTATAATCAAAATTCCAAACACCGGAATTACTAGCAGCTACAGAACCGATAGAAACACCATCTAGGAAAACTTCGACACTACTGTTTTCCTCAGCATTACCGCTAATAATTAAGGTATTATCATTAGTGACACCATCACCAGAATTTCCTGTATCACTGGTAAAAGTATTTATAGATGGTGCATTTGGATTTTGATTATCAATACTAAATAAATCATTTGACGTGAAAGTGGTTTGAAGATTACCAATTTCATCTTGTGCATTTTCTACTCTGACATCAATATCAGCTAATTCTTGATTTCCATCAGCAATAGTATAAGTTGCGGTGTAGGTTTTATTATCATCCCAATTTCCACTATCAAATGTAATCGTGTTAGTAGGGTCTTCTACCGGGAAGGTGATACTGGGATTGGTATCAGTATCCATATCTTCCGAGTAAGTCACCGTGAGACTAAAACTGGTTGTGGAATCGGAAATTATTACAGGTGAGACGACTATATTATTTACTTCAGGTGCGATCGCGTCAATAATAATTGCTTTATTATCACCCAAGGAACCAGTATTACCCGGGTTGGGTA
>ERZ1740062.255-NODE-255-length-37416-cov-6.889082_pt1 | contig 37416 bp, 36 predicted proteins | sample MGYA00581741_ERZ1740062 | MGnify/ENA primary metagenome ERZ1740062 (study PRJEB43018, sample SAMN04849747) | marine metagenome | isolation source: floating plastic debris | place: Pacific Ocean | collected 2008-09-01 | study: EMG produced TPA metagenomics assembly...
TACGGCGTATCTTCGACAGCTGGGCGAGCGCCCTGACGCCAGATGCCTTTCGTAAATACGCCGTAGGACCCGCAAAGAAGATCGTTAACGGCATACGCGCGACGCACCCTGGAACACCGGTGATCGGTTTTCCCCGTGGTGTTGGTGCGTTGTATCCGGAGTTCGCTGATCTCGTGAAATGCGATGCCGTAGCGCTCGACTCTCAGGTCCCACTCGATTGGGCACGTGAAAGCATGGGCGGCGTCCCCCTGCAGGGCAATCTCGAACCAATGTACATGGTGGTTGGCGGGGATACGTTGATTGATGCCACAAAACGGATCGTGGATGACATGCAGGGGTATCCGCATATCTTCAATCTCGGGCACGGGATCACACCGGATGCAAATCCAGCCCACGTCGATCAGCTTCTAAAGGCGATCCGCGTATGATCGAAGACTGGCTCGTCTGGGCATATCCTTACGTCAAGGCCATCCACATTATGGCCGTGATCAGCTGGATGGCGGGCATCTTCTATTTGCCACGACTGTTTGTCTATCATGCTGAACGGGCCGAGACGGGGGACCAACTCAGCGAGACGCTCAAGGTGATGGAGCACAAACTGATGCGCGTCATCATGAGCCCCGCCATGATGGTGACGTGGATTTTCGGGCTATTGCTGGTCTTCACGCCCGGGATCATCGACTGGAGCGAGATCTGGCCCTGGATCAAGGCTGCCTTGGTGATCGCGATGACGTGGTTTCATCACTCGCTTGTCACCTGGATGAAGGATTTCGCGGCTGACCGGAACCAACGCACGGGTCGCTATTTCCGCATCGCCAACGAGGTTCCGACCCTGGCCATGATTGGGATCGTCATCATGGTCGTGGTCCGCCCTTTCTGACAAATCGGTGACGTTCTTTTCCGATTCACATTGACGATCGGGATTTAGAGTGTATATCCACGCCACCGTACGGCTCGCGGCAGTCCTCTCCCTTTGCTGAGCCTTTTACCGATCTCCTAAACGATCTCTCAACGGCGCCGGACCGTATCATGACAGAACAGAAGCTATCCGACCTCAAGGCGAAGTCTCCCGCCGATCTTCTCGTGCTTGCGGAAGAACTGGAAATCGAGGCGGCCGCGTCGATGCGCAAGCAGGATTTGATGTTTGCCATCCTGAAGGAACTCGCCGAGGAAGGGATCGAGATCATCGGGTCCGGAGTGCTCGAGGTTCTCCAGGATGGGTTTGGATTCCTCCGCTCGCCTGATGTGAACTATCTGCCCGGCCCGGATGATATCTACTTGAGCCCAAGCCAGATCCGGCGCTTTTCACTTCGGACAGGGGACACAGTGGAAGGTCCGATCCGGGCGCCGAAGGATGGCGAGCGGTATTTCGCTCTTCTCAAGGTCAATACGATCAACTTTGAAGATCCCGAGAAAGCGCGCCTGAAGGTTCACTTCGACAACCTGACACCGCTCTATCCCGACGAGCGCTTCAAGATGGAAATCGAAGACCCGTCCGTGAAGGACAAGTCGGCCCGGGTCATCGACCTTGTGGCACCAATCGGTAAGGGACAGCGCTGTCTGATCGTGGCTCCGCCACGGACCGGTAAAACGGTTCTCTTGCAGAACATCGCTCACTCGATCGAAGCCAATCACCCGGAATGCTACCTGATCGTTCTGCTGATCGATGAGCGCCCCGAGGAAGTCACAGACATGCAACGGTCTGTAAAAGGCGAGGTTGTGTCTTCGACCTTTGATGAACCGGCCACCCGACACGTCGCAGTCAGTGAAATGGTGATCGAAAAAGCAAAGCGCCTGACTGAACATGGACGCGATGTTGTTATCCTGCTGGATTCCATTACCCGTCTGGGACGTGCGTTCAACACGGTGGTTCCATCGTCAGGCAAGGTTCTGACCGGCGGCGTGGATGCGAACGCATTGCAGCGTCCGAAGCGCTTCTTCGGTGCTGCCAGAAATATCGAAGAAGGTGGCTCTCTGACGATCATCTCTACTGCTTTGATCGACACGGGTAGCCGGATGGACGAGGTTATTTTCGAAGAGTTCAAGGGCACCGGCAACTCAGAGATCGTCCTGGATCGTAAGGTCGCCGACAAGCGTGTCTTCCCGGCGATGGATATCCTGAAGTCCGGCACGCGGAAGGAAGAGCTGCTCGTATCGAAGACCGATCTGACCAAGATGTTTGTCTTGCGCCGTATCCTGAACCCGATGGGGACGACCGACGCGATCGAGTTCCTGCTTGGTAAGCTGAAACAGACCAAGAGCAACTCGGAATTCTTCGACTCCATGAACGCCTGATCCGGGCACTCAATTCGCGATGGAACAAGCGCGCGACACGATCTTTGCAGTTGCAACAGGTCGCGCTAAATCTGCAATCTCGGTTATTCGGTTATCTGGACCTGGATCGTGGGCTTGCGTCACCAGGCTCACGGGAAAACCTCTACCTGATCCACGACGTTTGGTTCGGCGTTCGTTAGTCGATGCCGGTGGCATGGACCTCGACGATTCGATGGTCGTCGTATTCGAACCAGGGTCGAGTTTCACCGATGAACAATCGGCTGAGATCCATTGTCATGGAGGGCTGGCGGTCGTTGACGCAATCCTCGAGGAGCTTGAAGGTTTCGCAGAATGCCGACACGCGAAGCCGGGAGAGTTCACGCGCCGGGCATTTGAAGCAGGCCGCATGGATTTGACCGAGGTCGAGGGCCTTGCTGACCTGATCGAAGCAGAAACCGAATTCCAACGTCGTCAAGCGATGCGCGTCCTGTCGGGACAGAGTGCGGTCAAACTCGATCAGTGGCGAACGGACCTTATCCGGGCGCGGGCACTCGTCGAGGTTACAATTGATTGGGCCGATGAAGAAGTTCCCGAGGACGTCTCGGACGAAGTCATAGGCCTGATGAAGACGGTCCAAAACGAAATCCAAGGTGAGTTGAGTCAATTCAACGCGACCGAGCGGTTGCGTCATGGTTTCGAAGTTGCACTCATTGGTCCGCCGAATGTTGGGAAGTCTTCGCTTCTAAATGCAATCGCGGGCAGGGATGTCGCTATTGTTTCGGAGATCGCGGGTACGACGCGTGACGTATTGGAAGTCCGGTGCGATCTGGATGGGATACCTGTGACCTTTCTAGATACCGCAGGTCTCAGAGCATCAAGCGATGAAATCGAACGCGTGGGGGTGCAACGGGCTATCCAGCGGGCGGCAGCGGCGGACCTGCGCGTCCGGCTCCAATCATCCGATGTGTCTGACACGGATGAAATCCCGTCGGTCCCGGTAGATCTGACGTTATGGTCCAAAAGCGATCTCGGTCGCGGGACCGCCGATCACATGATCTCGGTCGAAAGCGGCGAAGGGATCGCTGAGTTTTTGGAAACTGTGAAGGATCGTTTGGAATCCACAGCGTCGGGAGCTGGTTTGTTTGGACATGAGCGGCAACGCCTGGCTTTGTTAGCATGCAGCGATGCGCTTCTGAGTGGCTTGGAGAGTTTCGAGACCGTCGAGGCCGAGGTGCTCGCTGATGATCTGCGTCGTGCCGTAACCGCACTGGATGAACTGAGCGGTAGATTGGCGGTGGAAGATGTACTAGGAGACGTCTTCTCTTCATTTTGCCTCGGGAAGTAGGATTGTTTCACGTGAAACATTCGGATCAATTCGGTGTTCTCGTCGTCGGTGGCGGACACGCTGGCGCGGAAGCGGCACATGCTGCTGCACGGCTTGGTTCGCGCGTGTGTCTGGTGACGCATACGCGAGCATCAATTGGAGAAATGTCCTGCAATCCCGCGATCGGAGGTCTTGGTAAAGGTCACCTTGTGCGGGAGATCGACGCGCTTGATGGTTTGATGGGGCGTGTCGCGGATGCGTCCGCGATTCAGTTTCGACTTCTCAATCGGCGCAAGGGACCCGCAGTGCGCGGTCCACGTGCCCAATGTGATCGCGCTGTCTACAAAACGGTGATGCAAGCAGCACTGGCGAAAGCGCAGCGCATTGAGATCATTGAGGGAAGTGTTATCGATCTGATGGTCGAAAACGGTCAGGTTGCAGGCGTCCGGCTCTCCGGGAATATAGATATTCCAGCGCGAACCGTCGTGTTAACAACAGGGACATTCCTACGTGGACGGATGTTCAAGGGCAGTGAGGTCATCGAAGGTGGACGCGTTGGCGCGAAAGCTTCGGTGCGATTGGCAGAGAGGATTGATGATCTTGGGTTGCCACTCGGTCGACTGAAGACCGGAACACCGCCAAGGCTGGATATCCGAACAATTGACTTTGACGGATTAGCTGAACAGCCGGGTGATGATGAGCCGTCGTTCTTTTCCTCTATGACGGATGCACCCGCGCTCCGCCAAGTTCCGTGTCATATCACGCATACGAACGCACGAACGCACGACATCATCCGGGAAAATCTTGATAAATCCGCGATGTATGGCGGCATGATCGAAGGCGTTGGCCCGCGATATTGTCCGTCCATCGAAGACAAAATCACCCGGTTCGCAGAGAAAGACTCACACCAGATTTTCCTTGAACCGGAAGGCCTTACATCGAACCAAGTGTATCCCAATGGGATTTCAACATCGCTCCCGGTCGATGTACAGGAGGCATATGTCAGAACGATCAAAGGGCTTGAGGCTGCTGAAATCCTGCAACCAGGGTATGCGGTCGAGTACGACTACGTCGATCCACGCTTGTTAACCCGCACACTCGAACTGCAAGCATTGCCGGGACTTTATCTCGCCGGTCAGATCAACGGTACGACCGGGTACGAAGAAGCCGGAGCGCAGGGTCTTGTCGCCGGATTGAATGCAGCGGCACGTGTCATGGAGCGCGATCCATTTCATGTCAGCAGATCGGAAGGATACATCGGCGTTCTGATCGACGACCTCATCACGCAGGGTGTCTCGGAGCCGTACCGAATGTTCACATCCCGTGCGGAGTTTCGGCTGCACCTGCGTGCTGACAATGCTGACCAACGGTTGGCTCAGAAAGGTATCGACTTCGGCTGCGTTGGCGCAGAGCGCCGTGAGCTCTTCGATAAGACACAGAGAGCGCTCGACGCTGCGAAGGCGTCGTTGACCGGAGTAGCCGTGACGCCTCACGAAGCCGCCGCGCACGGGCTTTTGTTGAAATCTGATGGCACGAGACGCACGGCATTCGATCTGTTGTCGATGGTCGATATCGGTGTGGCCGACATTCTCAAAATTTGGCCCCATCTAGCAGAGTACGAGTCGGAAATTCTCCAACAGATTCAAAATGATGCCAGGTATGCGCCTTATCTTCAGCGGCAGCAGCGCGAGATTGATATCCTCCGAGAGGATGACGCATTGGCGATCTCACGTGAGTTGGATTTTCAGTCGATCTCGGGACTGTCGAGTGAGCTAGCGGCGAAGCTATCGACTGCTCGACCGGAAACTCTCGGGCAGGCGTCACGGATCGAAGGGATGACCCCGGCAGCGCTTGCCTTGCTGCTCGTGCATGCCAAGCGCGGTGAGAACCGGAAAAGCGCGTGAGATCTCTCGAAGCGGTTGGTCTGAATGTTTCACGTGAAACATTGGACAAATTGGAGACATTCTCCGAGTTACTCAAGCGCTGGAACCCGCGGATCAATCTTGTTTCGACACGAGACATCGAACGAGTTTGGGAGCGCCACATTGTCGATTCCGCACAGATTTATCCACACCTCGCTGGCCATGATGGTGTTTGGGTCGATATCGGATCTGGTGGCGGCTTCCCCGGTATTGTGACTGCGATCATCGCAACCGAGGAAAACCCAAGCGCGGATGTGCACTTAATCGAATCTGATCAGCGAAAATGTGCCTTTTTGCGCCAGGTTGCTCGCGAGATTGCTCTGCCGATTACAGTTCATGCCAAGCGCGTCGAAGCTACTGAAACCAAGAATGTCAGCATTATCACTGCCCGAGCGTTCGCCAGTGTGACCAAGATCTTGGATATGACCACTGGGCTGCGATCCGAGATGACAAAGTATCTTCTCCTGAAGGGTCGTACTTATGAATCCGAATTGACGGAAGCCGAGCAGTCCTGGAAACTCAAGGTCGAAACAATTCCGAGTCGGACCGATCCTGAAGGTACGATCCTTGCTCTCACGGAAGTATGCTCACGACATGACATCTGATCACACCCGGCCCACCGAAGGCGCGCGCGTTCTTGCCATCGTCAATCAGAAGGGTGGCGTCGGAAAAACAACGACCGCGATCAATTTGTCCACAGCGCTTGCCGCACAGGGTTTGAGCTGTCTGGTGATCGATCTCGATCCTCAGGGAAATGCTTCGACCGGTTTGAACTGCCACGCGGATGAACGAGAAACCTCGATCTATGATGCCCTGGTGGGGGATACGGCGCTGACGGAAATTATCCGCAAGACCGATGTAGAGCACCTCAGTCTAGCACCTTCGTCAATTGACCTCTCCGGGGTAGATGTGGAGTTTGTGAATGATCCGTCCCGGGCGCACCGTCTGAAGACAATGTTGGAGGAGATCACCGACGAGACATCCGTTCGTGCGACGTACGATTTCATCATGATCGATTGCCCACCATCGCTGAACCTTCTCACCGTGAACGCAATGACCGCCGCCGAAGCAGTGCTGGTCCCGTTGCAGTGCGAATTCTTTGCGCTTGAGGGCCTTAGCCAGCTCCTCAACACCGTGCGCCGCGTTCAGCAGAATTTGAACCCCAGTCTTCGTGTCGATGGCATTGTTCTGACAATGTACGATCAAAGGAACAGGCTGTCCTCGCAGGTTGCCGATGATGTTCGGGATAATCTGGGCGACGTCGTGTATTCGACGCTTATTCCGCGGAATGTCCGGTTGTCCGAAGCGCCGAGCCATGCGATGCCGGCGCTGGTTTATGACCCGAAATGTGCGGGGAGTCGCGCTTACGTCGATCTGGCAGCCGAACTGCTTGAACGTACGAACACGCGCAAGGCGGCCTGATCCGATATGGCGAAGAAATCTGATAGACGTGCACTGGGCCGCGGGTTGTCGGCGTTGCTGGGCGATGCGGATGCGGCAACCGCCGTTGCGCCGAAGGTTGAAGCCGCCGCGCCAAGCGCTGGAACTGAGAGTATCCCGATCGATCTGATTGAAGCAAATCCGGATCAACCACGCCGCGTGTTTCGTGAGGCAGAGCTAGATGAGCTCGCCATGTCCCTGAAATCCCATGGTCTTTTGCAGCCGGTTCTGCTTCGACCGCATCCCGCTGACGCACAGAAGTATCAGATCATCGCGGGCGAGCGGCGATGGCGCGCTGCGCAACGGGCGAAGATTCACTCGGTCCCGGCGGTAGTCCGCGACGTGAATGATCGGGAACTGCTGGAGTTTGCGATTGTCGAGAATGTTCAGCGCGTTGATCTGGATCCCATCGAAGAGGCGCGAGGATATGCTCAGCTGATCGAGCATTACGGTTACACGCAGGAGGAACTTTCCGGCGTTATCGGTAAAAGTCGCAGTCAACTGGCGAACGCGATGCGGCTGTTGGCACTTCCCTATGATGTTATTCAGCTTGTGCAGTCCGGGAAGTTGTCAGCCGGTCATGCGCGGGCGCTGATCAAGGCAGACGATCCGATCGCATTGGCGCATCGTGCAGTGGATCAGGCGCTTTCCGTGCGCCAGGTCGAGGCGTTGGTGAAAGAACCGCGCGAAGCTACGCCCGCGAGGGCCCGTAAATCTACTGAAAAGGATGCGGATACAAAGCTCCTGGAAGGGGATTTGTCAGCGGCGATTGGGATGCGCGTGGCCATTCAAGCCAATCCGCAGGACGGAAGTGGAGAGGTTCGAATTCGCTATAAGTCCCTGGATCAACTCGATAATTTGTGCCGAAAGCTATCGGAATGATCCGGTTCTAACTGCGTTTCGCCATCATCGCGAGGCGCAGCGCACAACGTTCGATCAAGGCGAATTCCGGCGGTCTGCCTGATGACCGCACTGATGCGTCTGTTTCGAGCAGCAGTGTATTCGCCGTCTCAAGCCGTCCAGCGGACCATCGATTGAGTTGACGTTGCACGCTGTCACGCCGGCTGCCCCACATTGGTGGTTTGACGGCCGCTAGGTTGCCACCTGAGGCCACGATCATGAAAAGCATCCGGAAGTGCCGCTGCAAGGCGATCAATACTGACACCGGTGTGACGCCGGACCCTGCCAAACGCCGAAGCGTCGGGCCAATTTCCTCGGCGTTGCCATCGGCGACTGTTCCGACCACGGCGTCGATCTCGGCATCCCGATCAAGCGGAAGCAGCTTCAGAATCTCGTGCATTGTGATCGGTTCGCTGTGCTCTGCGGCATAGACGGCAACGATTTCCATGGACTTCAGGAACGCGGCGTAATCCATCGCTCTTGCGACTTGGACTAGGCTCTCTAAATCACCGTCTGAAATACTCAGACTCTCATTCACGCTTCGAAGTATTGGCAGAATAGTATCTCGATCAACTTGCGCTTCAAAGGTTTGGAGTGAAACAGTGTTCGAGTTACCTTCAAATGCTTTCCTAAGGGTTGAGCGAGCTGTTAATTGTCCAGCAGTGAGAATGAGGAAGGATTCATTTTCTTCTACGCGCGTTAAACTAGGAATGACTGACTTCGACAGAGTATCGGTTACATTCTGTACGATGACCAGGCGTTGCGACGCAAACAGGCCCTGAGATTGTAGTGCTTCATCGAGCTTCAGTGGATCGCGGCGCAGTTCGTCTGGTGCCAAATCCACGATCTCGGTGTCGTGCGCCATCCCGGACAGCCGAGCGGAGACCAGTTGGTCCTTGAGGGATGAAACATACCCGATGTCCGGACCGAAGATCAGCGTTGCCTTGTGCTTGGGATCCGGTCGTTTGCAATAACTGATCGCGTCACGACCGCTCAGCTTCATCCTTCAAGCACCTCGGCACTGGACAGGATGCGCCGTGCAATGCGTTCGCCGATGTCACGCGCCAGGCGGCGTTCGATGTCCAATTCTGCCTGACGAGTCGCGAACAGCGAGGTTGTCGCATTGTACCCTGATTCAGATATGGCCGTATCGTTCAGAACGATCTCGCCGTTTGCGCGCTGACGCAACTGCCACCGTGAGATGGCGGTCACCGTAATCCGCGTGACCGAGTTGTCCTGGGCGATCGCTTGGCCGCGCTCGGTGATCCGGTTCTGAACAGACAGAACCCATTCGGTTTCTTTCGGATCACCAAGCCTGTCACCGAGTGCCTTGACCAGAAAGTAGCCAAATCTGTCGTCGGTGCTCGGGAATGCGATGCGCCCGACAAGTGCACGACTGGCAGTACCATCGGCCAACATCGGGCGGAAACAGCCCGCGAGGACCGACGCCACGGGTATCAAACCCGCGACGAGAAGTGCGCGCCGACTAAGCAACGACATTAACGATACGCCCTGGCACGACGATGACCTTCTTGGGCGCTTTTCCGTCCAGCACGCGTGTGACGGCGGCATCGGCCAGTGCGGCAGCTTCGATATCTTCTTTCGAAGCTTCGCGTTGGATCAGGATCTCAGAGCGGCGCTTACCGTTGATCTGGATCGGTAGCGTGATCTGATCGCTAACCAGCAGGGAAGCATCGGCATCTGGCCAGGGCGCATCGACGACCATTCCGTCACCGTCAAGGCGTTTCCACATTTCCTCGGCGAAGTGTGGCACCATTGGTGAAATCATGATGCAAAGCGCCCGCAGACCTTCGTGACGTGCGAAGTCCATGTCGGCTCCGGTTTCCTTAGCTTTCGCGAGTGCGTTCGTCAGTTCGTAGAGTTTCGCCACCGATTTGTTGAAGCTGAAGCCCTCGATGCCCTCGGTTACGCCTTGGATCGCCGAGTGTGTCATGCGACGGAGCGCGGTAGCGGCATCGCCGATCGAGTCTGGTTCCGCGTCTACGTACTTCAGATCGTCCATCAAGCGCCAGACGCGCTGCAGGAAACGCCACGCGCCTTCGACCCCGGCATTGGTCCATTCGACATCGCGCTCGGGCGGGCTGTCGGACAACATGAACCACCGTGCCGTGTCTGCACCGTACTGTTCGATGATCGCCTCGGGGTCGATGACGTTCTTTTTCGACTTGGACATCTTGGTGGTGGCACCGATGGACACGCTCTCGCCACTGCCGATGCGTGTCGCGTTGCCGCTTTCGTCGCGCTGAACTTCCTCGGGCGTCAACCAGAGGGTCTTGCCGTCTTCTTTCACGGAATATGTCTCGTGCGTGACCATGCCCTGGGTGAACAGCGCGTTGAACGGCTCGCGTGCGGATTGCGGCAGATGCTGGGTTGCGGCCATCGCTCGGCAGAAGAAGCGTGAATACAACAGGTGGAGGATTGCGTGTTCTACACCCCCAATATATTGATCCACATTCATCCAGTAATCGATGTCTGCAGAGTCCGTCGGCGTCTCGGCCCTTGGCGAGCAGAACCGTGCGAAGTACCAGGACGAATCGACGAACGTATCCATCGTGTCGGTTTCGCGCGTCGCGGCGGCACCGCATTTCGGGCAGGGCACCTTGCGCCATGCGTCGTGCCGATCCAGCGGGTTTCCAGGCCGGTCGAAGGTTACATCGTCCGGTAGCTTGACCGGCAGATCCGCCTTGGCCACGGGCACCGTTCCGCAAGTCTCGCAGTGGACAACCGGGATTGGCGCGCCCCAGTAGCGCTGGCGCGAGATTCCCCAATCGCGCAGTCGGAAGTTTTCGACGCCTTTGCCCCAGCCGTGTTCCTCGGCATAAGCGATCGTCGCGTCGATGGCCTCCTGGCCGGTTGCGACGTCGAGCCCGGCAAAGTGATTCACCCAGCGAACCTTTTCGGTCTTGGGCGGCACGAAAGCGTCGTCTGCGACTGGTGTATCATCATCGAGCGCGAAGAACGTATCGATCACCGGCAAGTCGTACTTGCGGCAGAAATCCAGGTCGCGCTGGTCGTGGGCCGGACAGCCAAAGATCGCGCCCGTGCCGTAATCCATCAGGATGAAATTCGCGATCCAGACCGGCAGTTTCCAGTTCGGGTCCAGCGGATGGCTGACGGTGATGCCGGTATCAAGGCCTTTCTTCTCGGCCTTCTCAAGATCGGCTTCGGATGTTCCGTGACGACGGCACTCGGCGCAGAATGCTGCGACGTCCGGATTGTCGGCTTCCAGCGCCTTTGCCAACGGATGGTCCGGCGAGATCCCGACGAAGCTCGCGCCCATGAGCGTATCGGGTCGGGTTGTATAGACGGCAACCTCGCTGTGGCCATCGGGGGCGCCTTGGGTCTTGAAGCCAAACTCCAGGCCGCGCGACTTGCCGATCCAGTTGGATTGCATCAGCCGGACCTTGTCGGGCCAGTCTTTCAGACCGTCGATCGCGCTGAGCAGATCGTCTGCCATGTCCGAGATCTTGAAGGCCCATTGCTGGCGTTCCTGGCGCTCGACCGGCGCGCCAGAGCGCCAGCCCTTACCATCGATCACCTGTTCGTTGGCAAGCACGGTCATGTCGACCGGGTCCCAGTTCACAACAGCCTTGCGCCGCGCGATGAAACCGGCCTCGAGCATATCCAGGAACAGGGCCTGCTGCTGGGCGTAGTATTCCGGGTCGCAGGTTGCGAACTCGCGGGTCCAGTCCAGGCTCAGGCCCATCGACTTGAGCTGGCGCCGCATGGTCGCGATGTTCTCGTAGGTCCAGGTCCCGGGATGCGTATTGTTCGCCATTGCGGCGTTCTCGGCCGGCATCCCGAACGCATCCCAACCCATTGGGTGCAGCACGTTGAACCCGCGCGCCCGTTTATACCGCGCAATGACATCCCCCATTGCGTAGTTGCGCACATGGCCCATGTGAATGCGGCCCGAGGGATACGGAAACATCTCGAGCACGTAATATTTCGGGCGCGCCGGGTCGCGCTCTGCCCGAAAGGACTCGGCCTCATCCCATGCAGCCTGCCATTTCGGCTCGGCCTCGCGCGCATTGTATCGCGACATCGTCTGCCACCTGTCTGGCTTGGGTGTCCCGGCGCTGTGCAGTGGCCGGAACGAAAAACGCGCCCGTGATAGTCCGGGCGCGCTGTGAATTCAATCTGGCCGTGGCACAGACGAGCCAGTCGCAAAACTAGCCGGTGGCTGCACCTTCGACTTCGGCAATGCGGATCTGACGCGCACGGGTCAGGATCGCATCTTCGATCTTGCGTGCGGTTTCGGCGTTTACCGTGGCCGGAACCCAGACGCCGCCTTCATCACGAACTTCGCGGTAGACCGCGACTTTGAGCGAGCTGGCAGCGAGTTGCGGGCGGACCATGTAGGCCGTCACCTTGAAGCGTTCGCCGGGGATATCGGGATTGGCGCCCCAATCGGTTGCGATAACACCGGTAAACGGATCGGTCGATGCCAGGGGCAGGAAGCTGAGTGTATCGAGCGCTGCACGCCAGAGGTACTTGTTGACTGGGATCGCGTCTGACTGGCCCGGCGTGTCCCGGTTGCCGCTGAGAGCTCCGGTCAACGCGGTGAGCGACGCTCCCTCCTCACCAAAAAGGCTTTCAGATCTCTGTGGGTCGTACTGCGACGTTGGACCTGTCCTGGGTCCGACGGGATCCGCTGCTTTCTGGCTTCCGCCGCACCCACTCACGATCAGAGCGCCGACAAATGCTAAGGTTGTGAACCGCCCCACCATGTCCAATCCTCCCGAAATACGTGTATGTCAGCAGCTATCGGCCGATGACTTTTTTACGCCTCACACGCGTCTGGCCGTCTGTTTAACAACACCTGCCGCCAAGGCAACGTCCCAAACTTGCCATATTGTTGCAAAACTGCACCGCATCGCGCCACGATTGATGACACCGACTCACGCGAAGATTGACGGATTCCAGCGGTTGATTAACAACTGCGGTCGCGGGGCGAGTACGGCCCGGCGGTTCCGTTGCCGAAAAATGGCGGAACCACAAACAAACACACGTGTGAAACGAAGAGGGACAACATGAAGAAAGTACTTTTGGGCACCAGCGCAATCGCGCTCGCTGCTGCGACCTCGGCCAACGCGGCTGAGTGGAATGTGAAGGTCGGCGGCTACCATAACCAGATGGTTGCGTTCGCATCTTCTGATCAGGACAACAACACTGGCGCCGATTTCGACGGTGTCGATGTTAAGCAGAACGCAGAAATCTTCTTCCTGCCGTCGATCACGCTCGACAACGGCCTGAAGTTTGGTGCCAACGTTCAGCTTGAAAGCGCAGGCGGCAGCGGTACACCGGACACGATCGATGAATCGTACCTGTACGTCCGCGGTTCGTTCGGTGAGATCAACCTGGGTTCGGAGAACTCGGCTGGTTACAAGATGACCTACGGCGCGCCGAACAAAGCAATCATTGCTTTCAACTCGCCGTCGACCGACCAGTACATCCCGTGGACTGGCAATGGCGCTGGTAACGGCATTTTCCGCTCGACCCTGGGCTCGACCTTCATCGAGAACGACCGGAACAACGACGCCGACCGCATCACCTACTACACGCCGCGCTTTGCCGGCTTCCAGCTGGGCTTGTCCTATGCTCGTGACGGAAGCCAGGACAGCAATGCTCAGGTTGACATCAACCAGGCTGGTACGCTGAGCGACATCTTCGACGTCGGCGCCAACTACGTGAACGATTTCGGTGGCGTGAATGTCGCTGTTTCGGGCCGTTGGGGCATCGCAAACGATGAAGGTGCAGGCGATCCTACCGTCCTCGGCTTTGGTGCCAATGTTGGCTTCGGCGGCTTCACACTCGGCGGTTCTTGGGCCGAGCAGAATGACTCCGGCGACAACGACGGTACGGCGTTCGACGTTGGTGTCAGCTACGAGACTGGTCCTTGGGGCTTCTCGGCTGTCTGGTTCCACGGCGAGAACGTTGATGACGACCAAGGCTTCGCAACCGGCTTGGACGAAGAGCAGGACACGTTCGGCATTGGTATCGACTACAAGCTTGCCAAGGGCGTTCGCTTGAATGCCTTCGGTGCTTACGTCGATTTCTCTGAAGACGATCCGGCTGCTGCGACGAACCGCGACACCGATGGCTTCATCATCGGTACCGGTATCGGCCTGAGCTTCTGATCCAAACGGGTCTCAATGCGTTCTATGCGGAGGGGGCTCGCCCCCTCCGTTTTCGTTTGTACCGGACTCAATGAAGCATCAAACGGTCACAAAGTCCCTGTTCTGGCTCGCCTCCTACCCGAAATCGGGGAACACGTGGATGCGGGCCTTTTTGGCCAATTACGTGTTCGATCAGCCAGAACCTGTGCCGGTAAATCAGCTCCATAAGCTGGGAATTGGCGATGCAATCGCGTCTGCCTATACCAAGGTCTTGGGAAGCAGTTTCGATCCGACCAATCCAGCAGACTCTGCAAGGGTCAGAGAGCCGTTTTTCAAGGCGCTCGTCGCCAATGGCGCTGATATCAACCTGGTTAAGACCCACAACCAGAACAACGTGGCGTTCGGGTCTCACCTTATCCCCGCGCACTACACGCGCGGTGCGATTTACATCATCCGCGATCCGCGCGATATGGTCATATCCTATGCCAGCCACCTAGGGATGGCGGTGGACCGTGCAATCGAAGGCATGAACACGGTCGACAATGCCACTGCTGCGGATGAGAAAAACGTGCATCAATTCCTGGGACGCTGGTCGGACCATGTCACCAGCTGGACGCGCAGCAAGAAGTTCGCGGTGACGGTTATCCGTTACGAGGACATGCTGGAGCGGCCAGAAAAGACCTTTGGAACTGTAATTCGCCGTGTGGGGATGCCGGTTGAGAAGGACCGCCTGGCGAAAGCGATCGAGTTCTCGAGCTTTGACAAACTCCGTGGGCAGGAGGAAGAAACCGGCTTCGTCGAGAATTCGGAGAAGCAAGAGCGTTTCTTCCGCAAAGGGACTTCCGGCCAATGGCGCGAGGAACTCACGGCCGATCAGGCGGCACAGATCGAGGCCGATCATGGCAGGGTCATGCGAAAGCATGGCTATCTCTGATCTGAGATTGCGTGGTTGACCTTCACTATCCGGTTCGCGATGTCTCATCCATGCAACAACAGGACCTCCGACGGATCATTTGGCTGGCGTCGTTTCCGAAGTCTGGAAATACGTGGACGCGTGCGTTTCTGGCGAATTATCTCGCACCGAAGGGGACGAAGCTGACCATCAACCAGCTGAACCAGTTCTCGACTGGTGACGTGCGGCAGGATTTCTGGGATGCTGCCTGGGGGCGACCCTTTCAGGACCAGCCCGTCGAGACCGGGGTGGCGCTTCGGCCAAAGGTGCTCAAGCTGATCGCCGGATCGAAGCCGAGCCATCACTTCGTCAAGACCCACTCCAGGATCGACCGGATCGAGGGGCAAGACCTGATCCCGGCCAGCGTCACGGTGGCAGCGGTCTACATCATCCGGAATCCGTTTGATCTGGCGCTTTCATACGCACGGCATCTCTCGATTTCGATCGATGAGGTGATTGAGCGGATGACGAGCGCCGGTGGGGTCAACATCACGGCGACGCAGATTCCGGAGTTCATTGGCAGGTGGGACAACCATGTGTCCAGCTGGACGGGTGCCCGCGGTTTGCCGCTGCATCTGATGCGTTACGAGGACATGCAGGCGAACACCGAGCGCAGCTTCCGCAAATTGCTGGAGTTTCTTCAGATCCCGCAGGACATGGGCGCTCTGCGTCGCGCGATCCGGGCGTCACGCTTCAAGGAGCTCCGGAAACAAGAACAGTCCGAGGGTTTTGGAGAGAAACCGGCAGGCATGGATCGGTTTTTCGCGTCAGGAACGACGGGGGGATGGCACTCGGCGATGTCGGCGGATCAGGTGCGCCGGATCGGAGAAGAATTTCAGCTTGCCCTGGAACGTCATTACCCCGAGATGCTGCCTCAGATTCATGAAACGATGGGGTCCAGCCGATGAGTTCGCTTGGCGACATTCAAGACAGAATTGACGCGGCCTGCGCAAAGGCGGGGCGGGCGAACGACGTGACTCTGATCGCTGTCTCGAAAGTTCAACCATTGGAGCGCGTCGAGGCGGTTCTGAAGATGGGTCACCGGGTGTTCGGTGAGAACCGCGTGCAGGAAGCCGCCGGAAAGTGGCCCGGATTCCGCGAGACATTTGAGAATATCGACCTGCACCTGATCGGGCCGTTGCAGACGAACAAGGTGAAGCAGGCGGTTGGTCTGTTCGACGTAATCCACTCGGTCGACCGCGAAAAGCTCGCCCGAAAGCTGGCGGAAGAATTCGACGCTGCCGACAAGCAGATCCCGTGTTTCCTCCAGATCAACACCGGCGAGGAAGAGCAGAAGGCCGGATGTCTGCCCGCCGAGGCCGATGCATTCGTGCGTGCATGTCGCGAGGACTATGCGCTTCCCGTTGCCGGATTGATGTGCATACCCCCGGCGGACGAGGAGCCGTCGCTGCATTTTGCGTTGCTCAAGAAGATCGCGGTGCGGAACGGATTGAGCGGGCTTTCAATGGGGATGAGCGGCGATTTCGAGAGCGCGATCGCTCTGGGTGCCACGCACATCCGGGTCGGATCGGCTATTTTCGGAGCGCGCGTGCCCGGCTGAGGCCGCAAACCCTTATCTTGGCCGTTTCTGCACATCTTGGCCCAACGCTGGTCCAGATGGGCTGCAATCCCCACATGAAATATGACACAAGGTCCGCGTGAAGCGGTCCGTCGGAGGCATCGGGTGGCACGGCGTAAGAAGACCGAGAAGAAAACGACAGCGAAGCCAACGGATCAGCCCGGGCTGATCGGGCGGGCCGTTCGGGGTGTAATCCGCATGGTCTTCGGCCTGGTCTGGCGTCTGGGTGTCGTCGTCGCATTGATCGTTGCCGCGGCTGCCGCGTTCTTCTATGCGCAACTCCCCGCCTATGAAAAACTGTTTGATGGGCGCGGCGTGGGCTCGGTGACGTTGCGCGATGCGGATGGAGCGATCTTTGCCTGGCGCGGGGAACAGTACGGAGGGGATCTGAGCGTTGATCAGGCCTCACCGCATCTTGTGAATGCGGTGATCGCGGCGGAAGACAAGCGATTTTACCGACATATCGGCCTGGATCCGCGTGGCATCGCGCGGGCGATGTATGTCAACATGCAGCGCGGGGCTTTCGTGCAGGGTGGGTCGACCCTGACCCAGCAGGTCGCGAAGAATGTCTTTCTGAACGCCGAACGCAGCCTTGAGCGCAAGATCAAGGAAGTGCCGATGGCGCTGGCGCTGGAGTTCAAGTACTCGAAGGAACAGATCCTCTCGATCTACCTGAATCGGGTCTACCTTGGGGCCGGGACCTATGGCTTCGAAGCCGCGGCACAACGGTACTTCGGGAAGTCTGCGCGGGTGGTCACTCCGGCAGAAGCCGCAATGTTGGCAGGCCTGTTGCGCGCGCCATCTCGTTATGCGCCGACAAATGACATTACCCTTGCCCAACGGCGGGCGAACGTAATTGCCCGGTTGATGTTCGAGCAAGGCTATCTGTCCGAGATCGACATGCTCGAGATTCGCGCGAAGCCAGCGGTTCTGTCAGATGAAGCGGCAGCGCGGGCCGGTGGTGCGTTCGCCGATTGGGTCATGGAGCGCGGCGGTGAGGACAAGTTCCTGGATCTGTTGAAGACTGCGGATATCGAAATAGAGACGACGTTTGACCTCGATACGCAACGTTCTGCCGAACAGGCCCTGGCCGACGTTTTTGATACAAAGGTGCGTGAGGGGAGCGAAGCACAGGCCGCCATTGTCGTGATGACCTATGACGGTGCTGTAAAGGCTGTTGTCGGTGGGCGCGAGCGCGGCCCGGCAAGGTTCAATCGCGCAACGCAAGCGCTGCGCCAGACTGGGAGCGCGTTCAAGCCGATTGTCTATGCGGCGGGGATTGAGGCCGGGTTGTCTCCGCTGGATGTGTTCGAGGATAAGCGGATCAACATTCGGGGCTGGTCGCCTTCGAACTACAACAACCGGTTCACAGGCCCCGTCACGCTGCGCGAAGCGTTGGCCAAGTCGATCAACACAGTCGCGGTTCAGGTGTCCGAGCAGGCCGGGCGCGCCAAGGTGCGTGAACTGGCCGGTGAGATGGGCCTGAGCTCTGAAATGGCACCGGGCCCGGCGATTGCGCTCGGCACGTCGGAAGCTCGGCTGATCGAAATGACCGGTGTGTTCGCCACCATTGCCAATGGTGGCCGCCGGGCCGTGCCGCATGGTGTAACGGCGATCAAGCTGCGCGGTGACGAACTTCCGATCGATCGCGGCCCGGTCGAACTGGGACCTCAGGTGATCTCGGCCAGGACTGCAGGCTTGTTGACGAACATGATGGAAGCGGTCGTGACGGATGGAACCGGCGGCCGCGCACGGATGGCCGAATGGCAGGTTGCGGGCAAGACCGGCACGACGCAGAAGGCCCGAGACGCCTGGTTCATAGGCTTTACCGCCGATTACGTAGCCGGCGTCTGGATGGGGTATGACGACAACCGACCGTTGACCGGTGTCACCGGCGGAGGCCTGCCCGCCGAGATCTGGCAGGAAGTGATGAACCGGATTCACGCCGGGCGGACACCGCGCCCGCTGAATTCAATCGCTCCGCAACCGCGTGAGCCGTTGATTGCCGAACGCACACCGGACCGTGACGGCGGCGCCGGTGGGGGCGACTCACTGGTCGAGCGCATCTTCCGGGACGTGGTCCGCGACCTCACCGGCGATGAGCCCGCACAGGCGCCTGATTGGAATCCAGAAGCAGGCAGTGATCGATAAGCCGCCGCACGGGCCTGTGGGCCGGACCGCTCGATCCCGGTCGCACTTCCTAAGCTGCGCGGTCGACGATCTCTTTCGGGCCGTGCAGACCTGCCTGCGAATCGAGCGTTGAGACATCGACGTCCGCTTCGGTCAGCTTGATGACGACTTCCTCTGCCGAGAGGTTGGAGAGACCGTTCATGTCGACTCCGGCATCCGCGAAGGTTCCCGTGACCTCCTTGTGCGCTCGAAAGTCCTCCATGAGTTCGCCAATATCGGCGCTGTGCATCAACCGTGACGTCTGACCCAAGATTCCGGTGAAACCGAACATCGCAGTCTCCCTGTTGTGCTGACGATTAGTTGTCGAAGTGAGGGCAACCGCCATATAGACAAGCGTGTCGAACCACGCGGATGGATAGGATTGTCCTATCGTCGTCGTGGGCTTCTAGGTTTCCAGCATCAGGGATGGGAATTGCTGCGAGGCGACATCCCGGATCAAGTCTGCAATCACGTGATAGGCCCGGGCGCGCCCGGCGCTCTTGCGCCAGACCAGACCGACCGAGCGGCTGATGCGCTGACCCTTGATCGGGCGGACGATAACCTCGCTTTGTGGACCGATCTCAGATTGAGCATAAAGCGCCGGCACAAAGGTCAGGCCCATATTCATGCCGACCATGGTTCGAAGTGCGTCCAGACTGGTGCCTTCGTAATCGCGGAGCAGCGTTGCGCCGAACTGCTCACAAAGTGCCGAGATCTGGTCGTGCAGGTGGTAATGTGGGTTCAGGGACAGGACCTGCTCACCGACCAGCGCCTCGCCCGGGATTGCATCGCGCGCGGCCAGTGGATGCTCCCTCGGCAATGCCAGGTACAACGGTTCGCGAAACAGGCGGCGGGTTGTCAGTTCCGCCCCGGCGACCGGCAGCTGCGCGAGGATCACATCGTGAATTCCGTCAGCAAGTTCGAATTCCAGTTCTCGTGGCGCGCCCTCACGGACGTACAGCTTGAGCTGCGGATTTTCGCGATGCAGCCGCGTCACGATATGTGGGAGCAGATAGGGTCCAAGGGTCGGCTTGGCGCCGAGCTTAATCGTACCGATCAACCCATGCTGTGCGGATGCTGCGAGATCGGCGATGTCCTGTACCCCGTCGATCACCTCGCGCGCGCGGGCCACGACTTCCCGGCCGATCGGGGTCATGTTGACACCAGAACGTCCACGCTCGACCAGTTGCACGCCCAAGACACCTTCGATGTTCTGAATCTGCGCACTGAGTGACGGCTGACTGATGCCGCATCTCTCTGCCGCGCGCCGGAAGTGATGGGTGTCTGCCAGAGCGAGCAGATAGCGGAGCTGTCGAAGCGTGATGTCCGTGGCGTCCATAATCTTCCTGCAGTGTCCGGTCGCGCGAGATGGTGGTAAGCGCAGAAAGTGTGCCGAGCACCTGACTCGCGCGAAGCTGATCGGGTAATCCTATCAGATTTATAAGACTCGTCTGCTTTTTCCGAACGAAGGTTGATGCCACCTTTTGCGAGGGCGCCGCGCAAGACGTTCTTGAGGATCTGGTCGAACGGGATGTGACGGTGCCCACCACGACGCAAGCACACCGATGACAGAACGAAGCAAGGAGGTTTCAGATGATCCTGAATATGCAGAACGTGAAAACGAGGTCACTGCTGCATTGGAAAGAGACGGTCGAACGCCGACGAGCACAACTCTCTGAGGAGATCGATGGCCAACGTGGGCGGCCGTTACCGGATTTCCTCGCGATTCAGGGTTTGAAACGTGAGCGCGCTCGGTTGAAGGATGATCTGACCTTGATCGAGGGCGTCTTGCGGACGATCCGGACGCCAATCGCCCCGGAAGCAGCGTAAGCGATGATGTCCCGGCACGTCGTGCAATCGACCCGCCGGGCAGTCTTGGGGCCAGAGATGCAATGCTCTGGCCCGTCATTCCTCAGATCCTCAGCCAGCAAATCGTGCCCCCGAACTTTGTGAGCTTGGATGTGCGGGAGAGCGGTTTCATTCGGCGATGTTCATCGATTTGAGCTTGGGCAGGGCCTTGGTGGATCGGCTGCGCTGATGGAACCAACGACTGGCATGATCTGATGCCCTGTCCTGAACTCTGTGTTCGGGGCGGCGATCGGGTCGGTGAAGGTTTCTCGAATTCAGTGCGGATCATGTTCAGGATCTGGGTCGCCGAAGTCGGGGTGCCCTTCAAAGAGCACTCTACGACTGTCCGCGTCAGTTATTCACCCAGGGTGCACGCTCTCGCGCATCCACTGTTGCAGGACGCGGACCGAGTGCTCGGAATTCACGCCACAGGCGGGATCGAGTACCAGCGGTCCCGGAATATACCCTCGTGATCCAAGGCCCTTCTGGACGCTTTCGACCAGCAAGATGTCTTCCTCGACGGTGGTGGCACGGTCCTGAATCGCGAGCCGCCGGATTGCCTCGTCATCCGCACCGTCGATCGAGTACCAGCCCCGCCAGACAATGACCTTGTCCTCGGCGACTGGGCGCCAGTGATAGGTGTTCAGAACGTTCCCCGGATAGACCTGGAACGAGAACATCGGCCACAGGAACCAGCTTGAATACTCGTGGCTGTGCGGCAGGCCCGAGTTGATGTCGTAGGTCATCTGGTCGAGGTTCTGGCATTCGGTGGTGTGCCGCAGGCAGTGGCCTTGCGGTTGGATGTCATAGGTTTCGGGCCGGACCACGCCGGTCGCGAAGGTCGGGTGGTTCAGGCTGCAGTGGTAGCATTCCGAGTAATTCTCGACGCTGACCTTCCAGTTGCAGTTCTCCGCAATCTCCACCCACTCCAGCGGTTTGAGGTGCGCGTGATGCGGCAGCCAGTCTTTCATTTCCGTGCGAGCATCTGGGAACCAGTCATCCATCGGCTTGGCGTGCGGGTCGAGGTTGACGAAGACGAAGCCCAGGAATTCTTCGGTTCTGACCTCGGTCAGGCAGACGCTGGATTTGTCGAAGCCCTCAACCTTGTTCAGGTTTGGTCCGGCACGAAGGCCACCTGTTAGCTCGTAAGTCCAGGCGTGGTAGGGACAGACGATCACCCGGGTCGTGCCTGTGCCCTGCACCAACTGGTGCGCGCGGTGCTGGCAGACATTGTAGAAGGTGCGGATGGTGCCGTCGCGGCCACGCACGCAGAACAGGCTCTCACCCGCCATTTCGAAGGCATAGTAGTCGCCCGGACCGGGGATCTCGCTGGCATGGCAGGCGAACTGCCAGGTCTTGGCGAACAGTCCTTGGCTTTCGATCTCGAAAATCTGCGGGTCGATGTAATAGCGCGCTTCGAGTGAGTGGATCAGGCTCATTCGAAATCCTCCTGATAGAGGCCAAGGTCGTGCCGCCGTGCGTGAAAGGTCTCGACCCGTTCGACAATCTCAGGGCTTGCGACGGCTATGACGAAGGACAGCAAGGTCTCGAGCAAAGCAATCGTTGCGACCGATGACGGAAAGAACTGCGGCGTCTCGGTCGATATCGTGAAACTGTGATCGGCGACGCGCGCGATGGGCGAGGCAAGGCTGTCGGTGATGGCAATAATCGTGATGTTCTGGGCGCGGGCCTGTTGCACGGCCTCGATCACTTCACGCCGATAGGGCCGCGTTGTCATGGCGATCAGGACATCCCGCTCATCGGCCCAGGCCAGGTCGTCCGTGGCCGAGGAACCGGCACGCGGCAGGGCATGGAACGCCACCATGCCGGTCGACGCCAGATAGGTGAAACTTCGGGCGTTGCTGTTGTTGATGCCGACACCCAGGGTGAAGACATTGCGGGCGGCCCAGATCGCCTCGGCCGCTGACTTCAGCCGGTTTGCATCGATGGCGGCGAAAGTTTCTTCGATGTTCGACAGTGCACCATGCACCATGTCGGCATAGAGCGCACCGAGGTCACCGCCCTTGCGCACGTCTTGAAGCCAGCGGGCGCGGTCGGGGAAGCTCATGCCGCCTTTCCGAATCGCATCGCGGAACGGCGCGCGGAAATCCTCGTACCCTTCGAAGCCAACCTGACGGGCCATACGCACGAAGGTATTCGGCTTCACGTTGGCGGCATCGGCGATCTCTCGCACCGTCGAGACGCCAACATCCTGAGGGTTCTCAAGCACATAGCGGGCGGCTTTCTGCGCCTCGGGCGTCAGGTCCTCCCACTCGTCGGAAAGCCGTTCAAGCACGGCATTTGATACATCTGTGCCATTCATGATTGACGACGGTACAAATGTACGCTTTAGCTGTCCAGAACAAACTGTTGTTGCAAGGACAAGTTGGATGAGCGGACAGGATGTGCCGGGCCACGCACGGGTCGTGATCGTTGGCGGGGGCGTGATGGGCTGCGGATTGGCCTATCACCTGGCGCATGAAGGCTGGACCGATGTGGTTCTGCTCGAAAAGGCCGAGCTGACATCCGGCTCGACCTGGCATGCGGCGGGGCAGATCACGCATTCAACCTCGTCCTACGGCCTGGGCAAGTGCGTGGACTACAACATCGATCTGTACTCTGGGGCATTGGAGCGTGAAACCGGCCAGGCCGTGACCTGGCACGGATGCGGATCGTTCCGGCTGGCCTATACCGAAGACGAAATGGACTGGCTGCGGCATACGCTATCGGTGGGCCGGTCGCTGGGCTTCAACATCGAGCTGGTCGGTCCTAACCGCATCGCCGAGTTGCACCCGTTCTACAACCTCGATGGCGTGAAGGGCGCGTTGCACACGCCGGATGACGGTCATGTCGACCCGTCGAACGTGACGATGGCGATGGCAGCGGGCGCCCGGCAACTGGGCGTGAAGGTGATCCGCCGCTGCCGGGCGACGAACATCACACAGGACATGAACGGGAAATGGGTGGTCGAGACCGAGAAGGGTACGGTCCGCTGCGAACATGTTGTCAACGCCGGCGGCACCTACGCGCGGCAAATGGGTGAGTGGTCGGGGCTGCAACTGCCGATGACCTCGATGACGCACCACTACCTGGTGACCGACACTGTCCCGGAATTCCTGGAGCTTGATCGTGAGCTTCCGGTGATCCGCGATGACAAGATGGTCTCGGGCTATATCCGGATGGAGCAGAAATCCGGCCTTATCGGGATCTACGAGAAGGAGAACCCGAATTCGGTCTGGCACGATCACTGCCCATGGGAAGCCGAGAACGAGCTGTTCGAAGCGGACTATGACCGGATCATGCCGTGGCTGGAAAACGCGATGAAGCGCATGCCGATCCTGGCCGAGCTTGGCATCAAGCGCGAGGTCCATGGCGCGATCAGCCATCCGCCGGATGGCAATCCGCTGATCGGCCCGGCGCCGGGCGTGCGGAATTACTGGTGTTGCTGTGGCACGCAGATCGGGATCGGCTGGGGTCCGGGCCTGACGCGGGAACTGGCGCGTTGGATGGTGCATGGCTCGGCCGATATCTCGATGCGCGAATACGATCCGCGCCGGTTTGGCGGCTACGCGACCAAGGACTGGCAGGTCACCAAGGCGCACGAAGACTATTGCCTGCGTCACGAGATCCCGTTCCCGCATTTCAACCGGTTGGCCGGGCGGCCGATCAAGCCGTCGCCGCTCTATGACCGATTAAAGCAGAAGGGTGCGGTCTACGAGGAGGTTTATGGCCACGAGCGTCCGCGCTGGTTTGCCCGGAACGGTGTCGCACAGCAGGACCACTACTCCTTCAAGCGCAATGAAGTGCACGACATGGTCGGGATCGAGTGCAAAGCGGTGCGCGAGAGCGTCGGGATCATGGACGTCTCGGCCTTCACCAAGGTTGAAGTGGCCGGGCCAGATGCCGAGGCCTTTCTGGACGGGCTGGTCGCAAACCGCTTGCCGAAAAAGGTGGGTGCCATCGCGTTGACCCACCTGCTGAACCGGCGTGGCCGGATCGAGCTCGAACTGACGGTCGTGCGGCTGGCCGAGGATCGGTTCTACCTGGTCTGCGCGGCGTTCTTCGAGCAGCGTCTGCTGGACCATCTGGACCTGCACCGGAATGGTGAGGATTTGGAGGTTATCCTGCGCTCGAACGACTGGGCGGCATTGGCGTTGAACGGTCCCCGGTCTCGTGACGTGCTGGGCGCCTGCACCGATGCCGACCTCAGCAATGCCGGGTTCCGCTGGCTCACGGCGCAGGAGATCGAGATCGCGGGCCAGACGGTCTGGGCTTTCCGCATGTCCTATGCTGGGGAGCTGGGCTGGGAGTTCCACATCCCACTTGAAAGCACGCTGGCCGTCTATGACGCGCTTTGGGCAGCGGGCGAGGCGCACGGAATCGTCGACTACGGTTCGTTTGCCATGAACGCGATGCGCATGGAGAAGGGCTTCAAGGGTGCGGGCGAGCTGACGAACGAAGTGACTTTGCCGGAAGCCGACGTGATGCAGTTCGTCAAGCTCGACAAGGCATTCTTCGGCAAGGCCGAGACCGAGGTCAGTGCCAGGGCGAACGGATCCATGCCGTGGGTCTGCGCTTATCTGGAAATCGAGCCGGATGGCGAGGTCGATGGTCATGGCGGCGAGGCAGTGCTCGTCGATGGCGAAGTCGTCGGTTCGACAGCCTCTGTCGCGTACGGACATACCCACGGGAAGGTTCTGGCGTTTGCTTACGTCAAGCCGCACGCCAATGTGCCAGGGCGCGATGTCGAGGTCGTGGTCGCGGGCCAGCCTCGGCCCGGGCGCATTCTGGGTGATGCGGTTTATGACCCGGAAAGCAGATTGCCCAGGACAGACGCATGACCGAAATCCCGGAAACGATGCATGCCGTGGTGCTGATGCGCCATGGAGGGCTGGATGCACTCGAAGTGCACGACGATTGGCCCGTGCCGGTGCCGATGGGCCAAGAGATCCTGATCAAGGTTGGCGCCTGCGGGTTGAACAACACGGATGTGAACACGCGGTCGGGCTGGTACTCCAAGGCAGTGCGCGATGCGACGACCGGAGACGCCTATACCGAGGTCGACGATGCCGATCCGACCTGGGGCGGTTCTGGGATTTCCCTGCCACGCATTCAGGGCGCCGATGCGGTGGGCCGGATCGTTGTGTGCGGGCCGGACGCTGATACCGCGCTGATCGGCAAGCGGGTGATGGTCGAAGGCTGGCAACGGGACTGGTCCGATCCCACCAACCTGAACAAGGCCGGTTACTTCGGCAGCGAGTTCGACGGCGGCTTTGCGCAATACACCAAGACCGACCAGCGCAATGTCGCGGTGATCGAGTCCGATCTAACCGATGCCGAACTGGCGACATTCTCGTGTTCGTACACTACTGCCGAGGGGATGCTGACACGCGCGAATGTCGGCGGTGATGACGTGGTGCTGGTGACAGGTGCGTCGGGCGGCGTGGGCTCGGCGATCATTCAGTTGGCCAAGCGCCGGGGTGCCAAGGTTGTAGGCCTCGCCTCGGAAGCCAAGCACGAGATGTTGTCGCCTTTGGGGGCCGATGCTTTGCTGGGGCGCGCGCCCGAGGACCTGCCCGCAGCGTTACAGGCCGCGATCGGCCGTCCGGACGTCACGGTTGTCGCCGATATCGTTGGCGGGGACTATTACCCGAAGCTGATCGAAGCGATCGCGCGGGGCGGGCACTACACCTGCTCGGGCGCCATTGGCGGGCCGATCGTCGAGCTGGATCTTCGTACATTCTATCTGAACGATCTTACGTTTCACGGCTCGACCATCACGCCGCCCCAGGTTTTCAAGAACATGGCGAGCTATGTCGCGAAGGGCGAGATCAAGCCGCTGGTTGCCGCGACCTATCCGTTGGCCGAGTTCCACGCGGCGCAGACGGCGTTCATCGAGAAGAACCATGTCGGCAACATCGTGGTCGTGCCATGAACCATCCTGTCTTTGCGGAACTGATCGAAGCCGCGCGCGACGCGCACAAGCGTCTCCCGCAATTGGCGGCTTTCTGTGATTTCCCGGATGATCTGACCGAAGCTCCGGTCGTCCAACGGCATTTCCCATGCGCGCAGTTGATGGAAGCCGATCCGGTCCTGCACGATCCCGCGATGGATCCATTGGCGAAGGCGTTCCTGGCGGGCAGCCCCCATGCGCATTGGCGCGACACCTATGCCGGAACGGATATCGGTCAGGATTTCATGGACCGGTTCGGCTGCTATTGCCTGATTGGACCGGGCGGCGCCTATCGCAGCAAGCAGATGCTCGGGTTCGTCGTCTACATGCCGGCGAAGCTTTGGTATCCGTGGCATCACCATCCGGCCGAAGAGCTTTACACGGTTCTACACGGTGAAGCCGAGTTCCTGCGGGAAGGGGAGCCGTCGGAGACATTGCAGGCCGGCGAAAGCTCGTTCCACGCCTCGAACCAGCCGCATGCAATGGAGACGCACGACCATCCGGTCGTCGCGTACGTCATCTGGCGCAATCGCTTCGAGACCGATCCCGCGCTGACCGAGCGGGACATCGCGGCGCAATGAAGATCACGCGCATCCGGGTCTACAAGACACCGCTGCCTTACGTCGGCGGAGCTTATGTCTGGGGCGCGGGTAACGCGATTGAGACGGCGATTGCATCGGTGGTGGTCATCGATACGGATGCCGGGCTGACCGGGTGCGGAGAGTTCACGCCCTGCGGCGAGAATTACATGGTCGCGCATTCAGAAGGGGTCGAGGCTCTTGCTCGTCTGGTGGCGCCCAAGCTGATCGGAGAGGATCCGCGCCAGGTTGCCCGGATCGAACGTTTGCTGGATGCGCTGGTGCAGGGGCATGGCTATGCCAAGGCGCCTTTCGACGCGGCCTGTTGGGATCTGCTGGGGCAGGCGACCGGCCAGCCGGTCTGGATGCTGTTGGGCGGTAAGTTGACCGATGGCGCGCCGATGTACCGGGTCGCGCCGCAGAAAGCGACCGACGAGACCATTGCCGAGATGGAGCGCTATCGCTCGGACGGCTATCGCCAGTTTCAAATCAAGGTGGGTGGTGACTGGTCCACGGATATCGACCGCATTCGTACGACGGTGCCGTTGCTGAAGCCGGGCGAGAAGGCCATGGCCGATGCCAACCAGGGCTGGCGGGTCGATGATGCGATCCGGGTGGCGCGGGCGACCAAGGATCTGGACTACATCTTTGAGCAGCCGTGCCAGACTTACGAGGAATGCCAGCAGGTCCGGCGCATGACCGATCTGCCGATAAAGCTGGACGAATGCGTGACGGGCATTCACGCCGCACAACGGATCGTGGCGGATCGCGGGGCCGAGGTTTGCTGTCTGAAGATCTCGAACCTTGGCGGGTTGTCGAAAGCGCGGCGCGTGCGGGATTACCTGGTAGACAATCGCGTTCCGGTGGTGGCCGAGGATACCTGGGGTGGAGAGATCACCTCGGCCGCCTTGGCCCACTTCGCGACGTCGACGCCACCGGAGTACCTGCAGAATACAACCGATCTGATGAACTACAACACGCGGTCGACAGGGGTTGGCGGGCCAGAAGCCCGAAACGGAAAGCTTTACGCGACGGATGTGCCGGGGCTTGGCGTGGCCCCGGATTTCGAAAGCCTCGGCGATCCGGTGGCCGCGTTCGGGGTGGCGGCATGATGCCGGCGTTACCCACTGCCATCGCAGAGGCCGTCGCGTCGTATCCGGCACGCGCGCGGCAGAGCTTCGATGCAATCCGCGTGATGATCCATCAGGAAGCCGAGCGTCTGGATGTTGGGCGGCTGAATGAGACGCTGAAATGGGGAGAGCCAGCTTTTCTGACGGATGCGACGCGGGCGGGTACGACGATCCGTGTGGCGTGGAAACGGAAACTGCCGGATGTGATAGGCGTGTACGTGCATTGCCAAACGGCGTTGGTCGACGCGTGGCGCGGTCGATTTCCGGATCTCAGGCTCGACGGGAACCGGGCGCTCCTTCTGCCGTTGGAAAATGACCTGCCGGTTGATGCGTTGAAGTCATGCATCTCTGACGCGTTGACCTATCACCGAGGCAAGCGCGCATGAGGATCAACCGGATCACCGTGTTCCACGTCGATCTGCCGCTGCAGCATCCCTATTGGCTGTCAGGCGGGCGGTTGAAGTTCGAGGTTCTGGACGCAACCATCCTCAAAATCGAAACAGACGAAAGTCTGATCGGCTGGGGTGAAGGAACACCTTGGGGCCACACCTATGTGCCCGCGCATGGGCCGGGTATCCGCGCAGGGATCGAGACGATGGCGCCGTTCGTGCTGGGTCTGGATCCGCGCAAGGTGCTGGACGTCGAGCGGGCGATGGATCTGGCGCTGCCCGGGCATCTCTATGCGAAGAGCCCGATCGACATGGCGTGCTGGGACATCGCCGGGCAGGCCGCCGGGATGCCGATTGCCGATCTGATGGGTGGCGGATCGCGCACTCCGCGCCCGATTGCGTCATCGGTCGGCGCCAAGACGGTGGAGGAAACCCGCGAGATTATTGAACGGTATCGCGCTCGGGGCTATGTCGCGCACTCGGTCAAGATCGGCGGGGATGTCGAGCGGGACATTGCGCGCGTCCGCGATGTCGAGAGCATCCGCAAGCCGGGCGAACTTGTGCTCTACGACGTGAACCGGGGCTGGACCCGCCAACAAGCGCTGCGTGTGATGTCGGCCTGCGAAGATCTGCAGGTGATGTTCGAGCAGCCGTGCGAGTCTCTGGATGATATTGCGGCGATTGCCGGGCGGCATGCGGCACCGGTCTCGATCGATGAAAGCCTTGTGACCCTGCAGGACGCGGCCCGGATTGCGCGCGACGGTTTGGCCGAGGTCTTCGGCATCAAGCTGAACCGTGTCGGTGGGCTGACCAAGGCCGCGCGGATGCGGGACATCGCGCTGGCGCACGGGATCGATATGTTCGTGATGGCGACCGGCGGATCGGTCCTGGCAGATACCGAGGCGCTGCATCTGGCGGCGACAATTCCCGACACGAACTGCCATGCGGTTTGGGCCTGTCAGGACATGATTACCGCAGAGATTGCCGGTGGCCGAGGGCCGCGGAACATCGGCGGGCACCTGCATCTGCCGGAGGCTCCGGGTCTGGGCGTGGCGCCGGATGAGGATGCGTTGGGCGCCCCGGTCGCGGTCTACGAGGCATAGTCGATGAAGATCACGCGCCTCACGCTCTGGCATGTGCCGCTGACGAGCCATCAGACCTATTACATGTCGGACGGCAAAGCCTGTGGCACGGTTGATACCGTCGTGCTGCGGATCGACACCGATACCGGCCTGCAAGGCTGGGGCGAGGTTTGTCCGATCCCGCATTACCTGCCTGCCTATGCGGATGGCGTCGCACCGGCGATCGCCGAGATGGTACCGATCCTGCTGGATGCTGACCCGGTGGGGCCCGAGGCGCTGATGGCGCGTCTGGACAGGCACTTGCAAGGCCATGTCTATGCAAAATCGGCGGTCGATATCGCGCTTTGGGATCTGACGGGCAAGGCTGCAGGGTTGCCGGTGTCTGCGCTGCTTGGCGGACGTCAGGCCGACCAGATGCCGACCTATCATTCGATCACCTGCATTGATCCTGACGAGATGGCACGGATCGCGCAGACGGCCTATCAGGCGGGGATCCGGCAGTTTCAGGCCAAGCTGGGCGCCGACGATGACTGGCAGGCCGATGCCGAGCGATTGCGCGCGGTGCGCTCTGCGGTCGGCGAGGGTCCGATCGTCTATGGCGACTGGAATTGCGGGTCGACCCGTCTGGACGCGACCCGAACCGGGCGGGCGGTGATGGATCTGGACGTGATGCTGGAGCAACCCTGCGCGCGGCTGGACGACTGCGCTGCCGTTCGGTCGGCAACCGGTTTGGCGATGAAAATCGATGAGAATGCGCACGACACGGAGTCGCTGCTCTACGCGCACAAGCTGGGTTGTATGGACGCCGTGGCGCTGAAACTCTCGAAGTTTGGGGGACTTAGCGCTCTGCGCCGGGCGCGGGATCTGTGTTCATACCTTGGCGCGAAGATGTGTGTTGAATGCACCTGGGGCTCGGACATCGCGACCGCCGCGGCCCTGCATCTTGGGGCATCAACCGATCCCAAGCTGCTGATGAACGTCTGCGACCTGTCCGGCTATGTTTATCCCAGGCTGGACCCGAATGCCCCGGCGCGTCACGATGGACATGTTGCGCCGCCGGAAGGTCCGGGCCTTGGCGTGACACCAGATCCCGATGTGCTGGGCACACCCGCTGCCATCTTCGACTAGGAGAGAGATCATGAACCGTACGCACAGCCAGCAGGAGTGGTTTGACCGCGCGGCCGAGGTGCTGCCCGGCGCCGGGTTCGGCAATTTCGACGCCGAGATGATCATTCGAGAGGGCCATGGCAGCCGCGTGATCGACATGGACGGGCGGGAATATGTCGACCTGCTGATCGGCTCGGGACCCATGCTGTTGGGGCACGGCCACCCGGAAGTGATGGAAGCCGTTCTTGAGCAACTGCCCAAAGGCATGACGTTTTTTGCCAACAATTCCGAGGGTATAGCGCTGGCCGAAGATATCCGGGACAGCGTCGCCTGCGGCGAACAGGTGCGGTATGTAACCTCGGGCGGTGAGGCGGACATGTACGCGATCCGGTTGGCGCGGGCCTATACCGGGCGCGACAAGGTGCTGAAGTTCGAAGGCGGCTATCACGGCATGAGTGCCGAGGCGCAGATGAGCCTTGCGCCGACGCGGCAGGTCAACTTTCCGCAGGCCGTGCCGGACAGCGCTGGAATTCCCGACGGCGTGCGGGAGCAGATGTTGATCGCGCCGTTCAACGATGTCGAGTATCTCGACTCGATCCTGGCCGAGCATGGGCCTGAGATTGCATGCATCATCGTCGAGCCGTTGCAGCGGATCATTCCGCCCGAACAGGGTTTCCTGGAAGCGCTGCGCGAAAAGGCGACCGCGCACGGCATCGTCCTGATTTTCGATGAGATCGTAACGGGTTACCGGCTGGCTTACGGTGGCGCTCAGGAAGCATATGGCGTCACACCGGATGTCTGCACTCTGGGCAAGATCGTCGGCGGAGGCTTTCCGCTGGCGGCCATCGCCGGGCGCGCTGACATCATGGCGCATTTCGATAAGGCGCGGGTCGGGCAGGACAAGTGGCTGATGCAGTTGGGCACGCTGTCGGGCAATCCCATCGCCTCGGTCGCCGGGCGTAAGACCATGGAGGTGCTGCGCCGCGATGGCCAGTACGACAAGCTGCGCGCGAACGGGCAAAGGCTGATGGATCAGGCATCGGACGCGCTGGCGGCGGAGGGGATTCCGCATCAGGTGAGTGGCGATCCGACGCTGTTCGAGATCGTGTTTACGGGCGGTACGGTGCGGAATTACCGCGATTACCTGACCGGCTCGGCGCCAAAGGCTGCACTGTTCAACAAGGTGCTGCGCGAGCACGGGCTCTTCAAGTCGGCGGGCAAGACCTATCCGTCGATTGCGCTGACCGAGGAAGATTTCGAGATCACCGGGGCAGCATATCCAGCGGCGGCGAAGGCGGTTGCGGAGGTGGGTCTTTAGCGGCTTTGCTGGATGATTTACCGCGTGAAGAAAATCACGTAATTTTCCGGTAACCGGATTTCAGGCCGTGTCTCAGCCGAAAACGGCGTAGATCAATCGGGCGATGCTGCTCTCCAGCGGGAAGGACAGCATGCCCATGACGCCGTACCCGAAAAGCGGCGGCAGCACGTAGAACCGAGTCATATAGAAGAACCACGCGACGAACAGCGGGACGATCGGTGCGACGAGGAATCCCGGCGTCAGAGGCGCGAACAGCTTGAGGATCGGATCGGTCAGCCGAACGATGATCCGCATGAAGCCCCAGCTGCTGTCGACGGGCAGGAACAGTGACAGCGCCGCGCGCCCGATCAGCGTCCACATGATCGCTCCGAGCAGATAGTCGATGGCCAGCAGCCAAAGCGGAACGGTTCCGATCATCTCGGTCTGCTCGGGCGGTGTGGACCGCCCGAAGCTGTCCTAGTGGTTCGCGGCGAGGATGGTCCGGCCGGATGGCTTGCGAACCTCGTCGACCATGGCCTGGGTTTCTTCGTCGGGTGCCGGTGTCATGTAGCTGACCACGACCATGGCGACCAGCGAGACCGGCATGCCGATGATGCCGAAGCGCAGGCCATCGAGGCCATACCAGGGCTCCATGCCGTTCTGAATGGCATAGAGATAGCCCGCGCCCGCCGCGAAACCGAAGACCATTCCCGCGACGGCGCCCTGCCGGTTCGCGCGTTTCCACCACACCCCAAGCACAAGCGGGAAGAACAGACCCGAGCAGGCGAAACAGAACGCCCAGGCCACGGCCCCTAGGATCCCGGTCAATTGCAGGGATGCCACCGCAGCGCCTGCCGCCCCGATGATGATCAGCAACAAGCGGGCAACGATCAGGCGGCGCTTGGTGTCCGCCGTCGGGTCGACGATCTTATAGTAGAGGTCGTGGCTGATCGCGTTGGCGATTGCCAGAAGCAGTCCGTCCGCAGTCGACATCGCAGCAGCCATGCCGCCCGCCGCCACAAGGCCGGAGACGACGTAAGGAAGACCGGCGATCTCGGGCGTTGCGAGCACGACGATGCCAGAGCGCATGAAGAACTCGTTGATCTGCAGGATCCCGTCGCCGTTCGAGTCCGAGATCTTCAGGAAGTCGACCTCGGACCATTTCTGGATCCAGTCGAGCGCCATCACGTCGTCGATTGCCTTGCCGATGATCGCGGTTGGCAGTTCCGGATCGAGAAGCTGCAGTTTCGTCAGCGTCGCGAGCGCGGGTGCCGTGAAGTAGAGCAGGAAGATGAACAGCAGCGACCAGGCGACCGATTGACGTGCATCGCGCACAGACGGTGTCGTGAAGTAGCGCATCAGGATGTGCGGCAACGAAGCTGTACCCGCCATCATGCAGAGTGCGAGGGTAAAGAACTTCCAGCTCTCCATCCCGGCATCCTCGCCCGGCGCATTGTGTGGTGCGACGAGTGCCTTGAGGCCGGCAAACGTTTCGGTCGGTGCTGTGCCGACGCCCAAAGTCGCCTCGAGCTCGGCGATCCGCTGGACGGCGTCGCCATAGGAGAAGTGCGGGATCAGTCCGAAGCCCTGGACGTTCGACATCCAGATGACCGGCACCAGATAGGCGATGATCAGCACGATGTACTGTGCGACCTGGGTCCAGGTGACGGCCCGCATCCCCCCGAGCATCGAGCAGATGAGGATGCCGAGCAGACCGAACCAGACGCCAAGCTCGAACGGAATGTTCAGCGCACGCGCGGCGATGGTGCCGGTCGCGTTGATCTGGGCGGTCACATAGGTGAACGACGCAACGGCGAGGATCACGACGGCGCAGAACCGGGCGAGGTTCCCGCCATAGCGCGTGCCGATGAAATCCGGGACCGTGTAGCAGCCGAACTTGCGCAGATACGGCGCCATCAGCGAGTTCACGAGGACGTAGCCGCCGGTCCAGCCAACCACGAAGCCAAGATAGCCGTGCCCGCCGAAATAGATGCCGCCTGCCAGCGCCACGAAGGACGCGCCCGACATCCAGTCTGCCGCGGTGGCCATGCCGTTGAAGACCGGAGGGACCTGACGGCCCGCCAGATAATAGGCGTCGACCTGCGTCGTGCGGCTGATCCAGCCGATCGCGGCGTAGATGCAGATCGTGAAGGCCACGAACAGAATACCGATGGTTTCCGCGTCGACGCCGAGTTGCTCCAGCACCGCCATGATGGCGATGAAGACCAGAAACCCGCCCGTGTAGAGACCATAGATCTTGGGCAGGTTGTCGATGAAATCTCCCTTGAACATCGCGCCGCCCCTTACTCGTCCATTCCGAATTCTTCGTCGATCGCATCCTGGCGTGCGTTCTGGAAGAAGATCAGCACCACGAAGATGATCAGCGATCCTTGCACGGCCAGGTAGTAGCCGAGCGGGAAGCCGATGAACGTGTATTCGTTCAGTGTGCCCGCGAAGATATGCACGACAAAGGCGAACACTGCCCAGATTGCGAGCACGAAGAGCGTCAGGTTACGGGTTTTCCGCCAGTGCGCTGCATCGGCTTCGGGATTGAGTCCGGGCATGGTGTACCCCTCTGATCAGACTGTCCGGATGAGCGCGCAGGCCAAGCCCCGCACACGGTTAACTCTAGAGTTATGCGGACGCGTGCTTCGGAGTCTAGACTTCAAATGGCTGCTTGCGAGTCCGGAATTGTCGCGGCAATGCTGGGCCATGCTCTCTTTCCTGCGAGATTTCTTCGGTGGCGTGCGCAAGGGTGCGGCCCAGGATGCGATCGCCTCGGACGATGCAATGGTCGATTTCATCGCGACGCGGGCGGCGCATGTCTGTCAGACGGCGCTCTACGGCTATCTGCAAAAGCGCATGGGGACGCGCAGCCGCGAGATCTTTCAGGACCCGATGTTTGCCGAACCGCTCGGCGTATCGCGCGAGGCGATGCTGGTGCATTGCCTGTCGGATCTGACGATCTTCGCGGTCGCCGAGGCAGTGGCGGAGAGCGGTCTGGATTCGGCCGGTTTGACCGATCTTGCCGAGCGTTGGTTTCGCGATGCGTATCGATCGGTTCAGGCTGGTGTCACGGATGGTGATTTGTCCGAAGCCGTGCGTGACCTGCGGGACCGGGCGTCACGCACGGATTGGGCGCGGGCGGCCGAGCGCGAAGGCGCCTTCACCGCAAGCCCGCAAGGTCTGGTCGATTGCGCGCCGGTGATCGATGATCTGAAGGATCTGGACGCCGAGATCGTGCGAAACTCGGTGCGGTTCCGGTGGACGGATGTGCGGCGGCAATTCCGCGAGCGCGTTGATCGCGCCGCTTTTGCGGGTTTACGCTGAAATGTGGCTCTGGATGCACGCGGCGATGTCCGCGGCCCAGGCATCGTAGACTGCCGGACCAGGATGAAATCCGTCGCGTGCCATGGCGGAGACTTCCAGATCGAAGGTCAACGGCAAGGTCGCGGTCCCTGGCTTGTTGGAGAGTGTTGCAAAAAGCGCTGTTTCGTGGGCTTTGGCCTGCTTGCCGAGATACCAGCGCAACGGCTGTGAAAGTGCCGGGAACCGGCCCATTGGCGGAAGGCCGCTTACGACGATCAGCTTTGGTTGGCAGGTCTGTTGAAGCGCGTTCAATAGGTCGTGGTAGAGCGTCAGCCACGGTTTCAGACCGGTTTCGGTCGTCACGTCATTCACGCCGAGGGACAGGACGACAACGTCGAAGGCCTCTGTGGTCATATCTGCCAGAGCATTATTTGCGTCCCGGGTCGTCCAGCCCGTCTTGGCGATGACGCGCCAGGTCACATGATGTGTTGTGCTCAGGCGGTCGATCAGACGGCCGGACAGCGCGTCGGTCTGGGTGTCGGCGCCAACACCGGCAACAGAGGAATCCCCAAGCAGAAGGACGGAAAGCGGCGCGCCGGATCCTGACTGCCCGGTGCGTGGCCCCTCGGCTTCGGGCAGGCGCAGGATGGTGCGGCGGACCTGCTTGCCCTGCCAGAGCAGGACGGGACCCAACAGAATGCGAATGGCGGCGATGCTCATGCGTTCAAAGAAAGTTTGAATTCTGCCGGGTCAACCGCGGTCCGGTTGTGACGTTGCGTCCAGTTCGGGCTTGTTGTGGCCGCGCGGGATCTATCTGACGGGGTGCTGAGGCCTTTGTCCTGAGGGAATGACGATACGTGAAACGACGTGATGCGATTGGATGGGTGATCGGCGCGCTGGCGGCGGTGGCGATCGTGGTCGCATTGCTCCGGCTCGAGGCACCGTATGACGGGCTGGTCAAGACCGATGTCGACCTTCAGGGCACGCCGGTCTCGATCCTTGCCCCGGATGGTGATGCGCCTGCACCAGCGGTTGTGATTGCGCATGGCTTTGCCGGGTCACGCCAGTTGATGGAGCCCTTCGCGGTCACGCTGGCCCGGAACGGCTATATTGCAGTCAGCTTCGATTTTCGCGGTCATGGCCGCAATCGGCTGCCGCTGGTGGGTGATGTGACGACAGAGGACGGCGCGACAGCGGCCCTGTTGGAGGAGCTGCGCGACGTCATCGCGTATTCGCGTTCCCTTCCACGGGTGACGGGCGAGGTCGCCGTGCTGGGGCATTCGATGGCGTCGGACATCATTGTGCGGGCGTCCGTGACCGATCCCGGGATTGCGGCGACCGTGGCCGTGTCGATGTTTACCCGCGAGGTGACGGCAGAGGCACCGAAGAACCTGCTGGTGATCGTCGGTGAGTACGAGGGCTTTCTGGCCGCCGAGGCGCTGAAGGCCGTCGCGCTTTCGGCGCAAACGGATGCGTTCGAAGGCGTCACCTATGGCAGCTTTGACGATGGATCGGCCCGGCGCGCCGTGCTGGCTGATGGAACCGAGCATGTCACGGTGCTGTACAGTCAGGAGGCGTTGGCTGAAGCGGTTCGCTGGCTTGATCAAGTGTTCGGGCGCGAAAGCGCAGGGGCCGTTGACGCACGCGGGATCTGGTTCGGATTGCTGATGGCCGGTGTGATCGCGCTGATCTGGGTTGGTGCGCGGCAGTTGCCACGGTTCGAACCTCGGGCGCAGGCACTGTCAAACCGACGGTTTCTTGCATTGTGCGGAGTGCCTGCAATTCTAACGCCGTTGGTTTTGTGGCCGTTGCCGACCGGGTTTCTGCCGGTTCTCGTTGCGGATTATCTGGCGGTGCACTTTGCTTTGTTCGGGGTGTTGACCATTGCGGGTCTTCTGATGTTCCGGGCTGTGCGCTTGGCGTTACCGAGTATCCGGTTCGTTCTGACCGTGATCGCTGCCAGCGCGGTTGCGATCCTCGCGATTGCGGTGCCGATCGACGCCTATATCGCGTCCTTCATGCC